>PDWI01010456.1_pt1 | contig 10397 bp, 10 predicted proteins | sample 1430891 | NCBI WGS metagenome assembly PDWI01 (sample SAMN01162508, study PRJNA174530) | Oral metagenome, whole genome shotgun sequencing project. | biome: Marine environment; feature: Marine mammal; material: Swab sample of the gingival sulcus; isolation source: swab sample of gingival sulcus... | reverse complement strand
GGAAACCTTTGATACAGAGAAGCCTGAGGCTGTTTTGTATGTCTCGTTGTATGAGTTTATAAACGATGCTATGCCGTATTTCAGTTGTCCGCTGCCGTTGGAGGCGTTGTGATATTCGGGAAATTTTAAATCACTGAATATGTTTTGAGCGTTTGTTTGCAATGAGAATACTGCCACTATAAATATGCTTGCGATTACTGATTTTAATTTCATGTTCGATGTTACTTTATAAATATATCCGTTGGTTTTTTGGGGCGTTGAGCCTCTTCCCACTTAAATCCTTCGAGTTTTTTATCCGCTTCCGAAAGGGCATTCGGCGGTTTCATTACCGAAGTCGGCTTTTCGTAGAACCAAATTTTATCTATTTTCTGGTCTTTCAAATAGATATTCATATCCTTGCATTTGATATGGTTTAAGCCAATTAGCTTACCAAAATCATCTTTTACAAAATATAGCGATTCGCTGTTTTGGTATATGTTTATTTGGGTGAGTTCGTTGTCTTCCGCCAAGCCAATCATCTTGTCGCCTTTCAGTTGGTTGAAACGCACGGAGTCGCTTTTCGATATTATGAGGGCGTTCTGCTCTATGTTTATCTGTTGCAGTTGGTTATTGGCGGTTAGGATGTAGATGTAGTTGGCGGTTATTTGATTTTTTTCAGCCCACAATATCGGGTTGCCGTGCAGTTCGATTACCGAATCGCGAAATGTGTATATCAATGAGTCGCATTTGGCTTGGAAATCCGACTTGAAAATTTTGGTGTGATGATGGGCTTGTATTATTCTGAATCGTTGCGACAGGGTGTCGTTGGCGAGGGGTTGGGTAGGGGCGGTTTGGTAACTGCTTTGGATTGTATCGGCGTGCATATAGAGCGAGTCGAGGTCGTTTATTTTTATGAATATTGCACTGTCTGTCAGCAGAGTATAATCTTTTTGTTCGTCGTAATATCCGTAATTGCTTTTTATCAAAAAGCCTTTTGTGGTGTCAGATATTTCAACTTGTTTGTGGGCGTGTCCTATGCCGTTGTTGCGATTGTAATTTATTTGCTGTGCTTTTAGAGTTTGGGATTTGTTTTGCATAAGCACATTCTTCTTGAACTGCGATACATTTTTGTCGTGATTATACCAGCCGTCCTCGCAGTAGATGTAATTCTCTTCGCTGAAAATCTCACTTGCTCCATAGAAATAACTTATATGCAAATTCGTATTATGTTTAAGGGTGTCGGAGTGCATCTCAAACTTCGGGTTTTTCACTACGACTTTGTCCTTAAAGAAAAACTCTTTTTGCTGAGCATAATAATATCCGTAGGTACTGCTCAGCGTGTCCTCGTTGTTGATGGAAGTGCCGTGATTGAAGTAATACCCCAAGTCCTGAGTTAGCTTATAATCAAGGAAGTTGGTGTAAAGTTGCAGGCTGTCGTTTATCAATTTTACCTTGTTTCGCATCGATGCTATTTTCTCATCGCCGTTGTATCTCAGCGTATCGCCGTAAAGAAATACAGTGTCTTGTCGTTGCTCCATTGGCTTAATTATTTTGATACTTCCGAATGCTTCAAAATAATTGTCGGCAGGATTGAACAAGGCACTGTCGCACTTCATTATAGCGTTTCCATGAGTAAATACCACTTCGTCTACAAGGACTTTTATGTCGGGACCTAATTTTTCGTTAGTATATAAGGTGCCGGATTGGTATTCTATTTTTTTCTTTTCCTCTTGCGAATAAATAGAGCTTGATATGAATAAAAATAATATTAATATCGTTGTAAATCTATTCATTGTCTTATATTCCTGTGTAGTTTTGAGGTGTAATTTTCTTCAATTCGGTTTTGATATCTTCCGTTACATTTAGGTTTTCAATGAAATTATGAATGCTTTGCTTTGTGATTTTTTCGCCCGTGCGAGTTAAATTTTTCAGAGCTTCGTAGGGTTTTGGATATTTTTCACGTCGTAAAATAGTTTGGATTGCCTCGGCAGTAACCGCCCAGTTGTTTTCCAAGTCGTCATTTATTTTGTCGGTGTTTATTTCCAATTTCAGAAGTCCTTTGCGTAACGAGCTGAATGCTATTAAGGTATGAGCAAAAGCAGAGCCTATGTTGCGGGTTACGGTAGAGTCGGTGAGGTCTCTTTGCAGGCGTGATATTGGCAATTTGTCCGCAAGTTGCGATAAAATTGCATTTGCCATGCCCAAGTTGCCTTCCGCATTTTCAAAATCGATGGGGTTCACTTTGTGAGGCATCGCCGATGAGCCTACTTCGCCTTTTTTGATTTTTTGCTTGAAGTAATCCATGCTTATATATTGCCAAAAATCTCTCGACATATCCAATAGAATTACGTTGATGCGTTTCATGTTGTCAAACAGAGCCGCCATATTGTCGTAATGTTCTATCTGTGTGGTAGTTTGCGAGCGGTCTAAGTTCAGCACATGATTTACGAATGAGTTGGCAAATTGCACCCAGTTTATGTTGGGATATGCCACCATGTGGGCATTAAAATTGCCTGTTGCTCCTCCGAATTTTGCCGATAGCGGTATCAGTTGGATTTGCGAAAATTGCTTTCTTAATCGTTCCGAGAACACCTCAATTTCTTTGCCTACTCTTGTGGGACTTGCCGGTTGCCCGTGAGTTCGAGCCAACATCGGAATCTCACTCCATTGGTCAATGAGGTTAAATAAGATTGCTGTAAGGTCGTGAAATACAGGAGTATACACCGAGTACATAGCATCGTTGATACTCATCGGAACAGCCGTATTGTTGATGTCTTGTGAGGTTAATCCGAAGTGTATAAACTCTTTGTAGGATTCGAGGTTTAGCGTGTCAAATTTTTCTTTTAAGAAATATTCCACAGCCTTAACATCGTGATTTGTGATTTTTTCGATTTCCTTTATATGCTTGGCATCTTCTATCGAAAAATCTTTTTCAATCAGTCGCAACTTCCTAAATGCTTTTGAGTCAAAATCTTTCAACTCGGGAAGCGGAATTTTACAAAGAGCTATGAAATATTCAATCTCTATTTTCACTCTGTATTTTATCAGTGCATATTCTGAAAAGTAATTGCTAAGTATTTTGGTTTTTTCTCTATATCTGCCGTCGATGGCGGTTATTGCTTCTAATGCTTCAAATGACATAATTGGGTTGTATTTTGGTATTGATAAAATAAGGTGTTTTTATAGGATTATTTGCAGGGTTTTGTTATTTTGAATGAGTTTAGGAATGCCATATCTTCATCTGTGATGTCTTTATGCGACATTACATATACTTGGTATAAATAATTGGTATAGAATATATTAGCTGTCATAAATAAATCTTTCCCGTCTAATTTGCCTTTTAGTTTTACGTGTCTTCCATTGCAAGAGTTGTTGATTGTTTTAGTACTTTCCAGCACATCTATTCCTTTTTGGTCAAAGCCTTTTTTCAGCCCGTCAACGCTAGCGTCTATCAATGATGTTTGTTGATGAAACTTTTGAAGTTGTGGGGGAAATTCGGTTACTGCGATGTAGTATAATTTCTCTTTTGTTTCGTAGCCGAATGAATTAACTACTATGTCGCCTAACTCGGAGGGTTCTTTGTCTATTGCCTTTTTTGGTTTTTCAGGAAAGTTTGCAGTGAAGTTAAATTTTTTCGATTCAAATAATACTGTGTTGAGAATTTTTTTTGTTTCGTCCTTGGTTTCGGTTTTTGTTTCCGTTTTTTCTACGGTTGTTTTTTCTGTTTTGCCCTTGTTGGAATTGTCTTTTTCTTTTCCTGAATTGCATGAAAATAAGATAGTTGCTAATAAGATTATGCTTAGAGAAGTTAATTTAAAGTTCATGGTGATAAGTTTTTGTTAAAATAATTTGAGCAAAGGTAAGCAAAAAGCAATTAATATTGAATTTTATTTTATGCTAAAAATATTTTACAACAAAAACAGAGGTCGCTTTTGGTGCAACCTCTGTTAAGCTTGTTTGATAACTTTAAGTTATTTTTTTATAGATTCATAATGGTCTCTTAGTTTTTCAAACTCTTTTTTAGCCTCTTGAAGTTCTTTTAATTTTCTGTCGTATTCTTCTTCCGACATGGTATCTTTCAAGGATTCTAATTTTGCAATAGCTTCATTTAGATTGCTTTCTATAACTCCTAAGTTTATATCTACTGCTTCTTCGGGTATTATTTCGTCTTCTTCATCAGTATCAACATCTACCTCTTGGTCATCAACGATTGTTTCGTCATCGACATTGTCGGGTTCAACTGCGTCATCTTTTGTGTCATTAACAGGAGTGTTGTTGGTATTTTGTTTGTCTTCCTGTTTTCTGTTGTTTGAATTGTCGTTAGTTTTTTTACGTTGATCTTGTTTCTTTTTATCTTTCTTCTTGGGTTCGGTTTTCTTTTTGGGTGGAACGGGTGGTTTGCTGTGGTCATTACCGCGATTGTTCACTTTTCCGCCTCGGTCGTTAGTTTTTCCGCCACGATTGTTCACTTTGCCACCGTGGTCATTTGTTTTGCCACCACGATTATTTACTTTCCCGCCATGGTCGTTGGTTTTTCCGCCTCGGTTGGTTACTTTGCCTCCGTGGTCGTTGGTTTTTTGTGCGTAGCTGACATTAGCAAGCCCCATGCAGAAAAACATGGATAATATTATTGTAAGGTATTTCATTAGTCTAAGGTTTTTAATAAACTGTCAGTAGTGTGTCTTAATGTTTCGGTTTTGTCTTTAAGTTGTAAAATCTCCTGCGAAGTTTCTTCTTCGCTTTTTGTGTCGTCTGTTTTGGAAGTTTCGTCTTTAACTTCCTGTTTTTCTTGTTTCTTGGTTTCGTTGCCTTTGTTGCTTGATTCCGAATTGCATGAGGCAAACATCAATCCTGCCAAGAGAATGATTAATAGTTTTTTCATATATTTGTAGTATTTGTTATTGGTACAAATATAATATTTTTTATAAACTTACAATTAATAATTTGATATTTGCACAAAAAAATACTATATGTCATTTTCTGATTATTATTTCAAAAGGTTTAAAGCCGACGCAAGGCAAATTGCCACTCCGCCACAAGATGACCTATTTATAATATGTGTCGTTCCTGTTTTCAACGAGCCTAAACTTGAAGACACCTTAATATCTTTGTCGAAATTGCAACTGCCCCGATGCGGTGCTGAGATTATCTTTGTGGTAAACTGCCCCGAGAACAGCTCGGCTTGCATTTTAGACCAAAATAAGGCTTCGATTACCCTTATAGAAAAGTATGCAAAAACCATAAATTCCAATATTAAAATACACACTTTGGATTACCCTGCTTTGCCTAAAAAACATGCCGGAGCAGGCTTGGCAAGGAAGAAAGGAATGGATGAGGCATTGCATCGTTTTAACTTTTTAAACAAACCGCATGGCATCATAACTTGCACTGATGCCGATTGTTTGGTTGATGAAAATTATTTTATTGAAATTGAAAAATTCTTTAAAAATAATCCGCAAGCACGAGGAGGTTCGGTGCATTTTGAGCATCGAGTTTTTGAGGAAGGTATGTCGGCGGACGATAGCAAGCGGATAATGTCTTACGAGTTGCATTTGCGATACCTCAATCAGGCTTTGCGGTATGTGAAATTTCCGTATGCCTTTCAGACTATCGGGTCGGCGTTTGCCGTGAGGGCTGATGTTTACGCATCGCTGGGTGGCATGAACAAACGAAAGGCTGGCGAAGATTTTTACTTTCTGCACAAGGTCATTGAAGGCGGTGGTTTTCACGACATTGCCGATACTTGCATCTACCCGTCGAGCAGGAGTAGCGACCGTGTGCCTTTCGGAACGGGGGCGGCGGTAAAGGGTATGGTGGAGCAAAACAACACCGATTTTTTTACTTACAATTTCAACAGCTTTTTGCTTCTTAATGATTTTCTGAAATCGGTTGATAAGTTTTTTTATAGTAATATAAAAGGTGTAGAACTTGATGAGCGTATGTTGGTGTTCTTGGGAAAAGAGGGTTTGTTTAAGGATATTGAAAATGCGAAAAAGATAAGCCGAGATATTGCCACTTTTACAAAGCATTTTTTTGCAAGGTTTAATGCCTTTAAGGTTGTGAAATTTTTAAACTATTCTAAAGCTAATTGGTTTGATAATCAGCCTACTATAAAAGAGGCAAGCAAATTATATGATATTATAACCAAGCAAAATAATAATATAAATGATTATGCGTATTTATTGAAATTGTATCGAGAATTAGAGCGAACAAATATTTTTAATAACTAAATTTTTTTACAAATGAAATTCAATCTAAAAAAATTATCTTTAATAGTTGCTGTTTTAGGCGTGATGTCTATTTTAGGGCAACCTGCTTATTCACAGGAAGCTAAGTCGATATTGTGGAAAATACAACCGCCTGAAAATCCGATGCCTTCGTATTTGTTTGGCACTATCCACATGATTCCGTCTGACAAATTTTTCTTTACACAAAAAATGAAAGATGCTTTTGATAGTTGCGATAAATTGATGTTGGAGATTGACATAAATGTCTCATTACAAGACCAATTAGCATTAGCAAAAGACATCGTATTGCCCGATGGCAAAAAAATCGCCGACTATCTTACCGAAGAGGAATACAAAGCCTATCGAAGAATTTTGATAGACGAACTTGGCGTTGCAAAGAAAATCGTAAAACGTGCCGAAAGGATATATCCCGTGTTTTCAAGCGGGTTGTTTTTGAAGGACATTCTCGGAAAGACCAAGCAGTATGAAGAGTACCTGAACAAGCGAGCCAAAAAGAAATCAATGCCTGTGGAAGGCTTGGAAACTTTGGCTTTTCAAATGCAAACCGTGAAGACTATCAGCTTGGAAGACCAACTCAAAATGCTTAAAGATACTGCCTCTTTGAAGCAAATGCAAGCCGAGTATTACGAACTTCTCGATGCCTACGTAAATCAAGATATTTCCCTGATGCAGAGCATGGTAGCTGATGATGACCTTTCAAGTAATATTGAATATAACTTATTGGAAAAACGCAACAGAAATTGGATACCGATAATCAAAAGAGCGGTTATTGCAAACCAATGTTTCATTGCCGTTGGGGCTGGGCATTTGGCAGGCGAGCATGGCATTATAAAATTATTGCAAGATGACGGCTGGATAGTTACCCCTGTCAATTAGATTGCTTTATTGGGTTTGCCCGGAATTATATTGATGTTTTTATTAAGGTTGGTATCAATCTTTTCTTTAATTTTTTTTTTGATTTCTTTGCCCTCTTTTTTATTAACTTTCATTCGTCTTAAAAAGATGGGTCTCAATATCAGAGCAGAAATTATGGTTGCCCCAATCATTGTCGGTATCAAGAATATAGAGGCGGCGGCTTGAATTTTGAAATCAAATACATTGCCTATCGATTGTACTATATTGGTAACGCCCAAAAGTATCGTAACCCACAAAATTATAGACATCAATACGTTTGAAAACCAACCATTTACATTTTTCAGCCCCATAATTTTAACGTCATTTATAACGTATATCAAGAAGGTTGCTATAAGGGGCAAAATCAAACCGTTAAAAGCCTGTGCCACAATAATAACCGGTATGGGCTTTACTTCAAGCAATCCGAAAAATAAGCCTGTGGCAAGTACGCCAACCAAAGCAACTTTATACATTATGTTGCTCGTTTTTATTGATTTTTTCGTCTTCTTTGAAAATATACTTTGCACGGTAATAGCCGATGCCAATGGCGATGTTATGGCTGATGAAAATCCTGCGGCAAACATTCCGAAACCAAATATATATATGGCGTATCTGCCTGTGCTTATTTCAAGCGTATTTTTCAGTAAATCATAGGAATACACCATGTTGTTGCGTGCCGCTTCCGACATGCCTTCGGTAATGGCATTGCCTACGCCCATTATCGACATGGAAATTATACCGCCCAAAATTATGGCTACCGATAAGCCGAAACGCATATCTCTTATAGTTTGATTTTTGTCGGAAACACCCGCCCCCAAAAACAAATCATAAGGGATTACGGTAGTGCCAATCAAGCCTAAGATTATCAAACCTGCTCCGTTGCCGGAGGGTATATGAGGAATGAAACTCCCTTTTAGTATCTCTGTGAAATCCGGTTTTAGCATTATGCTTGTGATGAAAAAAGCCAAGCCCATAAGAAAAACCAATATGCCCATAAACCGTGCAATCTTGTGTACTGAATTAAGCGAAAAAGTTAATATTGCCAAGATGCCTATACATATCACGATGTAATGCGTGGGAACGTCAAACAAAAACGTTAGCCCGGCTACCGCACCGAGAATGTTGCCGGCTTCGTAGGCGGCACAGCCCAAAACTATGGACATGATTATGATGAATAAAACAAAATATCGGCTTTTGCGACCTTCAAATTGTTTCGCAATGGCTTCGCCCAAGTTCATTTTTGTGGCAATGGCGAGTCTGGCACTTGCTTCTTGCAACATCAGAGTTGCAAAAGTGGAAAACACCAAAGTCCATAATAATTTGAAATTATAATGAACCCCTGCCTTGGTTGCCGTTGTTACTGTGCCGGGACCTATGAAGGCGGCCGAAACAACAGACCAAAATAAAATGCTTAATATTTTCTTCTTTAAACTCATGGCTTATATTTAATCTTTACTAAAAGGGAGCGTGTGTAAAATAAAATAATCGTGTGGGGGCGTGCAGATGCTTATTAAATATACCCCAAATAAGCACGCATGTGCTGTATCAATGTTTCGGAGGTTGTGTCTTTTTCGGCATCTTTCAAGAAATTGTAAATCTCTTTCACCGGCTTGGTGCGTTTGAGCCAATCGCCCGAAGGTATCTTCAACGGATTGTTGCGACGACTATAAAAGAAAGCATACTCCTTATTTTCTTCGTCGAATTTTATGGGCGAATTTTCGTCGTGCTTCCATATCGGAATAATATCTAAATCGTAACCTTTGGGAAACTCGCCGGAACGTGCTTCAAGATGGTCAATGCGTTGTAAACAAGGGAAATTAACGTAATGCAACTCGCCAATGGTTGCCACATTTTTTGATGCAAAATCAATATAAGCACTTCCTATTTCCGATTTCATTAATTGACCTTCGGTATAATAAATCCCTTGATAATCAGTGCCATCCATGTAATAGTTTAATCTTCCTGTTTTTCGGAGTGTACCAAAAACGAAAATTTTAATTTTGTTTTCTTTTAAATCTAATTTCATATTGCTTTGTTTATTTTATATTTGTTAGTTTTGCGGTTTATATTTATAAAAGTCAAACTTTTTTTAACCTAAAAAGGTCATGTATTATATACATTACAAAAATGATTCCGAACTTGCTTACAAATGAAAAAAACTTTTTAATTCATAAAAAACACACCCTCTGATAATTATAATATGGAAAATCAACTACATTCAAAATTGCTGGAAGAAGCCGTTGATGAATTTGCAAAATTGCCGGGTATAGGTAAGAAAAACGCATTGCGTTTGTCGCTTCATTTGCTTCAACGTTCGGAAGAGGAGGTAAAGCAATTCACTGATACTCTGATGAATATGTATAGAGAAATTAAGAAGTGCGAAAAATGCAAAAACATTTCCGACACCCAAATTTGTAATATTTGCGACGACCCAAACAGAGCCGGTCATACTATTTGTGTGGTTGAAAATATACAAGATGTGATAGCATTGGAGCGAACCGGGCAATATCAGGGAGTGTACCATGTGCTGGGTGGGTTGATTTCGCCGATTGACGGAATTTCGCCCGACGACCTCGAAATCGGCAGCCTTATATATAGGTTGAAAAATGAGGACATACAAGAAATAATCTTGGCATTCAGCACAACCAGCGAGGGCGATACGACGGCATTTTTCTTGTTCAGGAAACTCAAAGATTTTGATGTTCGCATCACAACCCCTGCCAAAGGCGTGTCGATGGGGGGCGAATTGGAGTACAACGATGTGATAACATTGGGAAATTCAATTAAAAACAGAATCGAATTTCAATAAAAGGTGCGATGAAAATATCAATAATTATAGTAAATTATAAAGTACCGCATTTTTTGAGGCAATGCCTGTACAGCTGTTGCAAGGCGTTGGAGGTGTACGCAAGGGAGTGTAATCAAAAGGGGGAGGTTATTGTTTTTGATAATAATTCAAACGACGGTTCGCATGAGATGTGCAAAAAATATTTTCCTGATGTGAAGTATATTGCAAGCTCGCAGAACCTCGGTTTTTCCAAAGCCAACAATAAGGCTTTCAAAAATGCAAAGGGCGATTTTATATTGATATTAAATCCCGATACCTTGTTGCCTGAAAATATTTTTACGGAGTTGATGCCGTATATGCAAGAGCATCAGGATGTTGGAGCATTGGGTGTGCAGTTGGTTGATGCCAACGGGCGATTTCATCCTGAGTCTAAACGAGCGTACCCCACGCCGTTAAGGGCTTTTTATAAGTTGTTTGGATTGGCGTAT
>PDWI01010455.1_pt1 | contig 10398 bp, 3 predicted proteins | sample 1430891 | NCBI WGS metagenome assembly PDWI01 (sample SAMN01162508, study PRJNA174530) | Oral metagenome, whole genome shotgun sequencing project. | biome: Marine environment; feature: Marine mammal; material: Swab sample of the gingival sulcus; isolation source: swab sample of gingival sulcus... | reverse complement strand
ATCTACTTTTTGTCCACTAACACTATAAACATTTAATACTGCATCAGCATCAGTAGAAAGAACTCTACCTTCTTTTACATAAACACCTAAATCAACAACTGAAACTTCTTTCACGCCAGTGTCATATTTTTCAATAAATGTCCAATCGTTACCTGGATCATCACTTGATGGATTCCAAAAACCAATAAAACCAGAACTATAATAACTATTCAATTGGTCATAAACATCATTACCTTCTTCATCTTGTTCTTCTTTCAAGTAAGAAACAGTAAAATATTCAATATCTTTTACAGGAGTTCTTCCATATTTGAAAGGAGTAGTAGTAAAGTTTTCTTCTACGTCTATTTGAAGAACATTTTCCTCGTCAGTATTAACCACTATTGGAGTTGATGGATTTGTTTTAGAGTAAATATTAAAATGTTTCTCTTTCTCTGCATCTTTTACAAATTTAAACTTAAAGCTATCATCATCATTACTAACTTCTTGCGAAACAAGTAATCTTTGAATAGTAGCCTCACCCACTTGTGCTTCTCCTATTTTCCAAAAATAGTAATTAGGTTTCACTTCACCATCTTCTGTTTTACTACGTTTATCGTGTACCAAATAATAATGTTCTTCTTTATCATCACTAAATAAGAATGGAGGAGTCATTGATTTATCCAATTCAGTAATTGCAGTTTCTAATGCAGTAACAGCAGCATTTACTTCCTCTTGTGTTGCAGTATTAGAACTTTCTTTTGCAGATACTTCTTCTGCAGCTGTACGAGCAGCAACAAACGCATCCCATTTTTCTTGACTAAATTGTGCCAATCCTTCTCCAATTGGATATTTTTCAGCAGTAATACTTTTTGCAGATAAAATAAGTTCATTTAATTTCGCAAAATCAACTTCTCCATCTAAATAAACACGTTCAAATTTAAGTGCATTACCTTTATCATCTGCGTGATTCCAAAAGCCAACAATACCTTGTCCACCCCAGTTAAGGTTCATTTGGTCTCCTGTACTCTGTTCTTTTACCAAGAAACGTCCTTCTGAACCTTGGCTTGTTGGAGTACCAAATACCCAAACAGTAGGAGTTACATTTTCATCTATAACAACTACATTTCCTCCTTTTCTTGAAACAGGATTTGTTTCATCTGATTTACTATAAATATAAAAACCTTTATCAACTTTTACCAACTTAAAGATATTATTATCATCTTTTTCAAATTCTTGAATAACTTTCAATCTTTTATAAGTTGTTACTCCATCTTCTTCTGTATCTTCTTGTATTGTTAAATAATCAGGAGTTGGTCTCATATCAGAAACTTTGTAATAATAACTTTTAGCATCTGTAGAGAATTTTACAGGAAGAATCAACGAAGCATTCAAAGCATCAAGAGCATCTTCTAATGCTTTTAAAGCTACATCAACTTGCTCTTGCGTATGAGCATCTTTATAATCTGGATAGGTTGGATCACCTTCTGCAATATTATCAATCACTTCTTTTGCTGCGTCACGTGCTACAACAAACTCATCCCATTTTTCTTGTGAGTAATTTCCAGGTTGATTTCCTATTGGATACTCTGTTTCATTTGAGTAGTTTTTCACCTCATTGTATTTTGCTTTTAAGTCATCATAATTAGTACCAGCAATCCAAGCAATCAATGAAAAATCTCCCATTGCAGAACAATATCCTTGACCCTCTGTTTCATGCTCTGGGAAAGAAGCAACAAGTCCAACCGTTACTGGCGTTTCTTCGGTCAATTCAAAAGAAACTTTTGCTGCAAGATTATTAGCTAAATCAGTTGCCAAACGAGCATATCCTAAAACATTAGCATCTGTTGCTAAATCAGCAGTATCAGGAATAGTTTCACCTTTTGTTACAACTAAAAATGTATATTTAGCACCACTTCTATCTTGTCCCCATTTTAATTTCAAATCATATTTTCCAGTAGGAATAGGTTTTGTTTTTTGATACACTTTCATATCATCAAAAGAAGTAGCAAAATCACCCCAGCCAGAAGTTAAGGTTAATGTACCTCTAATTCTTCCACTTTTTCCTTTTGCTAAATCAACATGCCAACAAGTAGCACCGTCTTCTGCAGCTTCACCACCTATTGTTCCAATAAGTCCTTCTGTTTTCCAAGGTGCACCTAAAACGTGATAACGAGGCATATCTACATTATAAGTATCTGCCCCACCTCCAAGTGTAACACCTACATGAGGTTCAGCCATCAAATATTGATCTTCATCAAACTCAATGATAGTATCTCCCTCTGCACTTATTTTATTTTTGTAACTATATGGATCAGTATAATTCACCATATATTTTTCAACTACATTTACTGGCTTTCCAGCAAACAACGAAAGTCCACAGAATAAAACTGATAGACTAATAAAAAGTAATCTTTTTTTCATAGCTTTTAAAATTTTTAATTAATATATCTATTTTTTATGCAAATAAAAACATTTTTTTCTATATAACCAAATAAAAACTGTTAATTAAGAAAAAAAGTACGACAAAACAAAATTATATCTTTATTTTGTTTTGTCGTACTTATATAATTCTTATTCAATTGTTGGGTTATATTCTATTTTTAATTTTTCTTCCATCAATCTTGTAACACTTTTTCCGCTACTATCTTTTGAAGTAAACTCAAATCTTAATTTAAATATTTTATAATAACGTTTTACTCCAGCACTACTTTGTATTTCATCTGTAAAAGTATTATTATACTCATATGCAGGGTCAGTAGGATCTTTTTGAGTAACGGTCATATCCTTATATTTTTTAATATGAACTTTATAAATCTTTATTTTACCCTCTTTTTCATAAAAAGGATTGTCATCAATTTCAATTATAAAGCTGTTTGCATTTATTTCTTCTAAAGTTTCATATTTTGATTTACCCACTGTTACCCTAACAGAATTTTTTGTTAGAGGAAAAAGTTTTGGACTTGCTGACATCAAAATAGTATCATTACCTGGGTTACTTTTAAGTCCGATAGAAGCCGCAGAAACAATATAATTAGGTGTTTTTTTAGTGTTAGACCATCTATTTTTATAAAAAATCCGATAAAGTGCTTGATTATACTCTTCTGATATTTCATAATTATCCACAGAAACAATCTTATAATTTAAGAAATAAGTTGTATCTGGCGATAATTTATCTAAATTTTTAACATACACTGGCACTTTTGCAGTAGTAGTACCTGCTTTTATTACAACTTTAAGAGTATCATCTAAAGTATAAAATTCAGGTTTTAACATTTTAGCAAATTTAGCAGTGTCAATGTCATAATTTGATTTATTATACGCATTGAAAAGACTATCTGTTGAAGCAATTGTAACCGTAATATCTTTGTTTGGTTTCTTTGTTCCTCCAACTCCAACTGTCATATAAAGAATCGTATCAGATGGTTGTTCTAAATCAAGTACAGTCCTATCAAAAATTTTAAAAGGATTGTTTCCACCCATTATATAAACAACTTTTTTGTACTGCTCTTTATTAAAATCAAATGAGCCCTCACAACTTACCATTGCTACTCCTAATAAAAGAGTGAATAGTACTATTATTCTATTTTTAGTCTTCATTTATTTATTTTTATAAGGTTTATTCTTTTTATTATTTATTGTATCCTGGATTTTGATCCATCTTAGGCACTTTCAATAATTCATAGTGAGATAGTGGTAACCAAATCATTTTTTTATCTGTTACTCTATCACGAATTACTTGTGTATTTACATTTACGATTTCATAATATTTACTTTTCTTACCTTCAACATTGAATCCCATAAAAGTACTACCTAAATCATCTTTTAAATAATCTCCCCAACGACGCACATCGTAAAAACGTTGATTTTCATTAAAAAATTCAATATCTCGTTCTCGTTTGATTATCTCTCTCATTTCCGCTTGAGTAGGAAGAGTTTTTACTCCTGGAAGTCCTACACGGTATCTTATCATATTAAAATGTGTTAGTATTTCGTTAGCATCTCTTGAATAAGTTTTTGTAACTTCATTACCATAAACATCTTTATCTTTAATTTGAACTGACCCTTCCAACTCATTTAACGCTTCTGCATAACTCAACAATATTTCAGCATAACGAATTATTGGAAAAGATTTACGAGTTACCGAGTTGTTTCCATCATCATCTTTTAAGGCATCATCATTATGAATATACTTAACAGGTACATATCCAGTAGAAGTATAATCATCTTTATTGCTACCAGCTCCTTTTTTACCAGAAGATTCATTTGCCATATAAAAGACTTTTTGGTCATGAAATTTCTCAGCAGTTGCACTACTCATAGTCCAATATCTACCCGAAAAACCAATATTGGCATAAAAACGCATTTCACGATTACCATACATAGCAGGTACTTGACCTGGAATTAATTTATATCCTGAAAAGAATTGTGGCTTGCTAATTTTCTTTTTGGGATCAGCATTATAAGGATACTCTGCACTAGAATTATCAATAGTACGTCCATCTCTCATAAGAAATTTATCAACCACTTTTTGAGGAACTGACATACCACCCCAACCACCAAGATTACGTGGGAAAGAGTGTTCTATATATGTTCTTACAGAAGAAGCATGTTCTATTCCCCAAATAATCTCTTTATTAAATTTAGGTAAAGCTTCTCCACTAAACATATCTTTATAAGAGTGGTAAGGATCAATAGAACCAGCAGTTGCTACACTTGAAACAACTCCATTAGGATCAACATTAGCAGGAAGTGCTGGAGTTTGTTCATATTTAGGAACTGTATATAGTTCATAATATGCCATATCAATAACTCTTTTTGCGGCATGTGCTGCTACTGCCCATCTTTTGTTCATATCATCTTTATTACCATCTACATTAACATAATGAAAAGGTTTTCCATCTTTACCTTTTCTATCAGCATCTACCCAATTTCCATAAAATTGTTTTGAGACACTTCCTCCATTAAATAAAGGACTTGCTTGTTGTAATCTTAAACGTGCTATTAAGGATAAAGCCGCTCCTTTACTTGGTCGTCCATATACTGCTAATGGCATTCTTTCTTGTGTTGGCATACTTTTAGCCGCTAGTTCAAATTCATTAACAACATAATCAACTGATTCATCGTAAGTAGAACGATACCTATTAAAGTATTCAGCCCCTTTACTTGAATCTATTATATCATCACCTACAATTAAAAGAGGTCCCCAATTTTGTAACAAGAAATAATAAGCATAACCACGCATAAAGTGAACATAAGCAATATATTCTGCTTTTTGGGTTGTTGTCATACCTGGTACGTCATTTATCTTATCTAACATCTCGTTACATCTATTGATTACTTTGTACATTGTATTCCAAATATACATTGTGGTACTTTCTACATTATAAGCATTTATCTCACCTACGGTAAATTGAATACCTGGAAACTGACCTGTTTTCCAACGTGCTGTTAATTCATCACTTGCTAATTCACCTGGTGCATAAGATGCTCCCCAAATTCTATCTGCACTAGGGAATAAAGTTGCTGTATTCCACAAATACCCTTCGGCATTTCTACGAGTGTGAAATATACTATCTTCTTTTAACGTATCTAAAAAGTAATCATCTACATTTAGAAAATTACAAGAAGAAAATCCTCCGCTTATTAACGCTATAAAAAGAGCAATAATTATTTTATTCTGTTTTTTCATTTTTATTCTGTTTTTAGAAGTTTACATAAAGTTGTAGTGAATATCTTGCTGGGAAAGGATACTTTCCACCATTGTATTGAGCTTGTTCTGGGTCAAAATATTTTACCTTGTCAATAGTAAACAAATTATTCATTACTAATTGAACATCAATAGAACTAACTCCTATTGGTTTCATAAATTCATACCCTGCCAATTTATAACCAAATCTTAACTCTTTTAATCTCACAAACGAGCCATCTTCTTTCCAGAAAGTAGAACGTTGAGAGTTATTCTCTGTATTTCCATAAGATAATCTTGGGAACATAGCATCTGGATTTTCTGTTGATGGATCTCCAGAATACCAAGCTGGTGTCCAACGATTTTCCTGATCTCCAACAATTTCTAACACATTTCCTAACTCTTTTCCATAAAATGGTATCCAACCTGCTTCAAATCCATTTCCTGCACGGAAATATTCTACTGCACCTGAACCCTTTAATAAAATACCAGCATTGAATGACTTATATCTAAATTCTCCACCAATACCATACATTAAACGTGGAACATTATTAGTATAACTCAAAGGCACTTTATCGTAATCACTAATAATACCATCTCCATTGACATCTTTATATTTAATATCTCCTGGACGATATTTTCCAAAAGTTTGAACAGGACTTGTTTCTATATCTTCTTGATCTTTGAACAATCCTTCTGCAATAAGTCCTCTTTGTACTCCAAACGGATAGCCTGTCCTTTCTAAATAAGGATAAAGTTGGTCTGCTTCTTCATAATAGTCAAGGAAGTTAGCCGCATAAGTATAATTAGCACGTATTGTGAAATTCATATCTTTGCTTATATCATATTGGAATGAGATATTACCATCAGAACCATAAGAGTGCATACGTCCTACGTTACCATAAGGTATGGTTACTAAACCAGCCCAACCTGGTATTGTTTGTCTTTGTTGATAAATATTATCACGAGTATCTTTATATACATCAACAGTAAATGATACTTTGTCTTTAAATAATTTACCATCAATACCAATGTTTTGCTTTATAGCCTCTTCCCAAACAAGATTTCTTGCACCGATTTGACTTTTAGCAATCCCTACTCCATTGTATCCCCAAGTACTACCAGCTTCGTTATCAACCAAAGTTAAATAAGGGAAACGTACTAAATAACCCCACTTATCTTTTGCTATTTTATCATTTCCTGCCAATCCATATGACCCACGAATTTTCAAGAAAGATAGCCAAGGTAAATTATCTTTTATTATATCATACTCTGAAATAACCCAACCTAACGCTAATGATGGGAAAAATCCGAATTGTTCTCCAGAAGGGAAATTTGCTGACCCCGTATATCCAAAGTTTGCATCTACAAAATAAGTATTATCATATCCATATGTAAGACGACCTGATATTCCTTGGTCACGTTCTGGAATATTTGCCATACCATTATTATTGAGTGAAACCCAACGAGTATCTTGTACATCATCCATATAATAATATAGTAATGCCCCTACATTATGAGCCCCAAAATCTCGTGTCCAATTTATTGTTGATTGCAAATGATATTTTCTCCACTGATCTATACCTTTACTATATGTAACACTCTCTTTTTTAATTGTTCTAGCGAGTTGAAGTTGTCCATTAGAAAAACGTCCACTTGCTTTATACATATCTGGTAATAAAAATCTTCTTTCTTTCAACCAAGTTTCATAATCAGATGCAATTTGCACTCTTGCTGTAAGTCCTTTTATGAAATTACCAAAATCTTGATTCAAAGCTATAGTAATCATATTCCTATAATGGTTCTCACTTGAATATCCAGTTTCATTTAACATCGTATAAGGAGAATAAATATCATTTGCTCCGTAAGTTGGTAGTTGTCCTGTTGAATAACGTGTAGGAAACAAAAGTGGTGTTAATGTACGAGTCATAGCCCATAAATGATTAGTGTTTGCGAAGCCTGGTGTTTGCGAAATTGTAACATAACCATCAGTACCAAAATAAAGTTTCGTTGATTTTGTTAAATTCATATCAACGTTAGCCCTATATGTTATTTTTTGATACGCTACATTATTAGAGAAACGAGAGTCTTTATCTTGCTTATATGCTGCACTTTCATTAGAATATCCAAGACTTACGAAATATTTAGAGATACTACCTCCACCTCTTGCGTTTAAGTAGTAAGTTTGTTGCAATGAAACAGGATTTAAGATTTCGTCTTGCCAATTTACATTTGGATAAAGATCTCTATCTAATCCATTGTTAATTAACTTCATTTGCAAATCATCATATATAGGAAGTCCTCCTGATAAAACACTAGCCTCATTTGCCAAAGCTGCATATTCAGGTGCTTCTAAATATTTAGGCATACGCTTTAATTGTGAAACCGTATAATTAGCACGAGCAGTAATAGATAATTTTCCTTCTTTACCTCTTTTGGTAGTAATCAAAATTACACCATTTGCACCACGTACCCCATATACTGCGGTAGCAGAAGCATCTTTCAATACAGAGAAACTTTCCACATCGGCAGGGTCTAATTGATCCAAAGAACCTTCCAAACCATCAATTAAAACCAATGGTCTAGAACCACCTCCAAAAGTACCAATACCACGTACCCAAAATTCAGAAGTGTTTTTTCCAGGCTCACCACTAGTTTGCATTGTAACAATACCAGCAATACGCCCACCTAACATATTGTTTATAGAAGTGGCTGGTGCCTGTAATTCTTTTACATTAACACTAGAAATAGCCCCCGCAATACTAACCTTTTTTTGTTGCTTTTGTCCAAAAACAGTTACTGTTTCAAGCATTTTATCATCAGGTTTCATTTGAAGCGTAAAGTCTGCTTTTGATTCAAAAAATTGCTTCTCTACCGTCTGATAACCAACATAAGAGAACTGAAGATAAGCACCTTTAGCAATCTTCATCTTAAAATGTCCATCTAAATCAGTTTTCACACCAACTCCCGGTTGATTTTTAACAACAACACTCGCCCCAATTAAAGGTTCTTTGTTTTCATCAAGTAATGTTCCCGTAATTGTTAATCTATTTTGTGCATCTACACCCAAAAACGAGATAAGCAACAACATTGCTATTAATATTCTTTTCATAACTAATTATTTTATTCTTATATTTTTTAATTATTGAACTGCTAACTTACGAATTGTGTGATTTCGTGTATCAGCAATATAAATTGTTCCATCTAATGCTACCGCAATTCCCATTGGATATTTAAACTGAGCAATATCAGGACCACCATCAACATTTCCTGGTTCATTAGGTATTCCAATTAATGTTTTTACAGTTGCCACATCATCTGAAAGTTTTGTATCAATCGTTCTGATACATTGATTTCCAGAATCAGCAATATACATCACGGCATCTTTATCAAATGTTATCTGACGTGGATAACAGAAACGTGCCTTTTTCAATCCAGCATCTGCCCAACCTTTTGATTCACCTGATGACAAACCATCTGCCATACCACCTGCCCAAGGTTTAATATCTACTGTATCTTTCATTCCTGTTTTATTACCATCTTCATCAAAAGTCTCTTTTTTAGTCATTCTTATTTTAAAGATGGTATGAGAACCAGCAGAACAAGAATACAATACTTTTTCATCTTTAGGGTCAAACATCAAATAATTATCTGTACCATCTGCATCTTCAACACTAGCACCAAAATCATATTTAGAACAAAGAATCGTAACTTGATTAGTGCGTGGATTAATCATTAAAACTTGTCCTTTAAACATTACTGTAAAAATCATTCCATCAGACTTACGTGTTACGAAACTAAATTTCCAGTTATTTTTAATAATTTTAGCAGCCTCACCGCTAGGACGCAATGTTTTTAACCTTGGAGAATAATTTTCCTCTGCATTTAAAATATAATAACTAACTCCAGCATCAGTAGGAATATAGATTGTACTTCCTGTTGGATTAATCGTTGGTGCATTAATTAATTTTGCCTCTTGCATAAAATCAACACGATTTTCTTTTTCGTTAAGCAACAAGAAACATCCACTCATTTTTTTACCAGCAATAGTTTTTGGTTGCAAACTTTCATCTAACAAAGCACCACCATCAACGCCACCTTTATAAAAAGCACGTTCTACAATTAAAACATTCTTCAAAGAGTCAACACAAATAAACATAGGACCAGAAAAACTACAAGAGCTCAACGTTCCACCTTGTGTAACAGCAGTCTCTGCTTTTTCAAAGAAACGTCCAGCAACAGTTGTTACAGTTGTTTCTGTTTTATAAAGAAACGGTTTATCATATTTCACTTCTCGTACTTCTCCTTTGTCTGTTTTCGTTCTTACCAAAACTTCTAACTTCTTTTTATAAGTTAGTTTTGGAATCATTAAATAAATCATTTTCCCATTTGATGAAACAATTGCACCAGGAACAGTATCCATCTGTCCAGTTCCTTTTCCTTTTGAATCCACTAATTCACTGACAAACAAAACATCTAAATTTGCGGTATCTGTACCAAAGTTTTCTCCTTCAATAATCATAGGTACAGCAATACCAGCAGAATCTGGGGTAATGTCCAGAATTTTAGTTGGTTTACTACCATCAGCTAATTTGATTGGTATTTTGTCTTCTCCCTTATCAGAAGTAAAAACATCGCACCCAACAAAGGATAAAACAAAAAACATCAAAAGCATAGAGAAAAGAGACGATAATCTTCGTCGTTTTTTTCCTCCACTTTCGCTTACGCTTAAA
>PDWI01027347.1_pt1 | contig 10399 bp, 11 predicted proteins | sample 1430891 | NCBI WGS metagenome assembly PDWI01 (sample SAMN01162508, study PRJNA174530) | Oral metagenome, whole genome shotgun sequencing project. | biome: Marine environment; feature: Marine mammal; material: Swab sample of the gingival sulcus; isolation source: swab sample of gingival sulcus... | reverse complement strand
ACTTTTTTAAAGCCTTCGTGGTCTAATGGAGCAGCGTTAATATTAACACGTCTGATTTCTCCGTTGCCTTTTTTTACGCCATAAGCAACATCTACGGTGTGAGCAATGTAGTCGGCATCATATTCGCGATGTTCGCCATACACCAATATCAGGCGTTTTTGTCCGTTGTCTTGCAGTGCTTCAATTTCATTGACAATTTGAATGTCGTCTAAGGTTGTTCGCAAGGCATCTTTGTTTGATGTACGGAAACCACAGTAAGCACAATCGTTTGAGCATTTATTCCCTATGTACAAAGGTGCAAATAGAACAATTCGGTTGCCATAAACTTTCTTTTTAAGCATTCTGGCACCCTCTTTTATTTCCTCAATAAGTTCGGGTGAGTCTGCATTGATAAGTATTGCCGTTTCTTCAAGAGATAAGCGATTTTTATTCAGCGATTTTTGAATGATTTCTCTTACCTTTTGTTTGTCGGCTTTTGCATTATTAATGTAGCCCCAAATTTCGTTTTCGTCAATAAATGCTTTTCTCGGTTCGTCGGGGATAGAATATTTTTCCGGTGTAAATTTCATGCTTGTGTCTTTTTTGTGAGATTTTAGTCTTTTGAGATGATAATTTTAACATTAATACCTGTTAATTTTCCGATTTTTCCGGCAAGGTTGTTAATGGTATCAATATCCGATTCCATGATAATGGAAATGATATTAATGTTTTTTCCGGGAATGGAAATACCTTGACGTCCAATGATTTCAGTAGAAAAATCTGCCAAAATTAAATTTAAAGCATGAATGTCTTTGTGGTTTTTCTTTACCGTAATTAATGCTGATGCAATTTTTGTTTCCTTTTCCATAAGTAATACTCAAAGATTAGGTGCCCGTTGGGCGGTTTATATTCTGTGAAATCTCAAAAAACAAGAGCAACTCTCATTTTTTAAGAATGTTTTACAAAGGTACGTTTTTGTCGCACTTAGAAGTGTAGAATTGTTCTAAATATGGCTGTTCTAAAGAAAATAAGCTTGTTTGTATTTATTCTAAATAGACTTGGTGAAAAAACGATTGTTTTTACAAACTATGAAATCAATCTCCCTTGCCCTCTTCTCCAAGAGGGAATGACGGAATAAAGTAGAGGCGTAGTACACTACGCCTCTACTTTATGTCCCGATAATTATCGGGATAACTTTTAACTTATTTCGTATTCTCTTCAATCATTTCCTTAAGCCATTGCTCTATGCCGGGAGTATTGAGTGGAATATCGTCTCCTAGTTCGGTTTTCATTTCTTGAGAAGATATGGAAAAATTGTGTTTGTCGCTTTCCCAACTTAGTTGCCACTCTACATCTAAAACAGAGCAACATAACATGGAAAACACACCTGCAATATCACCGATTTCGGGCAAATCAATATGGCTGAGTTGAAAACGTGCGTCTAATTTTGTGCCTTTCCCTACGGTTGAACTAATGTTAAAACTTCCGTTGCATTCTTCGCAACGTTGTTTCAGTAAGGGAATACCCAATCCGACTTTTCGCGTGGTTCGCGATGTGAAAAAGGGGTCGGTAACGTTGGAAAGTTGTTCGGGTGTCATTCCGCAACCGTTGTCTTCTACGGTTATAATTAATTCATCGTTGCTATGTTTTTTTACAATACCGATGATAACGTTTGTTGCTTTTGCTCTTACCGAATTGTGAGCAATGTCTAATATGTGAAGCGATAAATCTTTCATCCGGGTTCTTTTTAATCTTCAATGGCAGAATGAATTTATTATTCTTAAATCATTATACTCGAATATGCTTTAATTATTGTTTGGTTCTGTGAGTGGTTACAACTTTTCTGCCGTTTTGTTGAAGCAAGGCTTGTTTTATTTCGTCAAAGGTAGGATTTTCCAGATAAAAATCGGTGTAGGCTTTTCCTATATCGTTAATAAAATGAGCGTCAGATGACTGAATTAACGTATGTTTGTTCCAGTCGGGGTGTTTTTCTACCATTTCCGATATTTCGCTAAAGCGAGATATTTCCATGGCATGACATTGCAAGTCGGGTGGAACAAAACCGAGTTGAGCGGTTAAACTAAAAGTTGGACGTTCGATATGGGCAGGTATAAATAAACCACCCTGAGAAAAGACAAAGTTTGAAATTTCTTCCACACTTTGATTGATGGCATTAATCAATAAGTAAGGCTCTTCATCTAAGATATGTTCTTGCTCGTTGACCAATAGTTGCTCGCCAAACAGTTTGGGGTCATTGGGAACTTTTATCAAATAAGTTTCAATGTAATTTTGCAGTGCTTGCAATTTTTCAGCGTTAGGCATAAAACAAAGAACATGAGCTTCTTCTTGGCTAGTAACTTCTGCACCGCAAAGTACTGAAAGCCCTTTCTTTTTGGCAATTTCAGCGGTTAAAAGAGCATGTTTTGTGCAATTGTGGTCGGTAATTCCAATGATGTCTAAATTTTTCTCCAAAGCCTTTTCCACAATCATAACGGGACTCATATCCAAATCGCCGCAGGGCGAAATGACAGTATGAATGTGTAAATCGGCAGAGAAGTTTTTCATGGATTACGGGTTTAATAGTTGATACAGTTTACCGCAAAGTTCAAATGCAGGCAAATCGGCACTTAATACCGGTAAATCTTCTTCGTTGCTAACTTCTAAGGTGTCTTCATTCGGGCTGTGTCCTTGCACCAAAATCATGGCACTTAATTCTTTCAACGAGGCAACGGCAATAGCATTTTTATGTCCTTGCAAAGTAATCCATACTTGTTGCTCTTCGGTATTGCCCATAACATCGCTTAATAAGTCGCTGCAATAAGCACCTTTAATTTCTTTATCTAAGCCTTTTTCTCCTGATAATACTTTAAGATTTAAGGCTGTTGCAATTTCACGAACGGTCATTTATAGCTCCTTTCTTATTACAATCTTTATTTAATCGATTTTTCCCCCAAACACTTTCAATGATATGAATAGCATTTTCGGAAGATAGTTGATTTCTTTTTTCCAATTCACGTTGCATAAATACGCAATGCGATAAAATGGCAGTGCCTTTTGCAATGTCTTCGGCTAAAGCAGTGCAATTGGGTGCTCCACATGCTCCGCAATCAATGCCGGGCAAGTGACACATGGCTTTTTTTGCTTTGTTGAGTGTGCGTAGCGCTTCCAAGGGGTTTTTACCCATGGTATAATCTCTATTCGGCTCAATGGGTGGTGTGTTGATTTCACCTTCTTCTAAACGAATGAAAGGTACATCTTTTACTTCAGCTTCGTGAGCTCTGTGTTTCATCCTGTCCACACACATAAATTTATTGGCAATGGTAAGAATTCCTCCCGCACAACCTTGATAACAGGCTTTAAGTTCGATGAATTCAACCGGAGAAAATTCTTCTCCATCTATGCTGTCTAATAACTCTTTGATATTATGTGTGCCGTGTACACTTAAACAGTCGGCAACCATGTGTTTAATTTCACCACCGGGCAAACTCCACAACACACTTTTTCCACTGATTGATTTTGATTTTGAATGTTTATCGGCATCGTCTTTTTGCAAATGAGCACTTACCCAGTTATAAACTTTATCCATGTTTAGGCTACCGGTAATGGGCGTAATTTCCCCTTTTTCTGCTTGAAAATGAAGAAATGCACTTTTGGCAGGACATGGTGTAACATAGTATATCTCAACTTTTTGATTTGGGTGTTTGTCCTCTAACTCGTGTTTAAAATGCAAGGCTGAAATATCAACCGGTGATTTTATGGGAACAATAGACGGTAACCATTCGGGGTATCGTAATTGAATAAGTTTGATAGCTGCCGGACAAAATGAGGAGATGTGTTTTTCTTCGTCGTTTTCTTCGATGTATTGGTCAATGGCGTTTGATAAATATTCAACGCTGTTTTCTACTTCATAAACATACTCAAAGCCTATTTTTTTTATGTTTTCGGTAATTTCATCGTGGGTGTAATTTTTAGGAAATTGTCCATAAAACACCGAAGGTACTAAAATGGCTTTTATTGCTTGAGAGTTTTCTAATTTTTGGCTGTCGTCTTTAACATAGATAGCCTCAACCGGACAAACATTATAGCAATCACCACAATCGATACAGCGGTTACTATTGATTTGAGCCGCTCCATTCCATACACGCAATGCCTCTGTAGGGCAAACTTTTACACAATGCGAGCAAGCTATACATTTTTCATTATTTATAGCAATGGCATTGTAAAAAGTTGGTTGTACATTCATGGTATTATACTATCAGGTTTTGTTATGATAAATTAATATTTTGAGTTTGGTACCTTTGCCCACTTCTGATTCTATTTCAAATTCATCAGAATTTTTTTTGATGTTTGGTAATCCCATTCCTGCACCAAAACCCATTTGTCGGACTTCGTCAGATGCCGTTGAGTAACCTTTTTGCATTGCCAACTCAATATTACCGATACCGGGACCGTTATCAACGGCGTAAGCAACAATTTTTTCTTCGTCTATTTCTACGTCAATGTTTCCGCCGTAGGCATGAGCAATTTGGTTAATTTCCGCTTCATAAATAGAAACCACAAATCGTTTGATGATTTGTGGTGGTAATCCGAGTAATTTAAGTTGTTGTTTGATATTACTGCTTACATTTCCTGCATGGCTAAAATCATTTTCTTTTACGGTATAATGTGATTTTATAGATTCCATAATGTTAAAATATAGGTTTTAAACCATGCTGATACAAAATGCCACATGTTTTAAATAAAGAGAAGGGAGTTGTCATGATGGTAATATCATTTTCTTTTGACAACTCAATCATCTCTTTTGTTACTTTTTTATCTCTGGCGATTAAAATAACTGACAAATCTGCCATTTCAGCTGTACGAATCACTTGTGTGTTTGATAAGCCTGTAATGAGTAGGGGAGCATCTTCTAAAGTAAGCACGTCACTCATTAAGTCTGAGCCAAAACCATATTCTATGGATTTGTTTTCAAGTGTTCCACAATGCAATGTGGCGTTTGTCAGCTTTTGTATATTAGCTAAATCAAGCATAATATCAAAGTTATTTTATTGGTCTTCGTATTCTGCCAATATTTTTTTTACATCATCGGGAGCTACTCGACCGTAAGTTTTTTCTCCAACGTTTACAACCGGTGCTAACTCTTTTTTAAATTCTTCCAAAACCTTTTCGGCACCTCTTACGTAGCAGGCTGTTCCTGTACATATTGATATTGGGTGTTTTCCTTTGGGTTTCATGGTGAAGAAAGAGTAAAATGTAACTACTCCGTAAACTTTAGCTGCACTGATGTTTAGCTCATCTGCAATGACTTCTTGAACTTCTGCCGGTAAGTAGCCAAAATGTTCTTGACTTTTATGCAGAACGTTGATTAAGTTAGTACTACAGCAATCAAACGATTTACAAATCTCTTTGATTTTATCTATGTCTTTTTGTTTTAAAACTACTTTTCCTTCTGCCATAATATTAATTTTTTTCTGCGTTTACATTTTTCTTTTCTTCTTTTAGACTTTTTTTGTCAAAGTAATGCGTATGCAATAATTTATGTGCTTTTTCTCCCAACGGTTCTCCTAAGTATTCTTCATATAATTTTTTAATGTAAGGATTTTCGTGAGATTTTCTAATGGTTTTATTGCTATCTTCTCTGTATATAGCTGCTGCACGTTTTTCTAAAATATCAGAATGTCCGTGGTGGAAAGGTTGTCCACCACCACCGATACAACCACCGGGACAAGCCATAATTTCAATGGCATGATAATGGATTTTTCCGTCTCTGATATCTTCCAATAATTTTCTGGCATTAGCTAATCCATGAGCGATACCAATGCTTATGGTTGTACCGTTAAAGTCAACTTCTGCACTTCTGATACCCTCTAGACCTCTAATTTGTTCAAAATTAACATCTTCTAGGGTTTTGCCTGTGTGTATTTCGTAAGCGGTACGGGTTGCAGCTTCGATAACACCTCCGGTAGTTCCAAAAATAACACCGGCTCCGGTAGATTCTCCCATTGGAGCATCAAAATCTTGTTCCGGTAATGATGGTAAATCAATGTTTGATAATCGCATTAAAGCGGCAAATTCACGAGTGGTGATAGAGTAATCTACATCAGGGTTGCCATCAACTTTAAATTCTTCTCTTTGTGCTTCGTATTTTTTAGCAACACAAGGCATTACGGAAACGACAACCAAGTCTTCTCTTTTTACATTGATTTTTTCAGCAAAGTATGATTTTGCAATTGAACCAAACATTTGTTGAGGAGAACGAGCGGTTGACGGAATGTCTTTCATGTCGGGGAAATTAAATTCGAAGAAGTTAACCCAACCCGGACAGCAAGATGTTAGAATTGGAATTTTTACATCTTTATCGCCTTCTAAATATTTGGTCAATCGATTTAATAATTCTGTTCCTTCTTCGATAATGGTAAGGTCGGCTGCAAAATCGGTATCAAATACATAATCAAAACCTAATCTGCGTAGAGCTGTTACCATTTTTTTAGTAACCAATGTTCCTGGCTCTAATCCAAATTCTTCACCCAATGCTGCTCTTACGGCAGGTGCAGTTTGTACGACAACTGTTTTTGTCGGGTCGGTTAAAGCTCTGATAACATCGGTGGTATGGTTTTTCTCGGTTAATGCTCCGGTTGGACAAACGGCTACGCATTGTCCACAATAAGTACATGGAGATTCTTCCAAGTCCATTTCAAATGCAGGAGCAACAACTGCTTGGAAACCTCTGTTTACGGCAAATAAAGCTCCAACACTTTGAATGTCGTTACACATGGTCTCGCATCTTCGGCACATGATACATTTATCCATTTCGCGGATAATTGCCGGAGAAAAGTCTTCACGGTAGGTACTCATTTCAGCCGTATCTTCGCAATGAATTTCTCTTACGCCTAAACGAATAGCCATGGTTTGAAGTTCGCAGTGTCCTGATTTTGGACAAGTTAAACAGTCTTTGGGGTGATCGGATAAGATAAACTCCATAACTGTTCTACGAGCGTTGATAACGCGAGGTGTACTGGTTTTTACAACCATGCCTTCGGTGCAATTGGTAGCACATGCCGGGGCTAAATTTCTTCTGCCTTCAACTTCAACCACACAAATTCTACATCCTCCGGGACGGTTTTCAATGTTCATGTGGTCTAACCGCATGTTACATAACACAGGAATATCTACGCCTATTTTTCTTGCTGCTTGCAAGATGGTTTGCCCTTTAGGTACTTCAATTTCTTGTGAATCTATTGTTAGTTTTACAGTATCCATATTGTTATTTCTTTCTCCGTTTAATTAAATAAAATAGCATTGAATTTACACTTATCCATACAAGCACCACATTTTATACAAGTATCTTGTCTGATTTCATGAGGATTTTTACGTTCTCCGTCAATAGCTCCAACCGGACAAACTCTTGCACAAGCTGTACAACCAACGCATTCGTCTTTAACGATTTCATATTTCATTAAATCTTTACATTGATGTGCCGGACAAGTTTTATCATCTACGTGAGCTACGTATTCGTCCCAGAAGTTCTCTAGGGTAGATAGTACAGGGTTTGGAGATGTTTGACCTAAACCGCAAAGTGAAGAGTCTTTAATTACATGGCAGTAATTTCGTAGAACGTCAAGATCTTTACGATCTGCTTTACCTGAAGTGATTTTATTTAGCAATTCATACAACCTTTTATTTCCGATTCTACAAGGTGCACATTTTCCGCAAGATTCTTCAACGGTAAAATCTAAGAAGAATTTAGCTACAGACACCATACAATCGTCTTCATCCATAACAATCATACCTCCTGAACCCATCATAGAGCCACAGGCAATTAAATTGTCAAAGTCAATGGGAGTATCTAAGTGTTTTTCTGTCAAACAACCACCTGAAGGACCTCCGGTTTGAACGGCTTTGAATTTTTTACCGTCTTTTATTCCACCACCGATTTCGAAAATTACTTCTCTCAAAGTGGTACCCATAGGAACTTCTATCAATCCTACGTTGTTAATTTTTCCTGCCAAGGCAAAAACTTTGGTTCCTTTCGATTTTTCTGTACCGATTTTATTGAACCAATCGGCTCCTTTGGTAAGAATAATAGGAATATTGGCTAAGGTCTCAACGTTGTTTACGTTGGTTGGCTTTTTCATGTAACCGGATTCGGCAGGGAATGGAGGTTTGAAACTTGGCTCACCTCGTTCGCCTTCCATAGAATGTATCAAGGCAGTTTCTTCACCACAAACAAAAGCACCTGCTCCATATCTTAATTCTACGTCGAAATCAAATCCGCTTCCTAAAATATCTTTACCTAACAATCCATATTCTCTGGCTTGATCAATGGCTACAATTAATCGTTTAATGGCTAATGGATATTCTGCTCTAATGTATATTAAACCTTTGGTTGCTCCGATACTGTATCCGCAAATTGCCATGGCTTCAAGGACAGAATGTGGGTCACCCTCAAGAATGGATCTGTCCATAAATGCTCCGGGGTCTCCCTCGTCGGCATTACATACTACGTATTTTTGGTCGGCTTGATATTTTGATGCAAATTCCCATTTTAATCCTGTTGGGAATCCACCACCACCACGACCGCGAAGCCCTGATTTCTTGATTTCATCAATAACATCTTGGGGCTGTCTGTCTAATATGGCGTTTGCCATAGCTTCGTATCCGTTTCGGGCAATGTATTCTTCAATGTTTTCAGGATCGATAAATCCACAGTTTCTTAAAGCAATACGAAGTTGTTTTTTATAAAATCCCATGTGTTTAGAGTCCGAAACAGATTCTTTTTTTACAGGGTCTTTATATAACAATCGTTCAACTTTACGTCCTTTTACGATATGTTCTTCAATAATTTCGTCTACGTCATCAGGCGTAACACTGGTATAAAATGTGTTGTCCGGTAATACCTTAATGATGGGACCTTTTTCACAAAATCCAAAACAACCTGTTGTTACTACTTGCACTTCGTCCTGCAAGCTCATTTTGGTCAACTCTTTGTTTAACTTTTCTACAATAGTAGCGCTTTCAGATGCCTTACAACCTGTTCCGCCGCATACCATCATGTGCATATTGTAATTTGCCATATCTACTTGTCTCCTTCTATTGTTTCGTAATTTTGAGGAATAATGCCATCAATTAGTTCTCCGTTGCGAATGTATTTTTCAATAATCTCATCGGCTTTTTCTTTGTTTACCCAACCAAATACAATGGGGTCTTTTCCCGGCAAAGTAACTTCAATGGTAGGCTCTGCATAAGAATATCCCATGTCTCCGGTTTGAGAAACAATAGCGTCAATGTTTCGCTTGGTTAGTTCTTCATTTAAAAAATGATAAATTTCTTTGGCTCCCGAAGCTATTCCACTGGTTGCCATTCCTACTTTAATTTGAACCACACTTTCAGGGTTGTCACTGTTTTCGCGTAGACTTACTTTTGAACGAAGGTCTTCCTTCATTTTTCTTAAGTCTGATAAAGATTTAATTTTAGCCATTTTTTTAATTTTTTATCAAGAACTTTTTTAGATTTCAATACAAAGAAAATTAATAAAATTTACATGTTTATTCCTCATTGTTATAAATTTAACAATAAATATTTAGACTAATTCTTATTAGCTTGTATTTGATTGATTGTTAGTTGTTTATGTTGCCTGTTTTAATGACGGATAAAATTAATTTATGTGAAAAATTTATCTTGATTTTTGAAAAAGATGAGGGGTTTCAGTTTTTTTTCTAAGCTATTTCAATGTTGTTGCTTCTTTGTCCTCTTTGTTAAACGGTATCTTTGTACAAGTAAAATCTGAATTAAAATACATTAAGAAGATATGGAAAAAATAGTTATTGTAGGTGGAGTAGCTGCAGGAGCAACCGCGGCAGCAAAATCCCGAAGATTATCACCCAATGCCGAAATTATTATGCTCGAAGCAGGTCCTGATATTTCGTTTGCCAATTGTGGTTTACCTTATTACATCGGAGGCGATATTGAAAGTCGTTCGAAATTAATTTTACAAAGTCCTGAAAGCTTTAAAGATCAATACAATGTAGATGTTTTTACGCATACTTTAGTAACATCCATTGATAAAGCTTCTCACGTTGTCAATGTGGTTAATACACAAAGCGGTGAAAAAGCAAGCATTAATTATACAAAATTAATTTTAGCACAAGGCGGTCGTCCGATAAAACCCGATTTGGAAGGTGCGAAACAAGACCATGTCTTTACCTTATGGACTTTAGACGATATGGATAAAATTGCAAGCCATTTAGATGAGAAATCGCCCAAAAATGCCGTTGTCGTTGGTGGTGGTTTTATTGGCTTGGAAATGGTTGAGGCATTGGTGAAACGCGGACTAAAAGTTAGTGTTGTTGAAAAAATGCCACATGTAATGTCTTTAATGGAAGCTGAAACCGCAGGGTTTATTGAGCGAGAAATGAAGGCT
>PDWI01010453.1_pt1 | contig 10400 bp, 6 predicted proteins | sample 1430891 | NCBI WGS metagenome assembly PDWI01 (sample SAMN01162508, study PRJNA174530) | Oral metagenome, whole genome shotgun sequencing project. | biome: Marine environment; feature: Marine mammal; material: Swab sample of the gingival sulcus; isolation source: swab sample of gingival sulcus... | reverse complement strand
CCGTCTTTGTATTCGCTTGCGTCGAGTATACCACCAGTAGGGAAATCTGGAATCAGCTCAAACGGTTTGCCTTGCAGTTCTGCTCTAAGAGCATCGATTACCTCTAAGGGATTATGAGGCAAAATCTTGGTAGACATACCTACGGCGATACCCTCGGTTCCTTGCAAGAGGATCACCGGGAGTTTGGCAGGGAATACCTTGGGTTCCTTATTACGACCATCATAGGAGTCTTCCCACTGTGTAAGGTGTGGATTGTAGAGTATCTCCTTGGCAAAGGGGAGGGAGCGACATTCGATATATCGAGGTGCAGATGCCTGATCTCCTGTATAGATATTACCAAAGTTTCCCTGTTTCTCGATAAAGAGATCCTTGTTCGCGAGTACCACGAGGGCGTCCGCGATGGACGCATCTCCGTGTGGGTGGTACTTCATACAGTGACCCACGACGTTGGCTACCTTGTGGAACTTGCCGTCATCGAGCTCAAAGAGTGAGTGGAGTATGCGTCGCTGTACAGGTTTGAGACCGTCCTCGAGGGTCGGGATGGCTCGTTCCTTGATTACATAGGACGCATATTCGAGATAGTTCTTTTTATAGATGTTTTTGATATATGCCATTAGAGTAAGTTCTCCATAATAAAGCTTCTGCGCTCTGGGGTGTTTTTGCCCATATAGAAGTCGAGTACCTGCTGTATGTCCTTGTCTTTGAGAGCATTGGTGTCTACCTGGATAAGCTTCATATCTTTGCCGATAAACTGACCAAACTCCTTGGGGGATATTTCTCCCAGTCCCTTAAATCGCGTTACTTCCGAGCCTCTAATCTGGCTCATCGCGAGGTCTCGCTCTTCGATGTCATAGCAATAGCGGGTTTCTTGTTTGTTGCGGACGCGGAAGAGGGGGGTCTCGAGTATGTAGACGCGACCTGCTTCTACGAGCTCCCTAAAGTAGCAGAGGAAGAAGGTGAGCAAGAGGTTGCGGATGTGGAAACCGTCGAAGTCGGCGTCGGTCGCGATGATAATCTTGCCATAGCGCAAGTTGTCTATGGACTTCTCGATCCCGAGGGCCATCATCACATGGTAGAACTCCGCGTTTTTGTAGATGTCTGATCGCTTTTTTCCATAGAGGTTTTGTGGCTTACCTCGGAGTGAAAAGATGGCCTGGGTCATCACATCGCGCGCTGATACGAGCGAGCCAGACGCACTCTGTCCCTCCGTGAGGAAGATAGAGGTCTCTTCTGCTCGTGCGTTCTTGTCTGTGAGGTGTATTTTGCAGTCGCGGAGACTTGGAATCTTGATAGTAATGCGCTTCGCTGCCTCTCGGGCTTCTTTGCGCGCTACGTTAAATTCCTTTCTCAATTTCTCATTGGCAGCAATTTTCTTCTCGAGGATTTCTGCTGCTTCCTTGTTTTTGAGCAAGTAGTCCATAACTGCTGCGCGAACGTCTTTGACTATCCAGCTTCTCACTTCGGTGTTACCGAGCTTGTTCTTGGTCTGGGATTCAAAGACTGGATCTTGGAGCTTAATGGCTATGGCTCCCATGATGCCTTCGCGCACATCGATGCCGTCATAGGACTTCTTGTAGTATTCGTTGATACCTTTGAGAAGTCCTTCCTTGAAGGCACTCTCGTGAGTACCACCGTCGTTGGTGTACTGACCGTTGACGAAGGAGAAATAGGTCTCGCCTCTGTTGTTGCTATGCGTGAAGGACATCTCGAGGAGTTCGTTCTTGTAATAGCCAATCGGGTAGATCGCGTCATCGCCCACTTCTTTGCCAAGGAGGTCGAGGAGTCCGCCTCTCGAGTAGAAGCTGGTTCCGTTGTAGATAAGTCTCAGTCCAGCATTGAGATAGGCGTAGTTCCAAAGGCGCTGTACGATAAACTCGTCTTGGTAAGCGTAGTTCTTGTCAAAGATTTCTTTGTCAGGGCAGAACTCCACATAGGTACCGTTTTCTTCTGTGCTCTTGCCTTTTTTTTCTGCGATGAGCTTGCCTCGCTCAAAGCGAGCTTCTGCATATTTGCCATCACGGGTTGAGCGCACCAAGAAAGAAGAGGAGAGGGCGTTCACCGCCTTGGTTCCCACTCCGTTGAGACCTACCGAGAACTGGAAGGCGTCGCTGTTGTACTTCGCACCCGTGTTAATTTCGGACACACACTCGACGACTTTGCCGAGTGGTATACCTCTACCATAGTCTCGGACACTTACGCGCGTGCCTTCTTCTCCTGCATCGCTCGTCGTGATTTCTACTCGTGCTCCTACACCCATGATGAACTCATCGATACAGTTGTCGATGACCTCTTTGAGAAGGATGTAGATACCATCGTTAAAGTTTTCTCCATCACCAAGACGACCTATGTACATACCTGTTCTCAGGCGTATGTGTTCTATAGGATCTAAGGTCTTGATGTTGCTTTCATCATATTTCGCCATAGTATTACTATAGCAGAAAAATGCCGAAAAGTGCCAAGTCTTCTGCTTTATGTGTCATAAAACACGCCTCCTGTACGCGCTGTGTGGCCAGCTTGTGTGTCGCGTCAATGGTAGTAGTAGGATATATCAAAGTATGATAGACTTTTCTTATGCGTGAAATGGTAGAAGATAGTTCTTTACAGACTGAAATACGACGTTCTCTTGCAGTGTGGGCAGAGACTATGGGCGTGAAAAATACGGGTGCTTTTGCGAGCGAGGTTGAGATTACCTCCATTATGTTGCAGCCAGTATTCTTCGCGAACTTGGTCAACCTCTATGAGTCTCGAGCGGCACATGTGCGCTATCTCCCTGTAGAACAAGGAGTTAGCCTCGATTATCGCATTGTCAACAGTCTTGATGCTGTCGATGTGTGGGACTTGAGCATTCCTGGCCCAGATAAGATGAAAGCCTCCAAGCGAGAATATGCTGTTCCGCGCAGCGAGGGCATCATCGCATGTCCTGATTGTTCTACACAGGGTCTCATCGAGAACAGCGAATGTCCGCTTTGTTCGGGCACGGGAACCATTTTATGCTCTTTCTGTAAAGGCGCTGGTGCCGACACCTGTAATACCTGCCTCGGAACAGAGCTGCGCCCTTGTGCAAAATGCGGAGGCAAAAAGCTTCGCGCCTGTCTCAACTGTAAGACGACGGGGCGTTCCCAGGGTGGGGCTTGTCGTATCTGTCATGGCAAGGGCAAGGTCGAGTGCGAGGTTTGCGAGGGCATCGGCAATGTTCCTTGTAATATTTGTAGTGGGCTACGCGTGTCCTCATGCCAGGTGTGTGAGGGCGTAGGTCGTATCATCTGCGATCATATTTCCAACACCGCTACGGGACGAGCAACTGGATGTACCACTTGTTATGGCACGGGGCTTCTCAAGGAGTTCTTCGTCGTAGAGCAGGCTTTTGATCCCGTTGTTCGTTCGTGTACGAGTGTAGACGAGGATCTCGCAGGCTATAAGGGCTTCTATGAGTCCCTCCAAAATGGCGAGCTCGCTTTGCCCAAGCTTGTCGGATTTAGAAAGCTCCGAGCAGAGCGACTTCCACTCAATATGATGGACGATATTAGCCTCGCTGATTGGTATCGCAAGGAGCTCGAGACCCTCAATCTTGGCACCGATGCCATCAGGCTCGAGAAGGAGCGAGGTTCGGATGTAAGGCATTGTATGCAAAGTATCGATGTGCGCTATATCGAAGTCTGTGATGTCAGCTTTATCTATATGGGAAGCGAATATCAAACTCTTGTGCGTCTCGATACCCATGAGGTATATCTCTGGGGTAGGGGTACCGGAGACAACACCGCTGCAAGTGAGCAGGGAGAGGCTCTTCGCAGAAGTGAGGCTATGGCAGCCAGCATTGCAGCAGAAGAGTTCGATCCTCGACATAAGAAGCATAAAAAGAGCCGTCGTGAGAAGCGAGGACTTTTTGCTCGCAAGGTTAAGAAGGACAAGAAGGCTCGCAAGCAGGAGAAAGAGCGCGATTATTACGAAGAACGATACATGCAGGCTTACGATAGTGACCCTGACCAACAGGAAATTCTACACGAAAGTCATTTTCAGGCTGGACTTAAGGATGATGAGCTCCTGACGCAGGACAGCACCTTGCCTTGGGATGAGTGGACTTGGGACGGGGGTATTTTCTCCGCGCGTATTGTTGGTGCGGTGATTGTCGCGAGCGTCTTGATATATTTCCTGAGGGGGTCCGATGTGTGGCTTTTCACCAAGCTCTATCAGCAGGTGGCATGGCCCAAGGGGCTTGTCTATCCGAGCGTGATTAGTCTCGTAGCGGTGCTCTGGGTGATGCTCACTCAGCTCGTCGCTCGGCGTGGGCGAGGGCAAGCGCGGTCGTCATTCTTGCTTGCATTTGCTTTGCAGAATATGTGGAATGCATGCATGGGTGTGATTATTTATTTTATTGCGCGAGCTGGTATATTTTTTGGTATTATGTGGCCAATATCGCTCGTTTTGAAACATTTTTCTTAGGCTATTACTAGGCTATTACAAGGAGGCACGTATGAACTTTTCGGACCGTATCGTAGAGATGCCCGCATCTCCAATTAGGCGTTTGATGCCTTATGCACAAAAAGCAAAGGACAGAGGGGTGGAGGTGCTTCACGTAAATATCGGGCAGCCCGATATTAAGTCGCCCGCATCGCTCGCAGAGGCTATGAGTTATTGCAACACCGACTATATTCCTTATGGCCCATCGGCTGGTCTTATGGAATATCGCGAGGCGCTTGCTCGCTACTATCAGGGCGCAACGGGCGCAGACATCAAGCCCGAGCACATTCTCGTGACGACTGCGGGAAGCGAGGCTTTGCTCTTTAGCTTCTTGGCATTGTGCAATCCTGGCGATGAGATTATCGTGCCCGAGCCTTTCTATGCCAATGTAGCGGGTTTTGCCTGCCAAGTGGGGGTGAAGATTGTTGCCCTTCCTACCTATTTTGACGATAATTTTGCGCTTCCCAATCTCGCAGCAGTCGAGAAGGTCATAAGTGAAAAGACCCGCGCAATCTACATCTGTAACCCAGGTAACCCAACCGGGGCGGTATATGATCGCGAGAGCCTTATCGCTATAGCCGAGCTTGCTAAGAAGCACGATTTTTTCTTAATCGGGGACGAGGTGTATCGCGAGTTTGTCTATAATGGTGTCGAGCACTATTCGCTTTTGAGTTTGCCTGGTGTCGAGGATCGCGTTATCGTTGCAGATAGCGTATCCAAGCGTTATAGCCTTTGTGGTGCGCGTATCGGTTGTATCGTGAGCCGCAACATTGAGCTGCTCGCGCTCATACTCAAACTCGGACAGGCGCGACTTTGTCCTCCTACCAACGAGCAGAAAATGCTCAGCTATATGGTAGATCACACCTCGCCAGAGTACTTCGAGGAGGTGCTTGCAGAGTATGCACGACGTCGCGCTACCGTTATGGAGGAGCTCGATGGCATACCAGGCGTGCGTTATTCCAAGCCAGATGGTGCCTTCTATATGATTGCTGAGTTGCCTATAGCCAATGCAGAGGACTTTGTTATCTTCTTGCTCGAGGAGGTAGAGAAGGACGGTAAGACGGTTATGTTCGCGCCAGCTTCTGGCTTCTACAAGACTGAGGGAAGTGGGCTCAACCAAATCCGTATCGCTTTCGTGCTCGAGCCAGAGAAGCTCCGCGAGGCAATCGCCATCATGCGCGTAGGTCTCGAGAAGTATCTCTCATTGCTCAAGAGCAGTGGGCGAGAAAGCATGGGATATAGGTGCTAGTATGAGCGTAGCGAGCCGAATAGCTAGCCGGATACTGAGTCGAAAAAGCGCCTTGGTCTTGGTATTGAACCTCTCTTTGGTGTTGATTTGTAGTTGTATAACAGGTGTTTCTTTCTACCGAACTGAGCCTGCAGAAATAGACATGAGCGCGTATAGGCGCATCGGCATTTATGCCTTCCGAGCAGATCCTCGTGCGCCCTATGGCGAGCTCATTGCTCGCATAGCTACCGAGGAGCTTCGGGACAATCTCCGTCGTTCTTCCACCTTCTCGGTCGTAGACTTGAGCTATCCCTATAGTGGTACATGGTGGGAAGAAGCCTACTGGGATGTTCAGCGTGGCAACACCTGGAATGCCCCATATGAGTACGGTCCCTATGGCATTGGCTCGCGTGGTTTTGGCTATGAGAGTGGCGTCGATGCCGTGCTCTTTGGTCGTGTAACCAATATACATATACAGCGTAAAGTAATCTTGGACGATGGCTATAATAAAAAGCATATAGCCATAGATCCTTTTAGCTCTCGTTTTCACACCGACATCAGTCTTGATGCCTATGGTAATATGCTCTATCCCGAGACGCGCTATATGCTCGAGGAGACTGTTGCTTTTGGTCTTGAGTATGTGATCCTCGATCGTATGACCCATCGTGTGCTTAGCAAGAGGAGCTTTCCATACCTTCGAGATAGCGTGAGCTATGATTTGCCGCTCAACGAATTTGTTTATTTTGCTCGCTACAACGGGGCTGCTGACTTGATCGAAGACATGGTAAAAGATGCCATTAAGGGGGAGTATAAGAAGTATACGCCACAGAAACGGAAAATTTTTAGGCGCCTTGCCGAAAACGATACGGTTCCCGAACTCGAGAAAATCAACGAGATGGCAAAAAATGGAGAACTCGCAGCAGCGATTAGATGGTATGAAATGTTATGGTCCCAGGGATATGCAGAGGGCGCATATAATGCAGCCATCTGTTATGAGGCAATGAACAATCTGTCTTCCGCGTGGGATATGGCCAACCAGCTTTATAGGCGCTATCCTAGCTCTGAACACCAAGAGCTTCTCGATAGACTTGCCGATGCCATCGCTCGAGAGAACGAGCTGCGTCGCCAGCTCAATAGGACTCGTCTCTAGCAGCTGGCGCTCAGGCGCAGGCGAGCACCCCGTGCAGGCTCGGGTGAGCGCGTGATGTTTGCTCGTTGCAGGCGACAAGAGGCGAAGGGTACTAATCATTATGGGGCATATAGCTGCAGAACTTGAGGCAAGTATAGATCAGCTTCCGCATCATAGCGGCGTCTATCTTATGTATAACCTGCGCGATCAGGTGATTTATGTGGGCAAGGCAAAAGACCTCAAAAAGCGTGTCTCTTCTTATTTTTTGCCTGGGAGAGACCGAAAAACGACGGAGCTCGTCAAACATATACATCGCATCGACTATACCCTGACGCCGACGGCATATGATGCCCTTTTGCTCGAGAATAATCTCATTAAGCAATATAACCCTAAGTACAATATTCAGCTCAAAGACTCCAAATCTTATCCTTTTATACGCATCAGCAACGAGCCCTATCCTCGGATCTTATTGACGAGGCATGTGGTGCAGGATGGCTCGACCTATCTCGGCCCTTATCCCAGTGTGCGCCTCGCGAAAGCCACGCTCGAAGCGGTTGATATGCTTCATCCGCTCTGCAAGAAGTCCGAACGTCCCCTCAAAGAGCCTAAGCCTTGCTTTTATTATCACATCGGCAAGTGTCCTGGGGTCTGTGCTGGTGCCATCACGCACGAAGCCTATATGGAGGAGTTGGCAATTGTGCGCAAGTTGCTGCGCAATCCCGAGAGTCTCATACATCAGCTTGGTTTGGCTATGAAGGAGGCGGCTGCGGCACTCAAGTTCGAGAAAGCAGGGCAAATACGCGATGCATTGCAGGTCTTGCAAGAGCTTGGGGATAGGGATGCTGGGGCTGCGCAGATCCAGGATGCCCACGGAAGCGATAGGGATTATCTCGTTGCTATACAGGAAGACGAGCTCTTTATCGTCTCATTACTCAAGATGCGAGAGGGGCGTATGCAGGCGAAACAGGTCTATACGCATAAATCCTATGGCGAACTTGAAGATGACCTTTTGCTTTTTGCCATGCAGTACTACGAGGGGGGAGACGATATACCGCCATCGCTTTATGTCGAGCTAGAAGAAGAAAATCTGGTTCTCTTGGAAGAGTATCTTAGGGTCGAGAAAGATCGCGTCGTCCGCGTGCTCCATCCACGGCGAGGGCGCCATGTGCATATTCTTGCCATGGCGTGCGAGAATGCGCAGCAGGCACTCAGTCAGGAGCGCCGCTATAGGGTGCAGCTCCCAGCTCTTGAGGCATTGCAAGAGCTCATCGGGATGGATAAGCTGCCTGCTCGCATTGAGGGCTATGACATAGCCCACCTCGCCGGGAAGTATACGATTGCGTCGATGGTTTCCTTCTGGCAGGGGCGTCCGCAAAAGAGCGCCTATAGGCGTTTCCGCATACGCGGACTCGATGGGGCAATCGACGATTTTCAGTCTATGGCGGAGGCGACGCTCAGGCGCTATTCGAGGTTGCTGGAGGATGATTTGCCACTACCGGATCTTATTCTTATCGATGGTGGGCTCGGGCAGGTGCACTCGGCAGAAGCTGTGATTAAGGGACTGGGGATCGATATTCCCATCGTGGGTCTTGCCAAGGCTTTTGAGGAGATTGTCTTCCCTGACGATCGTGGTATCGTGCGCCTACCCGACGGGCACGAAGCGCTCAAGCTCTTGCAGGCGGTTCGAGACGAATCGCATCGCTTTGCGACCTCACTCAACCAAAACATTAGGTCGAAAGAGGGTGCTCGTTTCTCACTGCTTGAGGCTATACCGGGCGTAGGTCCCAAGCGCGCTAAGCTTCTTATGGAACACTTTTTGCTCGAGGAGCTCGAAGAGGCAAGCGCAGAACTTATAGCTGAGCGTTGCGCGATTCCGCTGCGCGTTGCCCGCGAAATTGTAGATTATTTGAGATAGTCTTTGAATGTAAATTTCACGTGCAAGGTGTGTAGCTTGAAAAAAGAGTAAGGGAGGTACCTTTGCTTGTTATATGAGGACATTATCACTGGTTAAAAACAGTTAATAATGTTTTTTGACAATACATATTTCTGGTGTTAGAATTTAAGAAAGGGGAGTAATGTATGCCTATATTTAATAAAAAATACGGTGTGATACTTATATTTCTTATCTTTTGTCTTTAGTTATGTTGAAAGAGGAAAAGCTTTGGATGATTGGAGTACGACCATAAGAGTTTATTACTTGTGATATATGAACGAATAGTTCAAAGCCTCAGGGCAGCTGGCGTTACGTAAGGGGCGTAGGCTGTTTTGGGGCTTGTATTTTATGGTGGCTTTGTTATAGTAGAGAAGTAAGCTCTGCAAAGTTCTTTTTGAAAGTGCTGTGTGTAGGGCGATAGGGGGGCGTATGAAGCGCAGAACAAAAGAAGACATCCTAACAGCCATATACATAGGCGCCTTGGTTATGGTCAATCTTCTCGGATCGAAGATTATGACGGTAGCGGGTATACGTATGAATGTCGGCATAGTCTGCGTGCCTATTATGTTCCTCGTTACTGACATTATGAGTGAGGTCAATGGTCGCGGAGCAGCACGGAGATTGGTATATATTTCCATGGGAGTTTTGCTCGCTATGCTCGCTTTCATAGCCTTCGCCATAGCGGCTCCTCCACATCCTTCGTGGGGCAATCAAGAGGCTTATCGCAGCATTTTTTCACAGAGTTTGCGTATGACCTTTGCGAGTGTAGTCGCTTTTGGTATTAGCCAGAATATAGACATCAGTGCCTTTGAGTTCTGGAAGAAATGTACGAAGGGTAGATACTTATGGATACGCAACAACCTTTCGACGATGTTGAGCCAGTTCATCGATAGTGCACTCTTTATGTACCTTGCCTTCTGGCATATAGCCCCTAAGTTTACGACAGCTTTTGTGTTCTCGCTCGTAATTCCATTGTGGCTCATTAAGGTATTGCTTGCGCTTCTCGACACACCACTTTGTTATGTGGGAGTGCGCTGGTTACAAGCCGGAGAAGAGGCATAACTCAGCATTGAGCTGAGATTTTGCACTCGGCTCCCTACATCACACCAGACATCCCATTTACTCAAGACCACTTGTATTGCTTTGCATTATATTCAAGTAATACAACAATAAGGTATTTGGTACTAAAACAGTTTTGAAACACAGTTCGCTATGTAGATAGCAATAAAAGAGAGGTAGATATGAAATTATTTGATACACATGCACATATGTCGCTTATACATGAAGATCCTATAGAGCAGCTTTTTATGCTCGGTCGAGCCAAGAGAAAGGGGCTTGCTCGAGTGCTCGTTGCAAGTGCCGGTATCTCAACTTTTTCTAAGACCTATGAGGAGCTTTCTTCTTCTCCTTTGACGGTCTTTTCTGCCGGAATTGCTCCTGCTGAGGTGCTCAAGCCTGGTCTCAACTGGAAACAGGTTTTGCGCGAGCATGCAGGGCGACCTAAGGTAGTCGCGATAGGACGTACTGGACTTGATTATGAGAAGAAATATGGCTCTAAGAGTGCTCAGATGGAGCTTTTTGTCGAGCAGCTTGATATTGCTGATGAGTATAATTTACCTGTTATTATACATAACCGAGGGGCTAATGATGAT
>PDWI01010452.1_pt1 | contig 10400 bp, 4 predicted proteins | sample 1430891 | NCBI WGS metagenome assembly PDWI01 (sample SAMN01162508, study PRJNA174530) | Oral metagenome, whole genome shotgun sequencing project. | biome: Marine environment; feature: Marine mammal; material: Swab sample of the gingival sulcus; isolation source: swab sample of gingival sulcus... | reverse complement strand
AAGCTTTTCTTTAAAAAGACTTACTATGTTGTAAAGCAGATTGAAAAAGTTGGAGATATATAAAATATCATCTATCTTTGCAGTCTGAAAATTATGGCAAAAAGAACGGATTCCGGTCAAAAAGAACTTTGATCGGGATTCTTTTTTATTCTTTAAATCAAAATGAAGGAGGAAATAAAATGGCTGTTACATATATGACAGAAGAGGGTTACAACAAAATTCTGGCTGAGATAAATTACTTGGAAAGCGTGAAGCGTCCGGAGATATCGGCACAAATAGCGGAGGCGCGTGACAAAGGCGATCTCTCCGAGAATGCTGAATATGATGCGGCAAAGGAAGCACAAGGCATTTTGGAAGGGAAAATCGCCCAACTGAAAGGACTGCTATCTAATGCGAGGCTTATTGACGAAACCCTGATAAAAACAGATGTCGTGCAGATTATGAATAAGGTGAAAATCAAAAACCTTCAAAATAAGTCTGTCATGACTTATACACTGGTCTCGGACTCTGAAGCTAACTTAAAAGAAAACAAAATTGCTGTCAGCACACCGATAGCACAAGGCTTGATGGGGAAAAAAGTAGGAGACATTGCCGAAATCAAAGTGCCATCGGGCATAATGAAATTTGAAATTATGGAAATATCCATCTAAACAACATAAAATCATGGCTTCTATTTTCAGTAAAATCGTTGCAGGTGAAATACCATGCCACAAAGTAGCGGAAGATAACGAGTTTTTTGCCTTTCTGGATATCCGTCCGGTAGCGCAAGGACATGCGCTTGTTATTCCCAAGCAGGAAATCAATTACCTCTTTGACATCGACGATGCCCAATTAGGACGTATGATGGCATTTGCCAAGAAAGTAGCCCGTGCGCAGGAGAAAGCAATCCCCTGCAAGCGTGTCGGATTAACGGTTATCGGACTGGAAGTGCCTCATGCACACATCCACCTGATTCCGATACAGGAAGAAGCAGATATGTATTTCGGAAAGAATAAACTTGAACCGACAAGCGAAGAATTAGCCCAAACAGCGACACTGATTCGCTCCAAGTTCTGAATCATTTCGCCGCCTTGCAGGGCTGCCGAATAAACATTGCAACCGGTTCACGACACTTTGGGTATTGTCTGCAACGGGTTTACAGCGGTTGGTCAATGCCATTGTCGGCATTGGCAGGAGCACATTGATTGGTGATGTACGCTGATGATATTGTTTCAAAATAGCCGTCGGAGCAAAAAGTTTTTTAATAAAGCATTTGCATATTAAAAAAAAACACTATCTTTGCACCGCAGTTCTCCAAAATGAACACTTATTGGTGTGGTAGTTCAGCTGGTTAGAATACCTGCCTGTCACGCAGGGGGTCGCGGGTTCGAGTCCCGTCCATACCGCAAGGAAAAGGTGTAAATCAATAAATTACAAGATTTACACCTTTTTTATACCCAAGAAATGCTACTCAAAAAATTATCTAAATCCCATGCTGAAATATGCTCAATGCCCTCATTGGTGGGGATTTTATAATCGTCCATACTTACCACATATTTATCAAAATTATCTTCGATAAGCTTCAGTGAACGATATTCTCTTTCAATGATTTTTTCTTCCGTCAGTTGAAGCGTTACTTGCAGATAAATTTTGCGTACGCCTTTAATTGCCACAAAATCAACTTCCATATCTTTTATTATTCCCACATAAACCTGATAACCGGCACGTCTCAGGCTTAAATAAACGGCATTCTCCAACAAATAACCAATTCCGTAGCCGTCGGCATAAAGATAATTTCGATAACTTAAATCATTCAGATAGTATTTACGATTGCCGGAAATAGTGTCTTTTCCCTTTATGTTGTAACGCTCGGCACGATGGATAAGAAATGAATTTTCCAAATAATGGATGTAAGATGACAGCGTTTCGTAGTTTGTTTTCCGCTTTTTCGATGCAAAGAAGTTGATAATGTTTGTTATCGAAATCAAATTCGATGCAGTATTTACCAGATAAACAAACAAATCATCTAACAGTTTCACATCTTTAATAGTATACCTTGCCACAATGTCTCGCAACAAAACTGTATCTTTGATGGATGACACGTAATTCTGTTTCATTTCATCATTGGACAGGTTGAAAAGTTCGGGCAAAGCACCGCTTTGGAGGAATTTTTTGTAATTTGTACTGCTGATTTCCTGTCGGGTAATTCCGCAATATTCAGTAAAACTAAACGGGAATACCTCAAACTCAACATACCGCCCCGACAAAAGCGTTGCTAATTCACCGGACAAGAGATTGGAATTTGAACCGCTGATAAACAGTTCGCATGGCTCCACAAAGTCCTGTGAATGTGAGTTTACAAACAGCTCCCATTCTCCAATATATTGTATTTCGTCAATAAAGACATAGACTTTGCCGGTCGGACTTAATACTTCCCGGTAAGCTTTGTAAAGTTGCTCCAACTCTACAGCACTTCGCAGAGTTGCCAATTCCATATATTCTTTATTGATGTAAAGAATATTTTCGCTCTTTACGCCTTTGGCCAATAACTTGGATGCGATTTGACGCAAGATGTAACTTTTACCCGCACGGCGCTGACCAACAAGAACTTTTACCAGTTTATTACCAATATATTGCTCAACTTTATCTGTGTAAAATGTACGGGCATAACCCAAATCCATCGGGTTATTGTCCCAAAAGTTGTACTTTCTAATAGAATTAATTATTTCAATCACAGTTGATTTTTTTGCAAATATAATTATTTTCAAATACACTTGAAAATTTTTACCGTATTTTATTCAAACGATTTCGTTATAACTGAGTAAATTCACTCATTGCATTGATTTTTATATCGTCGGCAATGTCAATATCGGGTTTTAATGCGTTTGATGTACGGATTATCAAGTCCGGCCATTTATCAAAAAAAAACAGAAGATTGCTTTTCTCCTTGCAATGGCGCTGTTCTTTTTTACAACAACAGTCCAATTATAAAGAATTTTGCTGACAATTAGCCATATACAACACAAAAAGAAAGGCGCCTCTTCATTTGAGACGCCTTATGCTTTATAAAAAGAATCGGCTTGCTTTTATTTAATAATCAGTTTCACAGTATGTCCATTTACTACAACGATATACATACCTTTGGCGTAATTACCTGTATGGATGACCGTATTTGAGACATAGTGAGGATTCGTGTATATCTTTTGTCCGCTTTGAGTGAAGATATCCACCTTGCCGCTTGTGTTAATACTCAACCAATCGCTTGCAGGATTAGGATAAACCTGTATTTCAGGAATTGCGATATTTCCGACATCCGTGAGTTTTTGCTTTACGGTTACTTTAAATTCCGCTATAACGGTCTTGGTATTGCTTTTCGCGGTAATGAGAATCGTTGCTTCACCGAATTTATCCGGAGCGAATGTCAATATCAGTTTGTTCTTGACTAGCGTCGGCGTTACAAGCGTCGCATCACTTGATGTTACAGACATCGTCATAAGAGCGTTGTCATCATCTTCGTCATCGAATGTGTCGGTTATGTCTATTTCAACGGGTTCTGCTCCGATTTGAGCGATAACATCGGCAATGGCATTTTTGACAACAGGTGCCTTATCCTCCGCATTCAGATTGTCAATACATAGATAAGCCGGCGTATTCATTTGGCCTCCGCCTCCATTATCTGAAGAAGAGAGCGCAAACGTCAGTTTGGTAACTTTACCTAACGATGTCAAATCAACATAACGCCAATCCTCCACAATATAATCTCGTTTATTATCGTCAAAGCGGAAGTCGGCGAGATAATATTCCACATCGCCTGTATGCACGGTTCCATTATAACCTTTGACCGTCAGTTTAAACCAATCCGGGTCGTTACCCGTGTTACCACCGAACTTTTTGGTATACGCATCGCCTTTTTTCATTGAGGTTACAGCCCAAGTGTTGTTCGTCACTCTCATACCTTTTATTACGGCAGGCGACCCCATATTCTTTATTTCAGCATTTCCAAAGACATAGAGGACGCCATAGTTTTGCGAATCACCAACGCCCCCCCCTGTTATTGCCGTCCATTGTTCGGCAAATCCTCCGGGCACGTCTTTATTCGTTTTGTTGGAATATGTCGTTCCCGACCATGAACTGCCGTTGTAAGCAACCTTTTGCATTATTTCAAATCCATTTTCATAGCGATGATAGACGCTGTCTTTCGTCTCTTTCCAATATGATTCGGGAGCTAATGCAAACGATTCGAAATGAAGCACACCGGGACTTGCATTCACTTTTATCAGTTGCGAAGCGGATGCCGTTTTATTTTGCGAATCGGTTACGGTTACTTCGTAAAGCGTAGTATAAGCAGGTTTAATCGTTGCCGTTCGGGTTGTAATTTCCGTTAACGGCTTCCACACATAGCTGTATGGTTTTACGCCACCGCTTACATCAGCCTGTATTTCGAGCGATTCATTTTCATTCAATTCAAATTTGCTTGCAGTAATCGTTACGCCAAGCGCTAACGGTTCATCCGCCAAGTTATCAATACTGAATGCCTCTTCGGAGGGATTGAAAACAAGTTTCTTAATCATTCCAAGAGATTTAATATCGACATATTGCCATTCGTCACGCGGTTGAATGGTCAGTGTTTGTGTCGCCTCACCATTGCCACGCTCACCATATAAAGTTACTTTCTTTCTGTTTTTCATAAAAAAGCCTCTGATAACAATCCCGTCGGTGGTATTGGTTATCGTTATTACGGCTTGACTGCTTGCGGCTACCGTTGCCACTTTCGTCGAGCCGCCTACCGCTCCTTCTGCATCCTCTACCTTAAATCCGCTGAACAAAGCCGTTCCGTCTTCGAAATCTTCAGCTGCGACTTGTGTGATTCCTTCGAACGTAGACACGGCAGTAGGTTGAAAAGCCGTCTCAAACGCATCCATCGCCACAAGACCGGAGTTTTCATTTTTAAGACTTTGAAGAAGATAATAAACCTTATATTCCGATTTAGCTTCCAAGCCCGTAAATTCGAATAGTTCTTCCGTATTTTTAGTCAATGTCTTTTGTTTTCCTGCCAAGAGTTCTGCTTGTGTTGGCATCGCTTCGCCGGCTTTTTTGATAACCATAAAGACACGTCCGTTCTCGGTCAGTTTCATTCGCACTTCTGCCGAAACATGAGTGATGTTTGTCACTTTCGGATATTGAGATGCTACATTGGGCATTAAAGCTTCGGTAAACTCATAAGCGCCGATAGTCGGTGTCGAAGAGCTACGTGTTATACGGTTAATATCGGTTGTAAAAAAACTTAATGGTTTGGCTGTCGACAGATTACCTTTCTTCAACAAAAACAATGATTTATCAGATAAAAACTTGACCGAATCGTTGACGGCATTTTGTTCGCCCGAGGCGACCACCCAGTCGGCAAAGGTCGCAATATCGTCCGTTGCTTTTGCAAATTCAGCACCGGTAGTATACGAAGCATTATTTGCAAAATTTATTTGAGCAAACAGTTTCTTGTTTCCTATCCAATACACCATGCCTTTCGCATTGTTTTGCAAAATATTGTTTTCGACCGTCATGCTCTGCGGCATCTTGTTCAACATATAAAAAGCGTAAGAGTCCGGTTTTTCGTTCGTGCTGACAATATTGACGGAATTGTATACAATATCAATATTGAACAACTTACCGTTGATATATATGCCATATTGGTCATCATGAATTGAATTATCGATAATCACTTCATTATTATATATTCTATTTCGTCCCGCCTCATGCACCTTGTCTGTATTGTCGCGTAAATAGAGACCTTTTACTCTACCTGTTACAGTGTTGTCGGCATATATTCTATTATTTGAAACAGTGGTATTGCCGCTCATTACGGCATCAATGGGTATCACTTCGTTATTTGTGTTTCCACTGACTTTTATTATGTTGCCATCTACTACGGCATCATGCTCTTTGGTCAGATAGATACCGACAAAGCCCTGATTGCTTAATTTGTTTTGAATTATTTTTGCGCCCTTTTGCTTAGGCAGTGCAACGTAACCCGTTCCTCCTATATAAACACCTGTTCTTCCCCCATTTAATACGCACTCTTCAACAGTAAAATAGTCGCAGTTTTGATTGGCTTCGTTCATTCCGTTCACACGAACAAGGCTGATATTCTGGCTGACGCTTGTTGTTTTCGGCGCTTCAACACAGCAGTTTCTAAGCGTAACATGGCGGCTCGTATTATCAACAAGTACGACTGCGGGATATGACGTTTTATCTGTTTTTATCGAAATACTTTCAAGCGTTACATAGTCCGCACCGTTGATGGTGAAAACGCCGGGTTTGTATTCATTATATCCGGGAGCATTGTAAGTGTTTACCTCAATAAGCACATCTTTACAATCACCGCTTTTGGACTTGAAGGTGATTGTGTTTTTATCCGAAACGCCTGCTATATGAGGGATTTTAACAAGTTTGTCGTATGTTCCGTTTTCTATTTCGAACACAACGGCGCCGTCTATCCCTTCTGCCATGGCCGCTATCGCCGCTTCAAAAGTGTGATAATCAGCATCGGTGCTCGCCCCAATAGTATACGTTCCTTTGAACCCCGCTTTCACCTTACTGCTCGCTACGGCGCTTGCTACAGTCGGGGCAGGAGTCGAGCCGTTTAGCTTAATCGAAGCGAGTTTTGCCTCCAACGTATTGTTGACCGGAGCGTCGGATGCCACATCATAAGTTAGCCAAAAATAATATTTGCCAATCTGAGAGATGTTCGTATTTCCCGTCATATTAAACGGTTTTGTGGTTGACTTCGCATATAAATCGGTCGTCGCAAAAACATCATATTCCCCTGTGAAATAAAGATTTGCTCCTGTTATATTGGCTATATTCGTCGTATTTTCCGTTAAGAACTCGAATGACGTTATATCAATTGCCCCGTTGTCTCCTACTACTTCAACCTCTATTTTAAGCATTTTAGCTTCTTCTCCACGGAGCACCTCCGCAGAAGAGACATCCTCGGCTTTTATACTGCTTATGCTGAACGGCTGTGGCACATATGACTGCACTTCTATTTCCCAACCGGCGTTATACGAATATTTAGGCTCAAATTTTACGGTCAATGAACCGTCTGCCGCAGTAGAAACAATCGGTTTCGGCAATTTGCTTCCAACGAGCGTTGTTCCGGAATATTTAGCCAACTCATTGCCATCAATTCCTCCTTCATAGATGTAGAAATAGTCATTATAGCGAGTATTGAACGACTTAAAGATGAATTTTATGACTTCACCCGTACGGGGCACGAAAGTAACGGTTCCTTTTGCATCGGAAGAATAGTTGCTTTCTGCTCCACCATTGTCATAAAACATAAGCGTGTTGGCTACATGCACGGTTTCATTACCTCCTTTAAAAAGGTATATGTTTTTAGTCACACGATTGCCATCCGGGTCGGTTACATCGGGCGTTTGTATCTTTCCTCCTATCTTCACCGAAGTAAGAGATGCATCGATGGCTTGATCAGACGTTAATACATCCTTCATGTCATAAGCTATCCAGAAATAGTTTTTCCCTTCTTTCAGTGTCTCTGCTGCTCCGGGGACCCGTGTCAAATCAGATGCTGAAAAAGATGTTGCCGAAGCTATCAGATTTGTCGTGGCAAACACTTTTTTGTCGCCTGTGGCAAATAACGACACTTTGCTTATTTTATCATGCGAGCCTTTGAGATTTATCAGAAATTCGTCGAGTGAAAGAGGCAGCCGGTTTCCTTCGGTAATAATCTCAACACCTATTATTTCCTCGTTTGTCGCACTTGGAGTAATGATATCTGTATTGTTTTGAAAAGCCGTAACCTGCTTGACTTCCATATCTTGGGGAGTATATGAACGCACGGTAGCCTCCCACCCTTTGTTCGTTTGTCCACCGTATGTCGTATTGGGATTAAAGACGACAGTCATTGATTGTCCGGTAGAGCGAATAAGCTTTTGAGGACCTGTGTCTTTATTTGTGGCATCGGCTTCGAAAAGTTTATTTCCCGCAGTACCTTCGCCATCGTAAATGATAAATTTCGCCTTTGTTTGTCCCGTATACGCAACATACGTAACCTTAAAACGTTTAAAATCGATTTCTACCACATCGCCTGCTTGGGGTGCTTTGAATGTAACTATCTGGTCTGTGGTGCCCGTAGCATAATTGCTGTTATATTCACTTGTCTTAGTATGTTCGAAGCCCCATTCGCCATATAACGTTCTTGTGGTTGTACCCTCAACAGACAAGTGTGTGTTTTTCACTTTTCGATTACCTTCCGGATGAACATCGGCAATGTTTTTCTTTTCGCCTGATACGGTTACCGCTTCACAGCCGGCATCAACAACCTGTCCTTGAGCCGCTTGCTCTTTTATGTCGTATGCAAGCCAAAAAGAATTGTCACCTTCTGCAAGAATCTGCGGAGCGGTTAATACAACTTCAAATTTATCTGCATGAACAGCCACTTCTCCCACCTTTGTCTTCGTAGAAAAATCTTTATTTTTACCTGTATAATAAAGCGTTGCCTTAGCTATTTGCGCAAAAGTATTATTCGTGGAAAAAGCGAAAGTCTCCGCTTTAACGGGATTTAAACTGTTTTTTGTCTTTACGTTAACCGAGAGAATCGGCTGTGTCTCATCTCCGGCAGAAACCGTTCCTTCGGTGAACTGAACCAATTCGGCAGCATCGTATATCATTTGTGCCGGTGTAAACTCACTCACCACGGCTTCCCAACCGTTACCCCTAATACTGCCTGTTTTACTTTTTAATAAAACCGTTAACGCGCCATCCGAAGCAGACGATTTCACTACTTCGGGTTCATTAACGAGCGTTGTGTTTAAGAGGCTTTCAGAGACTTCCGTTCCATTATATACATTTAGAATATCTTGTTTACCAACATTAACTGCGGATTGAGAATAGAACAATTGGACTTTTTTAAAATCTATTTTCACTTTTTTCCCGGCTGTTGTCGGCTTAAATGTTACATATCCTTTGAAGTCAAACGATATTTTATCTGAAGCACCTCCATCATCGTAGAAGTTAATGGGTGAAGAGCCAATATTGTATATTGTCGGATTACAAGATATCAATACTGGGTCTGTTGCCGGTTGTGCCGTCAACGTCGGCTTGGGAACACTGCTGACAGTAGCCTTCCATGATGCGGCAGTATTGTAGATTGTTTTTAGTCTTACGGTCAGTTTGCCGTCATCCGACAAAGAATAAATGCTAAATGATGTTTTTTCTCCGGAAACAGATATGCGAACATCATCGCTTTCGCTGTCGAGGCTTTTTTCACCATCAAGGAAAGACAATAACGTTTGAACATAACTTGTTTTGGATAAATGAATCTCTGTGAAGTCTATTTTTATGACTTCGTTTGCGCGCGGAGTAAATGTTACACCCATGCTTTCATAAGATTCGAGCGAACCTTGCGGTCCTTCAAAGACTTGGGGGTCTGTAATATTTACTTTTAAATGAGCATTTGCCTCAGAAGGCATATTGACAGTAGTTTGACCCCATAAAACAATGGGTAACAAACATGTAAACAATAAAGAAAAAACATTTTTTTTCATAAAACCACACTAATTTATTTGGTTGATATTCACATTTTATATTTTTTCACAAATGAAAAATAACTCGACCACACAAGTTGCAAAAAACACATATCAATATGAAAAACAAAGCAATAAATTGTCTTTCAAAAAACATATGCAAATTTCACATACGATAACACGTTGAAACAATAAGCTTTTGATCCCGAAAGCTACGTTTTGCGCAATTTTGAGGCAGGTTTTCTGACTTGTTCTTTGACTGCGGCGGTTGCCTTCCCGAAAAATATGTCTTCAGTGGCAAAAGCAGTATGCCCAATCTTTTTTATAAAACTCACAGCAGCGGGTACTGTTCGGGTCTTTCACCCGATTCCCTCTCTAACTTTTTGCAGATAAACAAAAAATTATCACCCCAATATCGACAACAAAGATACATGATTATTTTTAATTCCCACACAGTCTTATAAAAATAATAAGCATGGTAAGGCAAAAATGACAAAATTTCCGTTTTCACATGGTCGCTGGTGATGTCTCCTCAATGCGGTATGACAAGAGCAAAAGAGGGAATGCCGTTTTCGACATTCCCTCTTATCTTTATACTGATTCGTTTTTTTATCAGCGTTTCGGACCGGCAGCAACCAATGCTTTTCCTGCATCGTTGCCCGTATACTTGACGAAGTTCTTGATGAAACGTTCCGCCAAGTCTTTTGCCTTCGTATCCCACTCACCTGCATCGGCATAAGTATCGCGCGGGTCAAGGATTTTCGGATCTACTCCGGGCAGTGCCGTCGGCACTTCAAAATCGAAATACGGAAGTTTCTTTGTCGGAGCCGTTTGAATGGCGCCTTCGAGAATGGCATCGATAATACCACGTGTATCACG
>PDWI01010700.1_pt1 | contig 10401 bp, 7 predicted proteins | sample 1430891 | NCBI WGS metagenome assembly PDWI01 (sample SAMN01162508, study PRJNA174530) | Oral metagenome, whole genome shotgun sequencing project. | biome: Marine environment; feature: Marine mammal; material: Swab sample of the gingival sulcus; isolation source: swab sample of gingival sulcus... | reverse complement strand
ATTTAACCGAAGATACTTTGCCGAAGCTTTATTTGGGAGACTTTTAGTTGCTGCTGTTTCTTATAAAAATGAATTTAGGTATAAATCCGGATAATCATAAAAAATTTTATTAAACATTAATATTTGAGAAAAATATGAAAGAAATAATATCCAAAATTATTCTATTAACGATGCTTTTATTTACAGTTAATAAAGGTCAAGATTTAACAAAATATGTAGACCCTTTTATTGGTACCGGAGGTCATGGACATACTTATCCCGGAGCAACTGTTCCATTTGGTATGGTGCAATTAAGTCCGGATACAAGAATAGGAAACTGGGATGCCTGCGGAGGTTATCATTATTCTGATAGTACAATAATTGGTTTTTCTCACCAGCATTTAAGTGGTGTGGGAGTTCTGGATTACGGTGACATTTTGTTTATGCCAACTGTGGGAGAAATTCAATTAACAAGAGGTAATGAAAATAATACTGCAAAAGGTTTTAGAAGTAAATTTAAACACTCAACCGAGATTGCTGAACCTGGATATTATTCTGTTTTTCTGGAAGATTATAAAATTAAAGCAGAACTAACGGCAACAACCAGAACCGGATTTCATAAGTATACTTTCCCCCAAAAAGCAAAAAATAATTTAATAATTGATCTTACACATCAATTAGAACCAGGTGAAAAAATTATTTCAACAGAATTTGAAGTAATAGATAAAAATAAAATTAGAGGACTGAGAAGATCTTCAGGTTGGGCTGCTGATCAAGTAGTTTATTTTTATGCCGAATTATCCAAATCAATTATTGATTACGGAATATTTGAAGATTCTAAAAAGATAGATGATCAAAGTTTAGTTAAGGGCAAAAGTATAAAAGCATTTTTAAAATTTAACAATAAAGATTCTATGCCCTTATTAATAAAAGTAGGAATTTCTGCTGTTGATTATGAAGGTGCTAAAAAGAATTTATTTGCTGAAAACCCTAATTGGGATTTTGAAGAAATTAAAAACAAAGCTAAAGAAAAATGGAATAAACAATTAAGTAAAATTATTGTAAAAGATAATTCATGCGATAAAAAAACAATATTTTATACTGCACTTTATCATTCAAGCATTATCCCTAATATTTATTTTGATGTAGATAGAAGATATAGAGGAAATGATAGACAGATTCATGTATGTGAAGATTTTGATAATTATACTATCTTTTCTTTGTGGGATACATTCCGTGCAACTCATCCGTTATTGGCTTTAATAGATAAAGAGCGAACAAAGAATTTTATTAAATCAATGTTAGCAATTTATAAAGAGAGTGGTTTTTTGCCTAAATGGGAATTAGCTGGGAACGAAACAGGAACAATGATTGGTTATCATTCCGTTCCGGTAATACTTGATGCTTATATAAACGGTATAACTGATTTTGACACGGAATTAGCTCTTGAAGCTATGATTAAATCGGCTACCAACGATGTAAAGGATTTAAATTTTTATAATAAAATTGGATTTATACCAAGTGATAGAGATATTGAATCGGTTTCAAAAACACTTGAATATTCTTATGACGATTGGTGTATTTATCAATTTGCGAAATTAAATGGGAATAAGAAAGTAGCAAAGCAATTTGAGAAAAGAGCAAAATCGTATATGAATTTATTTGATGGCGAAACAGGTTTCTTTAGAGGGAAAAAGTTTAATGGAAATTGGGACGCTTTCGATCCATTTGAAATATCTAGAAATTATACTGAAGCTAATGCTTGGCAATATTCAATGTTTGTACCTCACGATATAAATAATTTAATAAATCTTTATGGTACAAAGGAACAACTTATTTTACATCTTGATAAAATGTTTACCGCAGAAAAAGAATTTAGTGGACATGATATACCTGATGTTACCGGATTAATTGGACAATACGCTCATGGTAATGAGCCGAGTCATCATGTAGCATATATTTATAATTTTCTTGATCAGCCTTGGAAAACTCAAGAAAGAATAAATCAAATAAATAAAGAAATGTACTCAACTAATCCTGATGGATTAAGTGGAAATGAAGATTGTGGACAAATGTCATCATGGTTTAATCTTTCGTCAATGGGTTTTTATCCATTCTGTCCCGGAACAAATGAATATCAAATTGGTACTCCATTTTTTGAAGAGGTAAAAATTAATTTAGAAAATGGTAAATCAATAATAATTAAAGCTGAAAATCTGAATGATAAAAATTTCTATATTCAATCAATGACTGTTAATGGTTCAGATTGGACAAAGTCATTTATAAAAAATAGTGATTTAACGAAGGGTGCTGAAATCAAAATTGTTATGGGTGCTCAACCAAATAATAAGTGGGGAGTTAATAATATTTCTAAACCATATTCACTTACAAAAAACAAAACTGTAAGTATTCCTTATTTAACAAATGATGTGGGGTATTTTTCTGATGAGATAGAAATTGAATTTAAATGTAGAACAAAAGATGCTGAAATCAGATACACTTTAGATGGAAGTGAACCGAATAAAAATTCAGAACTGTATACAGAGAAATTTAAGATTGATCATTCTCTTACAATTAAAGCAAGAGCATATAAAGATAACTATGAACCAAGTGTAGTATTTTCATCCGTTGCTACAAAGGCTGAATATCTAAAGCCCTCTTATCCTAAAAATGTTAAACATGGTGTCCATTACAAATATTATGAAGATCTTTTTTCTTCAGTATATGACATTGAAAAATCTAAAACAAAAAAAGAAGGTCAATTAAATTACTTCACTTTAGATGAAGCAGAAATTGAAGATCACTATGCTTTTATTTATGAAGGATATTTAAATATACCTGAAGATGGTATTTATACATTTCATTGTAAATCTGATGATGGAAGTGTACTATTAATTCAAGATAAAGAAATAGTTAACAATGATGGTTCGCATGGAGCAATTTCTACTTCGGGAACTATAGCTTTAAGAAAAGGTTATCATCCATACAAACTGTTATATTTTGAAGATTATGAAGGAAATAGTATTGAAGTATTTTGGGAAAGCAAAAATATAAATAAAGAAAAAATTCCTTCAAGTAAATTATACATAAAATAAAAGTAGATTATAAAAAGTACTAAAATAGTTCTAACAAAAAATTGGGATACAAAATGAAAAAAATTGGAATTTACAGTTTGATTTTTGTTCTAGGAGTGATTATTTCTTACATTTTTTTCAATCAACAAAATAATGAGAGTGTTGGTTATAAAGCCGATACATATTACTCGTCAAACAGTAAGTTGGCACATTTACTATTAAATAGAGCCATTGCTAAGGAATCTCATGTTGCATGGAGTACAGGAAATCATACAGCATCTCCTGTTCCTTGTGGAGCAATTGGACCTAAAAAATATATTAAAAAACTAAACGGAATAATATCAAATACAGAAATTGCAAAAGTTTCTCATCAGGCAATTAAAGATGGAATAAATGTAATTCTTGTAATTGGTGATGGAATGGGAATTAACCATATGAGTCTACCAATTTATATGAGAATTGCAGAAGGAAATAAGAATGAAACATATTTTGAAAAAATAATTAATGAAGGAAGTTGTGGCTTAGTTTTAACAAATCCTGTTGATGGTCTTGTAACAGGTTCGGCAACTTCTGGTACTACTTTATCTACAGGAGTGAAAAGCTATTTGCATACTGTTGGTTTAGATACAAATGGTTACGAACTTAAGACAACAACCGATTGGGCAAAAGAGAAAGGTTATATTACATCTATAATTACAGATGCTGGAATAACAGATGGAACTCCTGCTGCATTTTATGCACATTCACCTAGTAGGGATTTTGAAAATAAAATTGCTTCGCAATTGTTAAATGAAAATATTGATATAATTTTTGGTGGAGGTGCGGCAAGGTTCATTCCGCAAAATACAATGCTGAAAGACTTTAAGTATTTTAAAAAATTAAATGATGTTTATAACTCAAAGTCAGATAGAAATGATGACCAAAATCTATTCCGAGAATTTGAGGAATCGGGTTATACAATTATTACAGGAAAAGAAGAACTTATTGAATTAAATAAGAATACTAAAAAAGTGTTGGGTTTGTTTGCACCCGGTGGAATAGCTGCATTCATTGATAGAGATACGGAAAATGTTGAGCAGCCCTCAATTATTAATATGGCGGAAAAAGCGTTTGAGTTAATTAATAACCAAAATAAAAAATATTTCTTAATGTTGGAAGCTGCAAGAATTGATTGGGAAGCTCATGATAATGATGCCGGTGCGGTATATTTTGCAACAGAAGAAATGAACAGAGCATTAAAAGTATGTTATGAACAATATTTAAATGATAAAGAAAATACACTATTAATCTTTACAGCAGATCATGAAACAGGCGGATTTTCAATTTCATATACTAAGAGAAATGAAGATAACCAATTTAGAAAAACACTGAAAAGTGGACTAGAATGGACTAATAAAACGGATCCTTTATTGTTTAAAGAATTTATAAAATTAAAAAATCAAAAACGATCTATTCATAAAGATTTTGCTAATGCGAAGAGTGTTGAGGAATTGTATGAATTGCTAAATGATAATTTGGATTACAATATTTCATTAAAAGATGCAGAAGTAATTTTCAAAACACGACAATCATATATAAAAGGAAAGTAAGAAAAATTAATTAATATTTTACTTTAATTAGTAATTACTGAAAAAGTAAGTTCGGCAAAAAAAATCTGAGATGAAGAAATTGAATATTAGAATGAAATTTTATTTTTAATCAAAATTTTTATTAAATCTACCAAAACTATTTCAAATAATTTTGGTATCGGTTCTTTCTAATATTAATGATGCCTGAATTTTCGGGTGATAATAAAAACTACTATAAAAATATGGTTGCCAAGCAACTTGAACTTTTACGGATTTATTTTTTGTTTTGGGATTTTAAATGATAACTCTTTCATTAAAAATATTATCTTATTTATAATTAAACATTTTTAAGCTCAATCAAAGTTACTTCAGGCGGCATTCCAACTCTTCCCGGAAAACCAATAAATCCAATGCCAGTATTAACATTTAAGTTTTGCTTTCCTTCCGTGTAAAGTCCGCCCCAACGTTTATACCGCATATTTACAGGACTCCATCTCCAACCAGGAATTTCAATTCCGAATTGTGCTCCGTGCGTATGTCCCGCAAGTGAAAGATCAATATTTGTATATCCTAAAACTTGCTCATCCCAATGTGTTGGATCGTGCGACATTAAAATTTTAAAAGCATCGTCTTTAACTTTATCCATTGCTTTCTTCAAATCACCATATTGAGGAAATGGTGGAAGTCCCCAATTTTCAACTCCTATTAATTCTATTTCTTCATCTTCAATTATAATTTTTCTATTGTCATTAAGAATTAAGTCAAACCCTGCAATTTTTTGATTTTCTATTAGCTGATTTAAATTTTTCTTTTTTTCTTCCAAGGAATTCCACTTAACATATTCACCGTAATCATGATTTCCTAAAACAGAATATTTACCATACTTAGCATTCAGCCTGCTTAAAATTTCTATAAATTTATTCATTTCGGTTGCAGTATTATTAACCATATCACCGGTAAATAAAATCAAATCGGGCTTAAGTAAATTAACTTTTTCAACAACTTCTTCTATAAAATCGATATTATTCAAAAAACTACCAAGATGGAAATCTGATATTTGTACAATTTTTAATCCGTTAAATTTTTTAGGAAGATTTTCAAAATTTAGCTTTAACCTTCTTACTGTAAAATTGAATCTGCCCCAACCTATTCCATAAATAATTGCAAGAAAGGGAACTCCGGCTGTTAAAATTCCTATACGAGTTAAAAATTGACTACGAGTAATTTTTTCTACGGTATCTTTTTTAATTTCATCTTTTTTTACTTTTCTAAATAAATGAAATCCCCCTTTCATTATATCATCAATAAAATTGAAAATAATAAAAATGAGTTTGGGAAAATAAAAAAGTATAAATGTACCTGAAATAAAATGAAAAAATATTAATACTTTATCCGGTAAAATTATGTCCCTCAAAAGTGCGAATGCTATCATTCCAATAATTAATATTACAGGAACTAGCCAAAATAAGACTTTTATAATATTTTTTACCAATCTGCTGTAATTTAAAATTACTTTTTTAACACCTCGGTAAGTATAATAGTCAACAACTAAAATAATAGTTGTAAAAATTGTAAAAAACAAAAACAGATTATTTTTCATTTATTTTTCCTTTGGTCAACAACTTAAAGATATTTATCACTTTTACCTAAAAATTGAAAGAAAGTTCTCTAGAGTTCTATTTATTTGTATAAATAATTTATATTTAGAAATCTATAATAATTATTTATTTATATGCCTATAAGTTTAATAATATTTTTTTTTACGGGAATATTTCTTTCCGGTTTGGCAATTCCATTAATAAGAAAAAAAGTAAAAATAGATTCTTGGTATGGAATAAAAGTACCCGATGCAACTATCAATGAAAAGATTTGGTACAAAGTAAATGCAATTATGGGAAGATATCTTTTCGTATTTGGAATAGTAATTTCCGTAATAAGTTTAAACTTTACTATAAATCCTTTGAACTATGAATATAAAATGGTTTATACACTAACTGGAATTTTAATTTTAGGAACCATGTTATTTATAAAATTATCTTATAATACTGCAGAAAGAATTAGAAAAAAATATGAATGAAAAAATATTTAATTGGGGAATTATTGGTCCGGGAAGAATTGCACATAAACTTGCTAAGGGATTAAAAGTAGTTAAAAATGCAAATCTTTATGCTGTTGCAAGTAATAAGAAAGAAAGAGCAGATAGTTTCGCGAAAGAATATTCTGCCGATGAAACTTATTATAGTTATAAAGAGTTGGTACAAGATCCTAATATAGATGTTGTTTACATTTCTACACCTCATCGTTTCCATTATGAACAAGTAAAATTAGCTCTTGAAGCAAATAAAAATGTTCTCTGTGAAAAACCTTTTACTGTTAATGCTAAACAAGCAATTGAACTTATAGATATTGCAAAAGATAGAAATCTATTTCTTATGGAAGCTTTATGGACACGTTTTTTACCTGCTTACCAAAAAGCAAAAACATGGTTAGACGAAGGGAAAATTGGTGATATTAAATTCTTATCATCGTCATTTGGCTTTAGTTTTCCATTCGATCCGGAAAGTAGAAAATTTAACCACGATATAGCTGGTGGTGCTTTATTAGATCTTGGAGTTTATAATATTGCAATTTCACAATGGGTAACAGGAAAAAATCCCAAATCATTTTCAGCATTTGGAACAATAGGAAAAACAAATGTTGACGAAATGACTGCAGTAACACTTGAATATGATAATGGAATAATATCTCAGTTTAATTGCAATCTGCTCACGAATAATGATAATGAATTTATAATATATGGAACCAAAGGTCATATAAAAATTCATAGTATGTTTTGGAGATCTGAAAAAACAACTTTGTTTACCAATGAAGAAGAATTAATTGAATTGTGCCCTTTTAGAGCAAGCGGATTTGAATATCAAATTGAAGAAGTAATTAATTGTATTTCTAATGGGGCAAAGGAAAGCAAGGTAATGCCGTTGAAACAAACTCTTAATAATATTCAATTAATGGACGGAATAAGAAAGGAAATTGGACTTAAATACAATTTCGAATAATCTTAATTAATCATAAAAGATTTATAATCAAAACGGAATAAATATGCTAAATAAAATCATTGTATCAATTATAATAATTTTTACGATAACACTTACCACAAAAACTTATGCATGCACAAACTTAATTGTAACAAAAGGTGCAAGTTCAGATAAATCAGTAATGATAACATATTCTGCTGATTCATATAATATGTATGGAGAACTTTATCATTACAAAGCTGCAATTTATCCCGATGGAGCAACTAGAAAGATTTACGAATGGGATACAGGAAAATTTCTAGATATAATATCAGAAGCAAGAGAAACATATAATGTTGTTGGAAATATAAACGAACATCAAGTTGTAATAGGCGAAACCACTTTTGGTGGAAGAAGAGAACTTAGAAACAAAAAGGGAATTATTGATTACGGAAGCTTAATGTACATTGCTCTCCAAAGATCAAAATCTGCAAGAGAAGCTATAAAAATTATGACAGATTTAGTTGCCGAATATGGATACTACAGTTCAGGTGAATCTTTTTCCATTGGTGATAAAAATGAAGCTTGGATTCTAGAAATTATTGGTAAAGGCGAAGGAAACAAAGGAGCTGTTTGGGTAGCTAGAAAAATACCGGATGGGTATATTTCAGGACATGCAAATAAAGCAAGAATTACTAATTTCCCGCTTGATGATAACGAGAACTGTATTTATTCCAAAGATGTAATTTCATTTGCTAAAGAAAAAGGATATTTCTCAGGTGAAGATAAAGATTTTAGTTTTGCTGATGCTTACGATCCATTAGACTTTGGTGGAATAAGATATTGCGATGCAAGAGTTTGGTCAATGTTTAGAAGAGCAAGCAAAAATATGGATAAATACTTGCCTTATATAAAAGGTGAATCATTAGAAAGAATGCCATTATGGATTAAACCAACAAAAAAATTATCCGTCCATGATGTAATGCAATTAATGAGAGATCATTACGAAGAAACTGAATTGGATATGACAAAAGGAATTGCAGCAGGTCCGTATAATATGCCATATCGTTGTAGCCCATTATCTTTTGAAGTTGATGGTGATACTTACTTTAACGAAAGACCAATTTCAACTTATCAAACCGGATTCTCATTTGTATCTCAATCACGTTCGCATTTACCAGATGAAATTGGCGGCGTATTGTGGTTTGGAGTTGATGATACTTATATGACAGTATACACTCCAATGTATTGTTCAATAAAAGAACTGCCTTATAACTATCAAGAAAATTTAGCTTCTCTCGGTAAATTTAATTGGGATTCAATTTTTTGGGTTTTCAATGCAGTTTCTAATTTCATATACCCAAGATGGTCTTTAGCAATTGATGATTTGGTAAGAAAACAAAACGAGTTAGAGGGTGAATTTTTAAGCAATCAAAAAACTATTGAATCTACAGCTCAATCTTTATTAAATAAATCAAAAGGAGAATGTGTTAATTATCTTACAAATTATTCTAATAAAGTCGGATTATTAACATACAACACTTGGAAAGAGTTTTTTGAATTCATAAATATGAAATATATGGATGGCGTAATTAAAGATGAATACGGAAAACCAAAACGTGTCGGATATCCAATCGAATTCCAAAAGCTAATTGCCAAAGAAGGTGGCGATGCAATTAAATATAAATCCATTCAACCTGAAATAGATGAAGATTTTAAAAAATTGGTAAAAAAAGGAAATACAAATCTTGATGAAAAAAAATATCAAGAAGCATTAAAAAATTATAACTCCGCATTGGAATTAAAACCAAATAACATTGAAGTAAAAACAAAAATTGATAAAATTAATTCTGTATTAAAAACAATTGAAGAATTACACAAAACAACTTTTTAAAGTGTAGTTTTTGTAACATTAATTTTCTTATCTATATATGCAGCTCAGATTAAAAGTTTGAGCTGCAATTTTTTATTCCGATATTTTGGAAAAAACCGGAATAATGTAAAAGTTACTTATTTAGACGTAAATATTAACCCTACAAAACATAAACATATAATTTGTAGGCAAGTAACTTCGGCTTATAAAGCTTTTTCAGAATCAGAAAATGTTAATGCTGTTTTTGCTCCATATGGCATCGGTAGATTATTATCGGGTCACTTTATTTCTACAAAAGGTTTGTTTCCTAAAACAAAAGTAATTGGTGTTGCACCAAACAAGTAAATGATGCTATCCAGTCTGTAAAAAAAAGAGCAATACAAAAAAAATGTACTGGTAATTTTATCCGGCGGTAATATTGATAATGAAACCCATAAAAAAAATTGAAAAAAAGATTGTTTATCAAATCTTTCTTCGCTAAAAAATTCTTAATATTTTAAGAAACTTTTTTATTCACTTTAAGTTCCTTTGCTCAAGAAACAACACATACACTAAGCGGATTTATTTACGATGCTGAAAATGGCGAAACCCTGATTGGAGCCAACATTTTTGTTAAAGAACTTGGTGTTGGAACTGCATCTAATGTTTACGGATTTTATTCATTAACACTTCCGAATGGAACTTACACAATTGAAATTAGTTTTGTTGGCTATGAAAAAACTATTGAGAAAATAGATTTTAATAAATCGCATAAACTCGATTTTCAGATTAAAAACACATCTTATAATTTGGACGAAATAGTTGTTGAAGATAAAAAATTAGATGAAAATGTAAAATCAACAAATATGGGAACTACCGATTTAATTCCAAAAGAAATAGATAAAATTCCCGTA
>PDWI01010451.1_pt1 | contig 10401 bp, 1 predicted proteins | sample 1430891 | NCBI WGS metagenome assembly PDWI01 (sample SAMN01162508, study PRJNA174530) | Oral metagenome, whole genome shotgun sequencing project. | biome: Marine environment; feature: Marine mammal; material: Swab sample of the gingival sulcus; isolation source: swab sample of gingival sulcus... | reverse complement strand
GAAATCTGCGGTTTGTTCCGCTATAGTAAGTTGCGTATTTTTCATGGCACAAATGTATAAAGTATTTTTCAAAGATAGAACGATTTTTATAAATGAAGTTCCGATGATGGCTTGTGTGAGCTATGGAATCAATTCTTTTGAGGAAGTAGACCGCTATGTGGAGAAAATTATTCGGAAAGAATTGAAGTTTGATATTTGTTTGGTGTACCCTGACGCTAAGGAACTATTTAAATATTTCAAATCTAAGTTTAATTATGTAAAAACGGCAGGGGGATTGGTTTTCAACACAGAGAACCGTTTTTTAGCTATCTTTAGGTATGAAAAATGGGATTTGCCTAAGGGAAAGATAGAGAAAAAAGAAAAAACGCGCACGGCTGCGATTCGTGAGGTGGAAGAGGAAACAGGAATTACCGCCCCCGTAATTGTGAGCAAATTGCCAACGACCTATCATATCTACAAGATGAAAGGTGTATGGGAGCTGAAGAAGTGCAATTGGTATCTGATGCGTTATGAAGGAAAGGAAAAACTTGTACCACAGACGAAGGAAAGCATCACGAAATGCAAATGGTTTAAAACTTCTGACAAAGGAAAAGTTTTGAACAATACGTATAATTCTATAAAAGAGGTAATTAATTCGGCATTTTAAATACTATGAAACCGTTTTTATCACAAGTTGCAGAAAATTTATGGAAATTGCACGGAGAGCAATTGTCGGATATGCGTATTGTTTTTCCTAATAAACGGTCTGCGCTGTATTTTACAAACTATCTAAAGGAACAAATCACCACCACGACCTTTCGAATGCCGGAATGCCTTACGATAAACGAATTATTTGTACGGTATTCGGATAAGGTGGTAGCGGATAAACTTTCTTTAATCAGCAGGCTCTATCAAGTTTATCAAAAAGTAACAGGCAGTAAAGAGCGCTTCCCAGAGTTTTATCCATTCGCTAATTTATTGCTGGGAGATTTTGATGCGATAGATAAGCATTTGGTAGAGGTAAAACAACTTTTCCGAAATATTGCTTCGTTACAAGCCGTTGATACTACATTTTCTTACCTTACAGAGCAGCAGTTGGCAGCGATTAAGCAGTTTTGGAGCAGCTTTGATGTGGCAAAACATTCTTCTCAACAGCAATTCTTTTTGCAAATGTGGCAGGCTTTGCCTAAAGTTTATGAAGAATTTAATGCCGTTTTGGACGATAACGGAATCGCTTACGAAGGGCGTATCTTTCGGGAAGTAGTAGAGAAATGGAAGCAGAGCGGTACTCCGGCGATGAATCATGTATTCATCGGTTTCAATGTGTTGAGCAAGGCAGAACGGGAGCTTTTCCGCTTGTTACAAAAACAGGGTAGGGCTTCCTTTTATTGGGATTATGCTTCTTATTTTATTGCTAATAAACACAACGAAGCCGGACGTTTCATCAGTAAGCACATTGCAGACTTTCCTTGCCCGTCTTCATTTACCTTTGATAGCGAGACCGATATGGATAAGAAGGTAACCCATATCTCCTGTAATACGGAAGTGCAACAAGCAAAAATAGTAGGCGAAATATTGCAAAAGGCATCCAAAGAGGAAGTCGCCAAAACGGTCATTGTATTGTCAAATGAAGAACTGTTGCCTACTTTTCTGGCCTCTCTTCCCGAGACGCTTACCAGCGTAAATATTTCTATGGGCTATCCGCTCCACGAGACAGCTTGTGTGCAATTTATGGAACTGTTGATGCAGTTGCACCAAAGTACTGTTTGGGAGGGAAAGACGGCTTATTTTTCAAGTGAAATCGTGCAAAAATTATTGCAACATCAGTATGCAAAGTATATTGATAAGGAAAATGTAGCACAATTAGAAAAGGAAATACAAAGCACCAATAAGACACGGTTATCAGCAGGACGAGTAAGAGGAAAATTAAGGCGGGTACTTTCTCCAATTTTTAACGAAAAGGACACTTACGCTTATCTCAAAGTATTGCTTTCCTACTTGTTTGCAAAGTCGCAACCCAATAGTGCTGACCGAGAGATGCTCCTAAGAACAAGCGTATTGGCACAACGTATACACGAAATCTTACAACAAGTAGCCGCTCAAGAAGCTACGTTCTTTTGGAAATTGCTCTTGCAAGAATTGGCACAGCAGCGTATGCCCTTCCAAAATTCCAACGAAAAAGGATTGCAAATCATAGGTTTTTTGGAAAGTCGTTTGTTAGATTTTGAAAATGTATATATCCTTTCTGCCAATGAATCTTACCTGCCCAATATTAGTTTAGCCGGCTCTTTGATTCCTTATAATCTAAGGATAGGCTCCGGTTTGCCGACTATAGAGGAGCAAAACTCGATGTATGCCTATTATTTTTACAGGTTGCTGAGCAGAGCCCGAAAGATGACACTTTTTTCCGTATCCGGGAGTGAGGCTATGCAGCTGAAGGAGCAAAGTCGCTACATTACACAACTTCAGCATGAAGCTCCTTTTAAGATTGAGGAACTAACAGCCTATGCCGCTTTGGACTGGGTTGTGGCAAAGCCTGCGTTGATTGAGAAAAATGAAGCAATTCAAGCTGAATTTGAGAGATATTTTACGGGGGAAGTTGCCTTATCTGCTTCTGCTATCAATAGGTATTTGCGTTGTCCGCAGAATTTTTATTACCGCTATATTAAAGGAGTGCAGGAAGTTCGCTCATTGGCAAAAGCAGATGACAGTAATATGTTCGGTACGCTTTTTCACAAGGCTGCGGAGCTGCTTTATCAGCCTTACGTTGGAGAAGAAATAAGCATAGGGTTGTTGCAAAAACTGAACAGTAAGGAACATTTGCAACAGCTTGTTCTTACAGCTTTCGAGACGGAATTATTCGGTAACGAAAAGCGAGAATTACGAGGTAAAGAATGGTTGATTTTTGATACTTTACAGCTGTTTTTGGAGCGTTTGCTCGCAAAGGATAGTCGGTATGCTCCGTTTGTGATTGTGGGGTTAGAAAAGAAAATGGAGCATTCTCTGGATATTGTTGTAGGAGGAAAGCATAAGAGGTTGGTATTGAGGGGTTTAATCGACCGAATTGATGAAAAATATGGCGTAATTCGCATAGTAGATTACAAAACCGGAGCGATTAAAAGAAACTTTTTGGATTTGGAACACTTGTTCATACCTTGTGATAAATACCGCAACCCCACCGCTTTACAGACCTTCTTATACAGTTGGATTTTCTATAAAAATACGGGGAAAGTCCCCAGTCCTTGCGTATATCAAATCAAAGAATTACAGAAGGATATAGCTGCTGAATTCAAAATGGGAACGGGCAGAAAAGGAACTCCTTTCCTAATCGAAGCGTATATGGAGGAGTACGAACAGCTATTGCAAAAACTCTTGGCAGAAATCTTTGGAAACGAGACCGTTTTCTATCCTACCGATAACGAGGACGAATGCGCTCACGATGCCCATACAGGGATTTGTAAGGCTTTTGGAATGTAAAAAGGAAGATTTTCCGATAAATCTTACATTTATCTTTTATGAGATAACGTGAGTTTGACTTAGGGGAATAACGTTTTTGTTTTTAGCAGAGTTTTTCTTTTTTGACAAAAGTAGCCTGAGATACTTCGCTATCGCTCAGTATGACAGGTGATTAAGGTTGTGTTTTAATTTCAGAGTTCTGTCATTCTGCACATAGTGAAGAATCTATTTTCTTATATCGAATTCACGTTAAATAAAAAGTCTATATGCCTTTATACCCCCACTGTGCATGCGCTTATTTTCGATGTTTAGCCGTATTTGTTTGTTTTTTCAGAAAAAAAGAGTACTTTTGTTTAATTAATCTTGCGTTGACTGCAATTATGATGGAAAAACAAAAGAAGAAAAGTTTTGTTCTTTTGTATGTTAAGGAGTTTGGTAGTTAGTGGCAAAGAAAAAGAAAAAAAACAAAAAAATAATTAATTAAGACACTAAGTACAAAACAACTAATGATTAACTTAAACAACTAATAACTAACTTAAATTAAGAATATTACTTTATTTCACTACATAATCAAGTAGAGTAGCTACGCACAAAACCAAACTTCTCCTATGCTTTTTTAGAAGGGGGGGAGAGGAGGCAGAAAAAGCAGCCTCTTAGTAAGGTGTGAGAAGCACAAAGCCGGAAGAGTAAATTACGAAGTAATAGTCTCGCTTTTAAAACAACCACAGTAAACAACTAAAAAAAACACTTCCCTTTTCCTTTAGGGGTGAGGGGAGTAACTATAAAAAAAAACAAAACGTTATGAAAAAAGCAAATTTTTACCTAAAAATAGGTGTTGCCGCTTTACTTACCCTATTGGTAGTGCTATGGCAAGCACCAAAGGCGAATGCACAGGGGATTTTTAACGGAACCTTGCAGTCCGCTGATATAATGGTATGCGATGGCTCTTCTCAGCCTTTGTTAGTGGATATGACGCTAATAGAAGCTACGGGCAATCCGGTTACAGTAACAATACAACTGGCTGATGGAATTGAATATGACGACGGATTGGATATCGTCAGTTCTATACCGGGGAATGTTTTTACCATTACCGAAGTTGATGTCAGCAATCCGGCTACTCCTGTATTTGCTATCAAGCACATTGATGGAAGTGCTATTGCCTTGGGGGAAAGTATACGATTTACTTTCAATCGAAAAGCAACGTGTACGGCTTATCAAAATGCATTAACGGCGGAAGATACCGGATTTGTATTCAAAGACCAAGTAACCGTTAATTTGAACGCAATTACACAAAGTGCAGAAACTGAGGAATATGGTGTGAAATACCCCAACTTGGTATTGACTCCGCCATCTCCGATAAACAATGCGAATTTGCTTGACGATATTCAGCGCACTTATACGATACAGAATGGCTCGGTAATACCGACAAGAAAAGTATTTATATCCTTGGATTATGGCGATGCTGCTTACTTCCAAGCACCCGGAGCAATGACCCTGGAAGTCAATGCAGGAAGTGGATTTACAACACTTACTCCTTCAAGCTATGATGGAACGAGAGTAATCTATGTGCTTGAAGGGGCGCACTTTGGTGCAGACAACCAACTGACCAATGGCGAAACAATAACACTACGCGAGAATTTTAAACTCAAAGACTGTGGGTTGGAAACTGACTACACCGCAGGTTGGGGATGCAATCTAGAGGAACTTTGCCAAGAACTAACAGAGGAAAGTCTGGTAACAATGGAAGCCGGTGGACCTAATTTCAACGGGACAACCTTTACGCGTTCCAATTATGTCAATATGTGTACCCCACATACCGTTACGTTGCACTATGAAAATACCGGTACCGGTGGCTCGGAAGCAGCTATGTGTGATGTTAACTTGTTGTATACTACATATATACCGGAGACATCTGAGTTCGAGGGATTTTCTTTCTCTGATTTTAAAATAAACGGACAAGCCGTTACCAATGGTGGAACGCCACGCCGTATAAATGTGGAATTGCGGGATGTATTTAATACCGATCCTGATGGAGTAGGTGTAGGCTTAGACGATGTGGATGGCGATGGGTTTTATGATGACCTTCCTGCGGGAGCCACGGTTAATCTGGAGTTTACCGTAACAACAGATCCTGATGTACCTTCTTGTAATAAGAATATTTCTACGTATTACAACTATTCACATATAAAGTACCATCTTGCTTGTGATACCGAAGAAAAAGTCTTTAGGCATTGGCAGTTAGGTCATAAGCGTTTTCTATATTTTAGAAGAACAAATTTTTCAGATAACTCTTATGTCCCTGCTAATATTTTAGCGAATACTACTTTCTCAGGACGGGTAGAAGCTACAATGTACGGTTTTGCAAATGACTTTGCGGGGAATGATAGTCGTTATGTGATAGAAATAACAGTGCCTGTGGGATTGACAATCGATGCCGCATCTATTCGCTGGATAAAAGGCAATTGGCCTAATAACAATACACCGCTTCTCCCCGGTAGTGTTACACAAACAGGGAATGTACTAACCGTGGTATCACCTGATAAAGATTTTGGGTATATTACCTATGATGCTCAATATGTTTGTCAAGCTGATAATTCCAATGTAGAATTAACCTATAAAATGCATAATGTAGCTGATTATGTGAACTATCCTACTTGTATCTCTCTGGGCGAAAACCTGATGTGTGGAAGTAAGAATTTGAACATAATAAATTGCAACCCTGATTGTACGGAAGGAGGACCTACTACGGGGATTCCAGTAGCAGAGCGTGATGATAACTCTTTGGGATGGACCGATGCTACGATGACTACTTTGCAAAGTCGCAACAATATTTCTGCTTACGATTTGGCAAAAGCTATGTATAAGGATGAATTTAATATTGAAGCAACGGCTGTCCAGAATGGACCTGCTGCCAATTTAGGTGCTCGTTTGGTCGTTCGCAGACATGCCTCCGGTACTCCGAATTCCTTAGAGCCTTTGGTTGCTGAGGTACGTATTACGCGCGCAGGAGCAACAGTAGCAAGTAGTACTACTACCGTTGCTACTTCTTCCAATTCCTTTGGAGACAATCAGGTGATAGATTGGGATTTAACGTCTGTCTTGCCTGCAGGCGGGCTGCTGGATGCCGATGAAATAAGAGTTATTACCCACTACCGAGTAGCTACGAATCAGCTTGAACGGCAAGACGTCAACTATGGAAGAGAATGGTATATATACAATTCTGACAGTGGGGCAGGAACTCCTGTGTGGCAGGGAACACACAAATACTGTCTTAGTTTGGTGCCTGAAATTTATTTGGTCGGAACCTACAGTATAAATGGAACAAATCCTTGGAGAATATCTGCTTGTGATGAATCTGATTTAGGGTATAACTTGGCCTTTTTAGCAAGGCGTTTTGGGTCAGCAGGTGTAGCATACCAAAGTGAATATCGTCCGAGTATGAAGTTAAATAAATTTTATCTTGAAATTCCTAAGTCTTTTGATATTCAGGGGGTTATTTATGGTCTTTATGACGGTTCTCAACCTTCAGTGCCTTTGACTCTTACCAGCAGTACTGATATGGGGGATAAATTCCGAAACGAATACGATATTCCGAGTGAGATAGGGCATTTTGATACTACTGTAGAAAATAATTATGGGGCGTATGTAAGGCTTACCGTAAAGCCTACCTGTGCTACTTCCGATATTCTGGGACAGGAGCAAATAAAGAATTATTTTGATTATACAGACTTTTATTATTACGCTGTTAAACAAGCAGTAGTACCACCGGAGCTTCAAATTATTAAAGGACTGACAACGTTCTCTAATGTACAGTATACCAAAAAGCCGGATATTGAGTTGATTGATCAGGTGGCTAATGTAGAGTTGACGGGAAAAGACGGCGAATGGGTATTGCGTTATAACAATCCTTCGCAAAGTGCTGCTCCTTACAATTGGTTGGCATTGCCTACGGTAACAGATTTGACCATTAACAGCGTAACGCGTATTTCTGACGGTACCGTCATCACGCCTGTCGCTTATTCCGGTGGTCAGATGTATCAATTAAGTGATACCGGTGTGCCTGAAGGCGGACATGAAGATTATAAAATCCAATTTACATGGGAAGGGTGTTCTCCCCTTCAGCTAGAAGCACAAGGCGGTTGGAATTGTAGCAGTTATCCGGCGACTCCCGATCAATATCAAGATATTTGTGATGTCGAAGAGGTGACGCTAAGAGCAACGCCTAGGCGAACAACGATTGAATTGCTAGTGCTTGAAACACCGCCTACTACGCCTAAACCTGACTTGTGTACCAATTTGTTATACAAATATCAAATACAATCTTCTGATGCTGCCAATTTGTACGAGCCTCTGTTCAAGATTGCACCTGCCTTGTTGGGTATGGAATTGGATGGTAATCAAGTAGAATTGGAATATCCTGCGGGATCGGGCACTTGGCATCCGGTTACTGTCAGTTCTTTTGCCGGAGTTTATATTGTTGATGTTTTGCAGCATCCTAGTTTGGCGACTTTGGGCTATTTACCGGGACTTGCCGAAAGTGCCGGAGTAGATGCCAATCGTCAAGTAAATATTCGCTTTAATATAAGAACAACTTGTGAATATGTTTCGGGTAATAGGCTGAAAGTAAGAGCCTCCGGTAGAGATAGTTGCGACGAAATAGCAGAGGGGTCGGGTGCTGCCGCATCAGTTCCTCCAATTGAAATTAACGGTGCTGTGCAGCCTTATTCTATAAATACGGAAGTAAATTGGCAAAATGAAGCACCCGGCGGTCAAGATTGTAAAGGACCTAAAACTGTGAAAGTTGAGCAAACAATTGTTGCTGCAACGACTTATACCACAGGTACTACGGGTACTATTAATATTACTATCCCTAATGGATTCAAATATGTGCCTAATAGCTATAACGGTATTAGTCATGCACCTGCGGCAAGTTCTTTGGTCGTTACTACCTTGGTAACAGGCGAGCAACAAATAACTTTAAGTATTCCTTCCGGATTGGTAACCTCTAATGAAATCGAATATACGTTTGATATTGAGGAAGATATTAATAACTTACCTATTTGTGGTGATCTTACATTGGCAGTATCTTCTCAAGATGCTATTGCGGGATTATCTTGTGGTGGTGCTACTTGTTCAAGTTCCAATATCATAACCGGAGGTGCTAATTTAGACTTTACGGTAGATAAAGCTGTTGTCGCTATTGCTGTGGTATCAACTACTTCAACTTATGATGAGGTAGCCGGAGCCGAGGACATTAGCCTTACTTATAGGGTTACAAATTCTTCCGGAACAGTTGCTTTGGATGCCGGTACGCTTATAACACTATTTGTAGATGCAAATGGAAATAATACTTGGAATTCCGGAGAAGTAATCCTTTCTTCGAATGCTCTCGTAGCAGATATACCTGCCGGAGGAACTGTGGTTAAGACACTTACACTAGCCGGAGTAAATCCTGCTAATTTGTGTAATCTTAAATTAACAATTCGTCCGGAAGATGGCTGCTACTGTAGCATTGTTCCTGCTGCAGTGAATTTCAATACTTTAGACGGTATTGGAGGAGATGACGTAACACTTTGTCAATACGACGGTGCAGTAAATCTTGGAAATGCTCCGGTAACTGCTTATAGTAGCTACCAGTGGACAGCAGCTACAACAGCTGACTTGGCATACTTGTCGTCAACATCAGTTGCGAATCCGGTATTCAATTATGATGAGGTTGCGGTACTTACGGCTCCGAAAACAATTAACTATGAACTGCGAGTAACACGTGCCGGGGGGTGTATTGCCACCGATGAGGTTACGGTAATAGTAAGTCCGGAACCCACTGAACCTGATTATACTACTACTCCTCAAACTAGTTGTGGAGCTTTAGGAAGTATCACAATAACACCTCAAGTTGGTTGTCAATATAGTATTGATGGTATTACCTATGGTCCCAATAATGTATTTACAGGTTTGAATGCAGGTAGCTACACTTTATATGTAAAGAGTGGTTGTGAGGTAAGTACTACTGCAATAGTGCAATTCGACAGTGATTGTGACGGAGTAGGAGATGTTGATGACCTTGACGATGATAACGATGGTATATTGGATTCAGAAGAGTTGGCATGTCCTACAAGTGGAAACTTGTCTAATTATGAAGCGGTGGCGACTCCGGGAGGATATAATCTTTGGGGAAAAACGGAAAATACAAATATTCCGGGTGTTACCATAACTCATACGCTGGTAGGAGGCGCGGATATGCGAGTTTATTCAGGAGTCGGACATGATCATGTAGTGAAACAACGTCTGGGTGATGGTCCGGGAACGCCAAGAACTTTTATTTATACATTTAATCAACCAATTGTCAACTTAGAAGTAGATTTAAGAGATTTAGATGGTTACGAAAGTACCGGCGGTGGTGGTCACGGTCCTGAAACAGTTAAGATTGAAGGATTCTTAAATGGAACATTGGTAACGAATAAAGAGGTTACCTATGGAAGTAATGTAACTCCAACTACCAATGGATATTATAGAAATATAGTTGAGACTAATACAGGAATGTCTTTGGCAGGTAGGTTGTTCCAAAAGTTTTTATCTCCGGTCAATGAAATAAAAATTACTTGTTTTAGAGCTTATCATGCAGAAACTTTCGTGTATTTTGCTGCGGGGTGTGCAGCCACTGATAGTGACAATGATGGTATTCCTAATTATTTAGATTTGGATAGCGACAATGACGGTTGTCCTGACGCAGAGGAGGGTAGTTTAGATTTAGCTGCTACTAATGATGCATCGGGAACAGGACTAAGTGATGGTAATGGTAATCAAGTTACAACGAATTTACCACTTCCTGTCGGCACGGGCGTTTCAGACAATGGAGTTCCTACTGTAGCAGGTACGGGACAAGGCGTAGGCGGTTCACAAAGTGCCACTATTTTTACGGTAACAGAATCACCACAAGATCAGGAGATGTGTTCGGGCGGTACA
>PDWI01010450.1_pt1 | contig 10402 bp, 8 predicted proteins | sample 1430891 | NCBI WGS metagenome assembly PDWI01 (sample SAMN01162508, study PRJNA174530) | Oral metagenome, whole genome shotgun sequencing project. | biome: Marine environment; feature: Marine mammal; material: Swab sample of the gingival sulcus; isolation source: swab sample of gingival sulcus... | reverse complement strand
TATAGGACCACATACTCGTGAAAGATATGCAAATGCTATAGCTGGTGCTAAGACAGTTATCTGGAATGGACCAATGGGTGTATTCGAGTTCGAGAACTTTGCAAATGGTACTAAGGCTATCGCTAAGGCTCTTGCTGAGACTGACTGTACTTCTATAATAGGTGGTGGTGACTCAGCAGCGGCTGTTAACCAACTAGGCTTTGGTGATAAGATGTCACATATTTCTACTGGTGGCGGCGCTAGTTTGGAATTCTTAGAGGGTAAAACATTACCTGGATTGGCTGCAGCAGACGATAAGTAGGAGATGTACTATAGTTATGATTAGATTTAAAATTTTATGGCGAAGGTAAGATTAATATAAAGTTAGAATTATATTAATAGGTTTAGTTAACAATAAATAAAGGATTAAAGAACTTTTATAAATAGATGAATTTCTTGTGAAAGCGAGTGGGGGACAGTATAAATTATACGGACCTCCGAGCTTGAGCAAGAAAGTCGCTATTTAAAAAAGTTCGTAAAGGAGAAAACAATGCGTAGAGGGATAACAGCCGGCAACTGGAAAATGAACAAGACTCCTGAAGAAGCCAAGGCTTTAATTCAGGAATTAATTCCTGTTTGCAAGAGTGATGATACAGATGTAGTTTTTTGTGTACCATATGTAGACCTAGGTGTAGCTTTAGAGCTTACTAAGGATACAAATGTTGAGATTGGTGCTGAGAATATGCACTTCGAAGAGAGTGGAGCTTTTACTGGTGAGATAGCTCCTGCTATGCTTACTAGCATGGGTGTTAAGTATGTAATACTTGGTCACTCTGAGCGTAGAGAATATTTCGGTGAGACTGATGAAATAGTAAATAAAAAGGTTCTAAAGGCTATCGAGCATGGTCTTAAGCCTATTCTTTGCTGTGGTGAGACTCTTACACAAAGAGAGCAAGGTATTACTGTAGACTTCGTAAGAATGCAGCTTAAAATTGACCTTATGGGCGTGACTAAGGAGCAGATGAAGGATGTAGTTATAGCTTATGAGCCTATCTGGGCTATCGGTACTGGTAAGACAGCTACTAGTGAGCAAGCTGAAGAGGTTTGTGCAGCTATTAGAACTCTTATTGCAGAGCTTTATGATGAGGCTACTGCTGAGGCTGTTAGAATACAGTATGGTGGAAGTGTTAAACCTGCTAATGCTAAAGAGTTATTTGAGAAGCCAAATATCGATGGTGGACTAGTTGGTGGAGCTTCATTAACTGTTGGCTTTGGTGACATAGTAAACTATAAGTAGTAAGATTTTAGACTACTATAAGAGGGAATTAACTACCTCTTATCGTAGTCTTTTTTTTTGTAAATAAATTTTATTTTTCTTAAGATATTTTATAAAATATTCCGATATACACTACGTGAATATTTTGTCAAGTTAGGAGAAGCTGAATGAGGAGTATAAAAACTAAGTTATTAATATTACGTACGCTGGTATTTATGCCATTTGTTTTGGTGGTGCTTATAGCATTTGTAACATTTGGGAAGATGAGTGATGATGGGATAGCGTTGAATTTATCAGGTAGTCAGCGAATGAGAACCATGCTTATAAGTAATTATTCTGTTCAATTATATGATAATGATGAGGACATTAGCAATCTTGAACATGCTCAGGAGGTGCTGACTAAGGAGCTCGTCAAGTATGATAAGATTATGAAGGCTTTGGTAGATGGTGATGAGTCTTTAAATATAGGTAAAAATACTGATCCTAGTATAGTAAATTCTATAAATCAGTTGGGTGATAAGCTGGATAAATACACTAGTTCGGCTAAGAAGGTTTTGGATAAAAGTGCTAGTATAGAGGATGTGAAATATATTACATCACATGCATTAGAGATTAAAAATGATATTCATAAAATCGTTCAAATGTATCAAAAAAATTATGATAGAAAATTAGCTAATTTTAAATTAGTTTTATTGGGATTATCTATTCTTGGGGTAGCTATACTGGTGTTTTCAAGGTATTATTCTGGGAAAATTATTGTTAAGCCAATAAATATAGTTAATTCCAAGTTAAGAGAAATAGCAGAGGGAGATGGGGACTTGAGATCTTCTATAGAAGTGGATAGCAAGGATGAAATAGGAGAATTTGCTAGAAGTTTTAATAGGTTTGTAGAGACTATAAGGAAAGTTATAGTTGAGGTTTCTATTAATACAGAAAGTTTGGAAAAAGTATGCATATCACTAGAAGAAATAAGTAGTGAGCTCTTGAATTCATCTGATAAATTGACTGGCATTACCAATGAAATAGCTGATGGCGCTGGTAGGCAGGCAGATGTAGTTTTTACTACTTCGGAAGATATTCATGAACTGGGAAATGAAATAAATAATATTAGCGATATTTCAAACCTTATGAAGGATGCTTCGGTTGAAATAAAGGATATAAATCGCATAGGTAAGGATAGTATGTTTAGCTTAGAAAATAGCAATACAGAAAACATACAGGCTTCGGTGGATATAAATAAAGAAATAAATACACTCTATGAGAAAGTTGCTAGAATATCTGAAATAACAGAGGTTATAAGTGGTATATCTAGTCAGACCAACCTTTTAGCTCTTAATGCGAGTATTGAAGCAGCTAGAGCGGGAGAGCACGGTAGGGGTTTTGCTGTAGTAGCTGACGAGGTATCTAAGCTTGCCGAGGAGTCCAATGCTTCTACAGCTGAAATATCTGCCATAGTTGCTGAGATAGAAAGTCAGGTAAATTTTACTAAGGATATGATGTCTAAGGTCCTAGAGATTTCAGAGACTCAGTCAGTTGCTGTAAATAAGTCTAAGGATGATTTTGACAATGTTTCTTCATCTATTGATGGTATGATTTCTAAGGTAGATGAGGTAAACCTAAAGATAGTAAATGTAGAGGATAAAAAGGATAAAATCTTGTCTTCTATAGAGTCTGTAGCTGAGGTTTCGAAAAACACTGCTATTGCAACGGAAGAAGCTGTAGTTTTTGCAAATAATTTTAAGGGTAATATAGATAATATAGCAGGTAATACTGCCAATGTTAGAAATATGGTTAGAGATTTATCTAAACTAATTGATAAGTTTAAGTATTAAATAGACAAAAACCTTGAAAATACTCGATAATATACACAAAAAAACTTGCTTAAGCTTTAAGTATTTATTTTAGGAAACCGATATTATAGTAGATGTTCAGTTTATAAGTTTCTATTTAACTGTACAAAATGCAAATCATATACTAGGAGGTAGATGATGTTTGGACGTAAGTCAAAAAAAGCAAGTAAAGATTTGCCATAGATAATTCGAATAACCTATCAAAACAAATAATAGTAGAGATAGTATTAGAGGGGTAGATGGTATATTACCGTTGTTCCCTCTTTTATTTTGCTTTTTATTTTTAGTCCATATTCTTCTCCACAGATTAATTTTATCCTACGGTTTACATTTTCTATGCCTATTCCACCTAGGGCTAGGTCGTTTTTATTTTTCTTTGTTTTTATATCAAAGCCTATGCCGTTATCTTGTATTTCTATTATTAAATTTTCTTTGTTTTTATAGTAGCTGATTCTAATTAAACCATCTTCTTCATAGCCGCTTATTCCATGATATATAGCATTTTCTATAATGGGTTGTAAGATGAGTTTGGGTACTTTTGTCTTGTCTAGACTATTATCTCCACTTATCTCGTAGTCGAAGCGGTCACCATATCTATATTCTTGTATTATTAGGTAGTTTTTGGTATACTTTATTTCTTCTTCTAGGGCTATTTCGCTTTGCTCCATATTTAGCCCCATCCTAAGCATTTCGCCCAAGGATTTGCTCACATCTATCACACCTGAGCTATCTTCGAATTCTGCCAACCATACTATGGTATCTAGGGTATTATATAAAAAGTGTGGGTTTATCTGACTTTGTAGCATTTTGATGCTTTCAACACGTCTTAGTTCTTCTATAGATTTTAAGTTTTCTATTAGTTCTCTAATACGCTTGAGCATCTCGTTATACTGTAATGATAGGGATTGTACCTCATAAGGAACGTTTTTATCTACTGCTATTTCTTCTAATTTTTTTCCTGTTTGTCTTAAGGCGTTTTCCAGATTTTTGACTGGTTTAGATACTCTTTTTGAGAATATTATAGCTATTAATAGACTAAGAACAGTTAGCAATAAACTTATCAAAATCACTGTTGTTGAGAGCTGTTTTCTAAATATACTAGCTTCTTCTAGGCTGGAAAGTCCTACCAGGGTCCATCTGCTGTGCTCTATATTACTTTTAAACATAACTAGGCCCATATCGTCCTTGTATCCGGTATCGAATTTGGATACTTCGATTAGTTTGGATATTTTTTCATCATTATTAAAATAAGTCGGATCGTGATGAAATACCAGTTTGTTTTGATTGCTTATTACAAAGCTATATCCCTTATCTCCTAGTCTTAGACTATCTAAATATTGTTCTATAAATTGGTAGGAAACATCTATCAATAATATGCCTAGGTGTTCACCTTTTTCGTTTATTATCTGTCTGGCTATCGATATGACCCATGTGTCTTTATCCATGGTAAAATTGCCACGACGGATAGAGGTTAATACTGGCATCTGCTTGCTGTTTAATGCATCGTTATACCACTGCTTTTTTGTGAAGTCTTCGCAGAGCATTTCAAACATAGTGCTATCGTTGGTAAGAAATTCTCCATCCTTCGATAGTATGGTTATGGAGCGGATGTATTTATCACCTTGCATTATCGTTTCAAAAGTTTTGATAAGTTCCTTGTCATGCATAGTTGATGGACTTTCTAGTGCCTCTATAATATCAGGTCTTTCTGCTAAAACATCACTTAGGACTTGGACTTTTTCAAGGTGACTTTCTATATAAGAGGATGCTTGCTCTATAGATAGACGAGTATTTTCCTCGACGTGTTCTATTATGATATTCATAGTGCTTTGGTAGTATACATAGGATACAAGTGCGAGCATAAGAATAGAGAATAGCCAAAAATACATTGCTATTTGTACATTCATACTTTTAAAAATTTTATTTATCTTATTAGTCTTCATCCTTGTTTATTACCTTTTTCTTATATTGTTTTGGACTTAAGTGGAATTCTCTTTTAAACTTTGTTGAAAAGTAATTTACATCATCATAGCCTATGGCTTCGCTTATTTGATAGTTTTTCATATCCGTTGTGAGTATTAGTAGTTTGGCTTTTTCCATCCTCCTCTTTGTGAGGTAGTTTTGAAAGGTCATACCGTATATTTGCTTGATTATTCCGCTTAGATAGGTCTTGTTAAAACCAGCATATTCTGCAACAGTAGTAAGTGATAAGGACTTATCGAAGATGTGCTCTTCTATATAGTCTTTAATATTTTTATGTACATTTGTACTGTTCTCGGATTGTGTATCTTTGATTTTTTGGACTTCTTTTACTACATTTGTATCTTCTTTTCTCATTATCATCTTATGAACTGCGTTTAAGATGTCTTGTTTATCTACTGGCTTCAATATGTAGTCTTCGACTCCGATTTTAATGGCGGTCTGTGCATACTGGAAATAGTCATAGCCTGTTATTATAGCTATTATAGCCTCATTATTTATAGACTTTATTTCTCTGGATGTAGATAGGCCATCTTTTTTAGGCATATTTATGTCCATTAAAATGAAATCAGGTTGTTTTTCACGGTATATTTCTACGGCTTCCTCACCATTTTTTGCCTCGTAGATGGTGTTTATATTTAATGATGAAAAGTCGACGAGGGATATAATCCCTCTTCTGATTAATTTTTCATCATCGACTATCATTATGCTATACATCTATACCTCACTTAAAAATTTTTACTAGGTAGCCATAGCCCTCTGCTTCCATATCCTCTAATGCAATGAATCTTATAGAAGCACTATTTATACAATAACGTAAGCCTCCTAGTTCTGCAGGGCCGTCATTAAACAGATGTCCTAAATGGGAGTCTGCAATCCTGCTACGAACTTCTGTGCGAAGCATGTTAAAGCTTCTATCCTCATGGTATACAAGAACTTCAGGGTCTATAGCTTGGCTAAAACTAGGCCATCCACATCCTGATTTGAACTTATCTTTTGAAGAAAAAAGTGGTTCGCCAGATACTATGTCTACATATATACCATCTTCAAAATTATTCCAGTATTCATTTGAAAATGATAGTTCTGTATTGGCGTTTTGGGTAACCTCATATTGCAATTTGCTCAGTTTGTCTTTTAGCTCTTTATCGCTAGGCTTAGAGTAGGGTGACTTGCTTATAATCACTTTTTCGACATCAAATAAGTTTATATGGCAGTATCCATTAGGATTTTTTTCTAAGTAGTCCTGGTGGTATTCTTCAGCTGGATAAAAATGTTCTAATCTTGCTAATTCTATAGCTATTTTTTCTTTATGCTTAGTTTGCAATTTTTGAAGTCTGGTCTCTATTAATCCTCTTTGATCAGGGTCTGTATAGTAGATTCCTGTTCTATACTGACTTCCCACATCATTGCCTTGTTTGTTTATACTTGTAGGGTCTATTACACGAAAATAATATCGTAATAAACTGTCTAAGTCAATAAGGCTGGAGTCATAAATTATCTTTACTGTTTCTGCATGACCAGAATTATTATAGGATACATCCTTATAGCTTGGGTTTTTTGTTAGCCCATTTGCATATCCACTGCTTGCATCTTTTACTCCATATACCCTAGACATATAAGCTTCTAAACCCCAAAAACATCCTCCTGCTAAGTAAATTTCTTTTAGGTTTTCATCCTCGAATGTAAGCTTTTTGTTTGGATTATATGGCAAGTTTTCCTTATTACTGGTATAAGTTTTTTCTTCCGTATAATCTATTTCATCATATTCTTCAGAAGTCTTTGGGAATCCAAATAATACTGAAATTAGCAGTGAAACACTAGCTATACTTGCTATTATTATCTTGTTCATTTTTCTTCCTTTCATAATAAAATTATTTAAAGAGTGCAAGCCTTAAGAAGGTCTCGGCGTGCACTCGTAAGTGGAGCTTATTTTATTTCTTCAAACATGGATATGACGGCTTTATTAGCTTGGTGCCCAGGAGCTGTAAATACTTTTACGCCATCAGAGCTTATATATACGGAAGTAGGTAGGGCACGTATGCCGTAGTTTCTAAAAACTTCTCCATCTTCATCAAGTAGTACCTCTATATTTTCATAGCCAAGACTTGCAAACCATGTTTTGAAATCCTCAACACTTTTTTCTCCGCCTAATGATGGGGCTATTATTGAGTATATCTTGAAATTTTCTTCAGATTTCGAAAGTTCATTTAATTCTTCAAGACCATTGAGGCATACTGGACACCAAGATGCCCAAAATTTCAGGTATACCTTTTCTCCTTTTAGGCTGCTTAGGCTTATGCCTTCTCCATTTATGGATTTTAGCGTGAAATCACTAGCCATTTCGCCTTCGTTCATAAGTTCTTCAGTCATCATGTCATCATCTTTCATGTTATCTTTATCCATCATGTTATCATCTTTCATGTCATCTTTATCCATCATGTCGTCGTTTTTCATGTTATCTTCAGTCGTCATATCATCGTCTTTCATGTTATCTTCAGTTGTCATATCATCGTCTTTCATGTTATCTTCAGTCGTCATATCATCATCTTTCATGTCATCTTTATCCATCATGTCATCATCTTTCATGTCGTCTTTTTCCATATGACTTGTCATTTCTTCCTTCTTTGTCTCTTGCATTTCTTCTTGCATTTTCTTTGTTTTTGGGCTACATGAGGCTAGTAATAGTACGGATACTATAGCCATAGTTAATAATAATCTTTTCATATCTTCCTCCTAAGAAAAAATCTGCTCTATATAAGCGCTAATACTTGCTAGTTGATTTGCCATCAAAGCTAGTCCCATTAGGACTATTAAAACACCACCTATTTTCTTGATTGTACCTAGGTGCTTATTGAGTTTGGAAAGGTGGCCAATCAGAGTTCCAGAAGCTATTGCCATCACTAAGAATGGTATTGCTAGACCTAGGGCGTAAACTATCATCATAAATCCGCCATATAAGGCCTGGCCTGATGTTGCAGCTGTCAATAATACGGCTCCTAGTATAGGTCCTACGCAGGGTGTCCATCCGAGGCTAAATGCTAGACCCATTAGAAAGTTTTTTACTATTCCTAGTTTATTTGATTTAAATTCGATTGAACTTATTTTTAATAATTTAGGTAGTTTGAAAATTTCTAGTTGGTGGAGACCGAGGACTACTATAAAAGCACCTCCTATTATTGTTGTATATGGGCTGTAAATTAAGTCGCCTAGTATACCAGCTCCAAAGCCTAAGATTACAAAGGCGGATGATAATCCTAGTACAAAGGCTAGGGTGTTTACAATAGTGCCTAGATTTATTTTCAATATCCCAATATTAAATTTTGGATACTTTTCTGTATCCTCTGTCATAATTCCAATATAAATAGGAATTAATGGGAAGGTACAGGGGGCGAAAAATGATAGTAAGCCTGCTATAAATACCGTTGTAATGATTAATTCTTCTGAAAACATAAATTTTACCTTTCTTTTTTTCTGTGTTTTGCTTTGATGTTATGAGTATAACAGGGATAAGAAATATATATAATAGAAAATAATTGTACAAAACTTGAATTTCTTCAGAACTTTATTTAAATTTTGAATATACTCATTTGTGTATATTCAAATGTAAATTTTTTTGATATTATTAAATTGAGATGTTTTAATTTATTACATGAAAGGATGAAAAATGAAGAAAATTGCTATATTTTTAATATTTATTTTGGTTTTTTCTTTTAGCTCTTGTGGAACTGTTAAGGATAAGGTAGCTGAAAAAGTAGAGAAAAAGATAGAAGAAAAGGTTAATGAGGAAGTTTCTAAGGTAGAAAAAGAGCTGGAAAAGGCAGAGGAAGAACTGGATAAGGTCAAAGAATCTGCTAATGAAGAGGTCAAAGAAGACGAGAAAGAAGCATCAGATAAAAAAGATAGAAAGGGTAAGAAGGATGAGAAAGAGGGGGAAGAGCCTAATTTTAAGGAAAAAGCTAACAAGAGTATGGAATTAGCGCTCGAGATTTTTGAGGAAGTTAAGGGAGACTTGATTTATGATGTAAGTTCTGTTTTCCCTGGTGACTTCGATGGTGATGGAGAAGACGAAGTTGTAATCGTTACTTCTTATATTACTGACTATGATGTTTCACTTTGCTCGAATGCTTATCTTGTAGACCTTTCTGAGAAAAAGGTAATAGATGAAATAATAGTGGATAACTATGCTGCAACTGGACCTAGGATAGTGAGGTTCGAAGGTGGTGAAGAGAGTTTTCTTTGTTTTATTGTAGAAAATGGGGCAAATTTAACAGGGCTTTTACTCTTTAGTTTAAATGATAAGGGATTTGACTTGGCTATGATGGGCGTACCTTCTATGCCGCCAGCATATATTACACTTATAGACGAAAATCAAGATGGAATTTATGAGGGTATATATGAAGACCTTATAAATGAGGATGTATTTTACTATCCTTGCAGGATAATGGACTATTATGCTCAAGGTGAATTTTATATAGAGTATGTAGACGTAGATATGGGTGACTATCCTGAGACACCAGCAGAGGTCGTTAGACAGTATGTATACGCACTTCATTTGAGAGATACTAGGTTCGACGATGTAGCTGAAGTCTTTGGTTTAGACGAGAGGCTAGCGGAGTTAGTTACTAAAGAGGCGCTTACAACAGAGATATATTTCGCTAATGACTTGCTTGTAAATACAGCTATGCAGATAGAGCCTAAATTAGTCTTTGAAGAGAAGGTATATGATGATACTAGTGCACAGGTTTATATTACTATAAAAGGAGATTATACAGATGAGGCTAGTGCTAGGACTTCTGAAAACTTCGGCTTCGGTATGACTCTAGTGAAAGAAGATGGCAAGTGGAAGATAAATGCAGGATATTCATTGTATTGATAGGTGCTTATTTATGATATGTTTTCTGGCTCACGGCTGTGTATGTGAAGTGGAATTTAGCTCAACTTGCATATGAAATAGATATAGATGTGAAGTCAGATAATTTCTCAAACTATAATAATGAAAGGTAAAGAGATGAAAAAGATTGCTATATTTTTAATGTTTGTCTTGATATTTTCCTTTACTTCTTGTGCTTCTGTAAAGGAAAAAGTGTCTAAAAAAGTCGAGGAAAAGATAGAAGAAAAAGTTTCTAAAGAGATGGAGAAGGTGGAAAATAAAGTCGAAAAATCTACTGAAATTTCTGATTCGGAGCCAGCGACAGAAAAGTCTTCGGAAGCAGAGTCAGCGACAGAAAAGTCTAAAAAATCTACTAAGCTTACAGATGCAGATTATTACGCAAAGACTACTGAAGTAATAGCTGATATATCCAATCCTGAATTTAAT
>PDWI01010449.1_pt1 | contig 10402 bp, 9 predicted proteins | sample 1430891 | NCBI WGS metagenome assembly PDWI01 (sample SAMN01162508, study PRJNA174530) | Oral metagenome, whole genome shotgun sequencing project. | biome: Marine environment; feature: Marine mammal; material: Swab sample of the gingival sulcus; isolation source: swab sample of gingival sulcus... | reverse complement strand
GAGACCGAGCCCGTTCTTTTGGGCTTTTTTTGTGTACTTGTAAGACATTGACTATCAGCAATATATAACTGTTGCATGTAAGCTGTATTAGTGTTTTTTTAATGCGGTTGCCCTGTAACTTCTTTGTAATTTTTTTGTTATATTAAAAAAATAACTATATTTGCAGCCTTATAAAAAATTTATTAAAAATAAAATAACTAAGGCAAATGTATTTGACTCCAGAAAAGAAAAGAGAAATTTTTAGCGAACACGGAGTAAGTCCGGAAGATACCGGACGTCCCGAAAGCCAAATCGCATTGTTTTCATACCGTATAAGCCACCTTACGGAACATTTGAAACACTACAAAAAAGACCATGGAACCCGAAAAGCTCTTATCAGATTGGTAAGTAAGCGCAGAAGACTTTTAAGATATTTAAAAGATAACGATATTGAACGTTACAGAGCAATTATCAAAAAACTTGGTCTTAGAAAATAAAAAACCACTCGTTTTTTATATCCAAAATTTAAAGAAAAGCACCGTATGCCGAAAAATAAATTCGGCTTGCTGTGCTTTTTTATTAGGTTTTATATTCTAAATTCATATTACTTCTCATAAAAATAATACAAGCATAGAATTATAATGGAATTTAAAATTATTGTAATTCGTAAAAACAATTAAAGGTAATTTACAGACCTCTTTCCATTTTAATTATTACAAACCCAGCAATACAATATTTAGTCAAATAAAGAGCTAATGAGCTGACAATCAAAGAGTTATGTTGCGAAAAGAAGAATTGAACTAACTTCTTTATTATCAGTTGTTTACAAGAAAAATTGACGAACTAATAATAATATTTAGTAAAGAACAAAAAAAAACATAACTTTGTTCAATAATACAAGAAAAAATTTTAACTAATGAATATTCACACAAAAACTATTGAAATTGGTAACGGCGAAACCCTTACCTTAGAAACAGGCAAATTAGCCAAACAAGCAGACGGAGCAGTTATACTCAAACAAGGCGATACAATGTTGCTTGCAACGGTTGTTTCAGAGCATACCGGAACAACAGACACAGATTTTCTACCCCTATCAGTAGACTATAAAGAATCTTTTGCCGCAGCAGGACGATTTCCGGGTGGTTTTCGCAAAAGAGAAGCCAAACCGGGCGACAATGAAGTATTAGTTTCAAGATTAATAGACCGTGCCTTACGTCCCCTCTTTCCGGCGGACTACCACGCATCAACCTATGTAAGCGTAGACCTGATATCAGCCGACCTTAAAAAAGAAGTTATGCCCGACGCATTAGCCGGTCTGGCAGCTTCGGCAGCCATAATGGTAAGCGACCTGCCTTTTAATGGTCCTATTTCAGAAGTAAGAGTTGCCCGAATAGACGGAGAATTTGTTATAAATCCAACAGTGAGCCAACTGAAAAAAGCAGATATTGATATAATGCTTGGTGCTACTGAAGAAAATATACTAATGGTGGAAGGCGAAGCCAACGAGATTTCAGAAACCGAATTAATGGAAGCAATGCAATTCGGACATGAAGCCATAAAAGTACATTGTCGCGCACAAAAAGAATTTGCACAAGAAGTAGGCGCAACAACAGTTAGAGAATATGAACACGAAATAAACGACCCTGAACTGAAAGAAAAACTTACTCAAGCCGTAAGCGATAAAATAACCGAAATTGTACGAAAAGGAAGCACCAAACAAGAAAGACATGATGCTTTTGACCAAATGAAAACTGATTTCTTAGAACAATTCTTTGAAAGCGAAGAACTTGAAACAAAAGAGAAACTTACAGCTAAATATTTCAAAGAAATTGAAAAAGATATTGTACGCGAAATACTTTTGGAAGATAAATTGCGCCTCGACGGCAGAGCACCCGAAGAAATACGAAATATTTGGATAGAAACCAATTATTTGCCCGGAACTCACGGCTCGGCAGTGTTTACTCGTGGCGAAACTCAATCTTTGGTATCTGTTACACTCGGTTCGCCCTTAGACGAACAAACAATTGATAATGTTTTGGAACAAGGCAGCGAAAAATTCTTGTTACACTATAACTTCCCTTCGTTTTCAACAGGAGAAGCTCGTCCAAAAAGATTTACAAGTCGTCGAGAAATAGGACACGGACACCTTGCCTTAAGAGCATTGAAAAAAATGTTGCCCGATGAAATTCCTTACACTATAAGAATTGTTTCCGATATTCTTGAATCTAACGGTTCATCATCTATGGCTACCGTTTGCGGTGGAACGCTTGCCCTGCGCGACACAGGCGTAAAAATGAAACGCCCTGTTTCCGGTATAGCAATGGGACTCGTAACCGATGGAGCACGATACGTAGTATTATCTGATATACTCGGCGACGAAGACCACCTCGGTGACATGGATTTCAAAGTTACCGGTACAGAAAAAGGAATAACTGCATGCCAAATGGATATAAAAGTAGACGGTTTATCGTATGAAATACTTTCAAAAGCACTAGACCAAGCTAAAAAAGGCAGAATGCACATTCTTGAAAAAATGTTGGAAGCACAACCCGAAATACGAGCCGAATATAAAGAGCATGTACCCGGTATAACAGCTTACAAAGTAAACTCAGATAAAATAGGCGCAATAATAGGTCCGGGCGGAAAAACAATTCAAAATATTCAAAAAGAAACCGAAACTCAAATATCAATAGAAGAGATTGATAATTACGGAAACGTAGTAATAATAGGACCTACACAAGGCTCTATCGACAAAGCTTTGCAAATGGTTAAAGCGCTTGTTGAAGAACCTGAAATAGGAACTGTATACAATGCAAAAATAAAATCTATTGTTAGTTTTGGCGCTTTCTGTGAAATTCTACCCGGAAAAGAAGGCTTATTGCACATTTCGGAAATTTCTCACAAGCGAATTGAGAATGTTGAAGACGAACTGAAAGAAGGCGATATGATAGAAGTTAAACTCATAGGACTTGACAAACGTTCGGGAAAAATGAAACTTTCGCACAAAGCTCTCATAGAAAAACCAAATAAAAAAAGTCATAAATAAAAATCATATTTTTCAAATAAAACCCGAATTACGTAATAGATTTTTTGTTGCGTGTTCGGGTTTGACTTAGTTTGTGCGATAGAGATTGTTGTTTGGGCTTAAATTGTAATAAAATAAGGGTAGTTTAGGGGAATTGACCACCCCGTCCTGCGGACACCCCTCCAAAGGAGGGGAATTGACTACCCCGTCCTGATATTGCATATTTTGGAATTTAATTTCAAAATTTTTACAAATGCTCTTTTATAAAAAAAATTACACTTTAAATCTATTATGGAAAAACATAACGAAATATTTGAACACCACTTTTTTACTGCCGACCCGGGACAAAAACCTCTTAGAATTGATAAATTTCTACGCGACAAAATACAAAATGCTTCCAGAAGTAAAATACAACAAGCTGCTGATGAGGGCTTTATAATTGTGAATGGTGTAGCAGTGAAATCAAACTATAAAATTCGTCCGGGTGATGAAATCTCCGTTATGCGCGATAAAGAACCTAAAAACAATGAATTGATAGCACAAGACTTACCAATAGAAATAGTATATGAAGATAAAAGTGTAATTGTAGTCAATAAATCTGCGGGTATGGTTGTACATCCGGGCTACAGCCACGAAGACGGCACATTGGTAAACGGTTTGAAATACCATCTGGCAGATAATCCTTATTTTCAAACAGAAGAGATGCGTCCGGGACTTGTTCACAGATTAGATAAGGATACCTCAGGGCTTATAGTTATTGCAAAAAATGAACATGCTCTCACTCATTTATCGAAACAGTTTGCCGACCGCACAACCGGACGACTATACACAGCAGTAATTTGGGGTTTGCCCAAAGAACCCGAAGGAACGATAATAGGGCATTTGGGACGACATCCGAAAAACAGAAAAACAATGCACGTTTTCCCTGAAGGGGAACACGGAAAACATGCCGTAACCCACTACAAAGTAGTTGAAGATTTAGGATATTTAAGTATTATTGAATGTAGATTGGAAACAGGCAGAACCCATCAAATACGCGCTCACATGAAGCATATAGGACACCCTTTATTTAACGATGCTGAATACGGCGGCGATAAAATACTAAGAGGTACGCGTTTTTCAAAATATAAACAATTTGTAGACAATGCCTTTAAAGTGCTTCCGCGTCAAGCCTTACATGCAAAAACTTTGAGTTTCGACCATCCCGATTCAAACAAGCGAATGGAATTTTATTCCGAATTGCCCGACGATATGACGAAACTAATTGAAAAATGGCGTAATTATATTAAATTTCGTAAAGATGACTTATGATAACCTAATGCCCCCTAACTTTACGTTACTTCAAAAGAAACTTGATTTATGAACTTTTAAAGATTGCATAGTAAAATTTCTATAAATTGAAAAATTACTTCAAAATTTTAACTAAATTGATATGAAATGAAAACAAAACAAATTATTATCGGAATAATATTTTTATTTTCCACACAGTTATTGTCGGCACAAGAAAAAGGAGATACCGAAAAAGCATTTTCAAAATTAACATGGGTAGATGCAGACCAAGTCAACAACGAAAATTACGCAAGGTTTGGATACGAAAAAGGTTTTGAACTCAAAAATGAGGTTATAAGCTCAAATAGTAATTACCATAATATTATAAGAAATGATGATATTACTTTCATTGGAGTTTTTAAAAATATGAAATTCTTTTTTTCGCCCGGACCAAGTTACGACCCTACATTCTATGTGCTTAACTCTACTAATAAAAAAGTATTAGAATTTATGGGAGAAGAAATGTGCGTGAAATCATCGGGGATTATTTATGTTACCGGCAACATGAATCAGGTGTTTAATGTACACAAAAAATATAAAATTCAAGGCGAAACAATAAAAGAAGTAAAGCAACCCTATATGTATGTGGGCATAAAAGATAAACTAAAAAAACCTATAAAATTATACAACAAACAAAACAAAAGTGGAGCGTTAGTTGCAAGATTACCAAAAGGTTACGAGGTTGAAATATTATTAGCATCAGGCACAAAAAATTATTTAGTAAAAACCGCTTTCGGATTGGTAGGTTGGCTTACAATTGAGCAAGAAGATACTTATATAATGAATAGTATTATTGACGGTTTAGGTTATTAAATTAAATTTTTTTATTCATATATGAATTTTAAAACTAATAAAAAAGTATAATTATTTTAAATTTAAAAATTATGAAATTAACAAAGATTATTTTATCGGTAATTGTATTAATTGCGCTAAATTCTTGCGGAAGCAATACAGACAAAAAAAATGACAAAACGACTGAAAAAACACAAACACAAAAAAAAGAAATCGTTAAAATAACACCTGATGATTTATTGGGCAGTTGGTGTGAAACCCCGGGTCTTAGTGTTTATTTCAATTTGTATTTTTATAAAGAAAGCGAAAACAGTGAATTAAGCGCCTCTTACAGCAGTGGTGGTCCTTTTGAAATTTTATTTAAAATAGAATTACGCGACCAAGAAGCGTTATTATATTTTCTTGGAGCGCCCGGTTCTATTGCTTTTTCACAAGCCTTTGAGGGGCAAGATTTTGATAAAGAAGCTCCGATGGCTATTTGTAGTAAACCCGTTGGAAATAAGATGGAAATAGAAGTAAAACAAACCCTACCTAATATTTTTGCAACAATGGGAAAACATACTTTGACCAAATTAGGCGAAGACGAATTTTGTGGTAAATTTTAAATCAAAAAAAAACGTTATAACAGACAAGGGAGCATACCGCACCCCTTGTCTGTTAAATAAAACACCATAAATACTTATTTACCGCCCGCTCCCGATTCTTCTGATTTCAAATCGTTGTTATTTATGCTATGCCTTGTTTTTTTAACATTCGATTTCATATTGCCTATTCTATAAGATAAAGAAATAGAAAACTCACGCTCTAAATCTTTGCTTTTCGACACAGCGTAGAAAAAATCATCTTTCGATGAGGTTTCGGTTGTTATATATTTGCTCAAAAAATTAGAAGCACTTAAACTTATTCTTAATTTATCTTTCAAAAAACCTTTAGAAAGCCCCAATGAATAATAATAATACCTAGACCCTTCTTGTTGCAATTCGCCACCAAATCTATAAAATCCGCCGTAGCCTGACAATTTGAAAGATAATGGAAGTATGTAACTGATATTCACAAAGTTATAGCTCGAGATTGTAGTGTTATTTAGAGAAGCATTTTGATTGTGTTCCAGCATTTTGTAATACAATGAAGCATTGAGATTTACACTTAATTTTTTATACAAAAACAAATTTGCTGATAAGTTCATACCTACGGTATGTTTTTTCACTATATTTTCGTAAGTACTGTGCAAAACATCAATATCTTTCATAAAAAGAATTTCCCCTATCGCATTATTTGAATATGAATAATACCCGTTCAGTACAAAAGAGCCTATAGTGGTAAAACTGTTTAGACTAAGATTTAAACTGTGAAAATGCTCAGTATCCAATTCAGGATTTCCGTAACTGATATTTTTAGGGTTTCTGTCATCCACCGTGGGGTTCAAATACCTGATGCTCGGGCGCTGTATTCGCTTGTTATAATTCAATTGTATACTGTATTTTGGATTAACCGAATAAGACAAAGACAAGGATGGTACTAATTCAAGATGAGAATTTTTAAAATTCATATTCTCATTATTGGTAAAAATAACTTTTGTAAACGAGTTCTCCATACGAAGTCCTAACTTATAGCCAAACTTATTGAATTTCCCGTTTGTAGAAAGGTAAGCTGCTATAATATCCTGATTATGAGCAAAATCCACCGACCTGTCGACAATATCTTCATATATCAAAGTCTGATAATTGAAATTTTGCTTTTCCGACAAACTCGAATTTCGTCTTGCTATATACTTCGTACCTAAATTAATATTCAGATATTTCGATATAGGATATTCATAATCAGCCTGAAAAGTGTATTCATCAGTCTTATTTGACAGGTCAATTTTAGAACGACTATTGAAATATTTATAAATGGAATCAATTGATTGTTCGGTGTCGGAGGTTCTTGGTTTGTTAGAATATCTGCCCGAAAGCGTTAAAAATCGATTTTTGTCTTTTGGGGAAGTAAGTTGGTAATCGATACCTGCCGTTAAGCTCTGATACGAACCATGTATATCGGGTGAAATGGTATAAGCCTGTTGCAATTGGTCGTTTATGTCGTAAATTTTGGTTTCATTCAGCCCTTTTGATAAAATTCTATTTCCCCAAAAAGAAAAAGTAGAACTAATAAGGTTTAGCGAGTCAATTTCATAACTCATGTTTACACTTGTATTCAAACGTTTAGATTTGTAGGTATTTTCGTTTGTAGACTTTAAAAAGTGTAGACTATTGTCATTAAAATTATTTCGCTCATAGTCATAATAACTTGGCGTATTACCTCCATATCCGCCCGATATTCTTGCAGAAATTACAAATTTACCGAAGGAAATCGCCCCATACAAATAGGAGTAGTAATCTTTCAATGTACTTACGCCGGTATTGAAATTGAGAGTGTAGCCTTCTAAACTTTTTTGTTTAGTGATGATATTTATAATTCCGCCCACCCCTTCGGCATCATATTTGGCACCCGGCGATTTTATTACTTCTATCTCTTGCACAGCGCTTGCCGGCAGCCCCTTCAAAAAAGTCGAAGCATTATCCTTAGTCATTACCGATTCTTTTCCGTTTATCAAAACTTTGAAACTTGTACTACCGTTCAATCTTATATTATCGTCGCCGTCTACGCTGAGCATAGGTACTTTTCTAAGTATTTCGAGTGTTGAATTTGAAGCTGCATCGGGGTCGCTTTGAGCATTGTATACTATCTTATCGGCTTCGGTTCGTACCAAAGATTTTACTGCATTTACCTCTACTTCGCCTAACTCTTTATCAACGGATTTCAATTTAATCGTCCCCAAGTCATATATTTTTTTATCACTTTTCAGAATTAAATTTTTACTGTATTTTTCATAATTAAAAACCGCAATTGATAACATTAAATTATTCTTTTTATCAAGCTCTATTTTAAAAGCTCCAAGCGAATCGGTAATTGCATATTTCAAAAGTTTTTTATTAAAAGTTTCGGTCAAAGATACCGTTGCAAAAGGTATAGCGGCAGCAGTTTCAGCATCTGTTACCCTTCCCGAAATAATAAAATTGCTTTCTTTTTTCTGCGCATAAGTATTGAAAAAAATAAAAAGCAATAAAAATACAGACCAAATTTGTTTCATTTTTTTATATTAATTTTGAAAAAAATAATTGATTTAACTAATTACAAACGGCAAACGTGTGAATAGTAACTCACTAATAATCAAAAGCTTATAAAGTAAGTTGCAAATAACAACCACCGCTGTAAAATTTTGCAAATTAATAAAAAATAAATTACAAATTATATGATTTTAAAATATTTTTAAAACTTTAATCTGCGCTATTCAATAGCAAATATATTTCCTTTCTTTGATGGAGTGGTCGCAAGGCGGTGTGGGGCTATACCCCACACATATTACCGCAAAACAAAACACTTTAGGCAACCTCGTATGTTTATAAAACACCTAACTCTGCGTTACTTTAAAATAGTCAAAAATCTTATTTTATGAATTTTTAGAATTAATTTTGTGATAGATGTTTTCTTACAACGAGTATATCATCATTAGAAAACTCCATCCAAGCCAAGTCATATAAATAATTATATGTTTTACCGGCTAAATTTACATTTGTATGAGTATGATATTTAAAACTAAATTTTCGTTTTTCGAGTTCTATTCTTGATATTTTTTTTTGTGTTTTGTGTTTTCCTAATATTTCGAGGAGTATTGAACGATTACGATGAAGTTTTGTATCTATTTCTTTTACCGCAATAGCTGTTACTTTTCGTAAATTTACATGATAATAGTTTTTACATTTTATGGAACAAAAAATTTTGTCACTTCTTCCTATTATTTCTTTTTTACATATTTTACATTTTGGCATCATCTAATAATTTAGTAATTAGTATTTTGCAAGTAGTCGTTTTTAACGGTTAATATATTGTTATGTTTCTATTTTGTTTTTTAGTATGTATTTTTTATTTTAAATTTGAAAGAAAAATTCTTGAATATCATGATAAATCTAAAAATAAAATCTATGAATATGATAATTTACAGTCCCAAAAAACAAGCCAAAAGAATAAAAATTTTTATTCCTTATGAAATGAAATCGGAACGAGAACTATTAAAGAAGATGCCAACGTGTTTTTATCATTCTACTCAAAAGCTTTGGAGTGTAGTAAATAGTACTCAAAACATGGAAACTTTAAAGCGAATATTTTCAGGTAAGTATACTTTTGAAGATGAAAATACTAAAACACCAAATGTGAAATTTAAGTTAACTGAAAAATCATTGTTAGCACTTAATGAGGCAGAACAAAAATTGATATTGAAAGCATACAGTCTTAATACGATAAAAAATTACAAGTCTGCTTTAACTTATTTTTTGAAATATTTTGAAAAATACGATTTAAAAACAGTAACAAAAGAACAAATAGAATCTTATGTTTACTATATGGTAACAAAATATAAATTAGGAGAGAGTAAACAGAATAACATAATTAATGCTATAAAATTTTATTACGAAAAGGTTTTAGGTTTACCACGAGAATATTATGATATACAACGTCCGAAAAGAGCAAAACAACTACCTAATACGTTATCAAAAGACGAAGTAATGAAACTCATTAATTCACCAAAAAACTTAAAACATAAAGCAATATTATGGACTATGTACTCAGCAGGTTTGCGTACAGGCGAAGTTCTTAATTTACGCATAAAAGATATTCGTTCATCGGAGAAATACATTTTTATAAAAGGCGCAAAGGGAAAAAAAGACAGGCAAACTATATTATCTGATAATCTTGTCCAACTTTTACGTAAATATTATGTGGCATACAAACCATCCTATTGGTTGTTTGAGGGTCAGTCGGGGGGTAAATATAGTGCAAAAAGTATTCAAGTTATATACCGCAAAGCGCAACAGGCATCAGGCGCTAATCCGTGGTCGACACCCCACACATTACGTCATTCTTTTGCTACACATTTATTAGAGAGTGGGGTTAATTTGCGGGTAATACAAGTAATGTTAGGACATGAAAGTACCAAAACCACAGAGCGTTATACACATATAGTTGGGTTACATAAAAAAAACATTCAAAGTCCTTTGGATATTTTAATGAATAATGGTAACTTTGCTGACAATTAAAATATATACGCAATTTAGAGATTCTGGGAGTTGCGTATATAGGAATGTTGTGCCTTATGTAAAAATACTACAGAATTATGAAAAAAAAAGGATTAGCAATAATATTGATTTTAGTTTTACTGAGTTTATTGAGTTGTAATCAAGA
>PDWI01010448.1_pt1 | contig 10402 bp, 7 predicted proteins | sample 1430891 | NCBI WGS metagenome assembly PDWI01 (sample SAMN01162508, study PRJNA174530) | Oral metagenome, whole genome shotgun sequencing project. | biome: Marine environment; feature: Marine mammal; material: Swab sample of the gingival sulcus; isolation source: swab sample of gingival sulcus... | reverse complement strand
GGCCTTTTGCAGCCATGCGCCCCTTGTGTATATCTCGGCCCTTAAACATCGGGGGGTGAAAAAAATTATCCCTCTGGCTGAAAAGCTCACCAAACAATGCCTTGTCCGCACGGGTACAGGTGAGTTGAATCGGCTGGTGAAAATGGTTCTGGAACGCCACCAGCCCCCATTGGTCAAGGGCCGACGGCTCAAAATCTATTATCTTACCCAGGCCCGTTCCACGCCCCCAACCTTTGTCTTTTTTGTGAATGACCCAGGGTTGGTAAAGCCCAGTTATGGCAAGTATCTGGAAAATCAATTGCGGAAATTTTTTCATCTGGACATGGTTCCCTTGCGGATTTTTTTTCGCGGGAGTCATGGGAAGAAATAACGCATTTCAGGAAGAGTTGAAAATAGTCTGTAAATAAAGATGTTGGTTGTCAGCCTTCATGTTTTTATTTATAGAATTCTCTGTTGATAAAGATATAATAGCTTGCCTTATGATGTTTAAGCTAGGGTATTTTTATAGGATAACATTAATTTTATTTGTAACAAGGGTTAAAAAAATGAAAAGATTTATCTTTAACGTAATATCTATACTTATAATATGTTGTTTTTTTGTTATGTCATCTTGTTTGCCTAAAAAAACGACATTAGTAAATAATGAAATCCAAAAACTTGCATTCTCGAATAAAATTATAACAGGTAAACTTGAAAATGGTTTGACCTACTATGTTGTCAAAAATAAATTTCCTGAAAAAAAGATTGAATTTAGACTTAACGTAAGGACAGGTTCGCTCAATGAGTCGGAAGAGGAACGTGGCGTTGCTCATTTTGTGGAGCACATGGCTTTTAATGGAATCAAACATTTTAAACACAACGAATTGATCTCTTTTATGGAAGAGGCCGGACTTACTTTTGGGAAACACAGCAACGCCTATACCTCTACAAATGTAACAGATTATCAACTTACAATCCCTTCCGACAGGAAAGACCTTGTAAAAAAAGCGTACATTATTATGGCAGACTGGGCGGGTGGGCTTTTGTTTAATCCAGATGAAATAAACAAGGAAAAAGGAGTGATAATCGAAGAGTGGAGGATGCGTAAGTCCGCAGGCTCCAGAATGAGAACAAAATTTAATAAAGTTCTTTTGGAAAATTCAAGGTATCCTGAAAGGGACGCAATAGGAAAAATGCATATAATAAAAAATGCAGATAAGAAACTTTTAAAAGGATATTATGACGAATGGTACACTCCAGAAAATATTTCTGTTATAGTTGTTGGTGATGTTGATATAGAAGAAACAATAAAAGATATAAAGACGACATTTGCTCCTATAAAGAAAAAAGTGGCTGGAAAAAAGGAAGACGATACGATCCCTTATATAGAAGGTTTAAGGGTGGTCTCTATATCTGATCCTGAATTTACTGGATTGAGATGTGGATTTGATTTTTTATGGCAGGATACAAAGATCGCAACGTTCAATGATTTTGAAAAAAGAGTTTACAAAACCACGTCGCTTGCCATGTTTAGAAAAAGACTTGGAATAAAAATAAGTGAAAAGAAGCTTCCTATGCTAAGGGCTTTTGCCGTGGTGAAAGATCTTGTTCCTGGAACAGATATTGGAAGATTTGTTTTTATACCTGCAAAAAAACAGGTAAGGAGAGGTTTTGAGGCTCTTTTTACCGAGATGGAAAGGGTTAAGAAGTTTGGATTTACCAGTATCGAACTAGAACAGTATAAAAAGGAAGTTCTTAAATCTTTAAAAGAAAAGGCAATGCCAGAGAAAAGATTTGAATCAGAAGATCTTGCAAAGGAAATCGTTGATTATGATATAGAGCCGGACTATTTGCTTGATCCGCAGACAGAGCTTGAGCTTTACGAGAAAATATTTGCAACAATAACAATTGATAAAGTCAACACGGCATTTTCAGATATTTTATCTTCAAAAAGTAAAATTGCATCTGTTTTTATGTCGGAATCCGATGAGAGCCTTGCGATTTCAAGGCAAGAAATAGAACACCTTATGAGGAAGTCTTCTCTTAAGTCCCTCCGTCCGTATGTGTTTGAAAAGCCAAGAGAAGATTTTATGGATAAAGCACCAAAAGGTGGTGAAATAATATCTTCTTCCCGAATAGCTTCTGTTGGCGCAACAGTTTATACTCTTTCCAATAATATAAAACTTATTATAAAGAAAAATACATTTAACCCTGATGAGTTCTTTGTTAAGGGTATGAAAAAAGGTGGCTACTCAACCCTTGAGGGGGATGACTTCAGGATTGCTCTTCATACTGATGAAATCATCAACAAAAGTGGGTTTAAAAATATAAAGCCAAGGGAAATTCCTGGGCTTCTTGCAGCGAAACATGTGAACATCAGCCCCTTTTCCTCTGATTATTTTGTTGGTTTTTCAGGAGGAGGGGCCACGGCTGATGCGAAAGCACTTTTTGAGATGATCAATCTTTATTTTACACAGCCAAATGTCGATGAAAAAATACTTGAAAATTATAAAACAGGTTTAAGAGAAACCCTTGAAAATAATAAAATTAATAAGAAGTATAATTTTATGCAGGATTCGATGGTAGCAATAAATAACGGAAATTACAGGTCAACAAAACTTACAGCAAAAGATATTGAGCTGCTTGAAAAAGATAGGGTTTTGAATGTTTATAATAAGCTTTTTTCAGGCATAGACTCATATGTTTTTACAATATCAGGGGATTTTGACGAAAAGCAGATTGTAAAACTCGCATCTGTATATATGGGAGGAATAACGCCTAAAAATATTAAATCCGATTATAAAGACAGAAATGTTCGGTTTAAAAAGAATGAAACTGGAAAAAATATCATACTCTCCGGTGCTGGTGAAGTTGAAAATCGTGCAACAGTAAAAATTTTGTTCGAAAAGGATGCCGAATTTTCGTTGGAAGATTCCCTGAAGATTGCATTGTTGAAAAGGATTACTGCTACAAGGATGAGAGTGAGGCTAAGAGAAGAAAAGGGGGGGGTCTATTCAATATCTGAATATCTAAGACTTAAGTCATACCCAACGCCAAGATTTTCAAAAACCATTGGTTTTACATGTGATCCTGGAAGAGTTTTTGAGATTGTTGATGCTAGCAATAAAATAATAAAAGAGATTCATGATAAGGGGGTCAGAAAAGAAGAGCTTGATAATGCAAAAAAACAGATGATGACATTAATTAAAACTTCTTATAAGAATAACAAGTTTTGGGTTTCAAGTCTTTGTTCGTATAGTTTGTTTGAGTGGCCTCTTGATAAATTTATGCAGAAGCATCGCATGATTAATGCTTTGACTCTTAAAGATATCAATGAAGTTGCAAAAAAATATTTTATAACCAACAAGGGCTATACGCTTATTTTTGCCCCTGAAACAATAAAGGTGCCAAATGAATAAGGTTATTTCAATACTGCTTGCAGGATGTTTGATGGCAGGCTCTTCCGCATTCGCAGAAGAGCTTATAAAAACACATGCCTATGCCCTTGTGGGGCAGCCAATGTATAAGAAGGGCTTTACCCATTTTACCTATGTAAATCCCGATGCGCCTAAGGGCGGAACCCTGAAAAGATCTGCCTTTGGCAGTTTTGACAGCTTTAATCTTTTTGCAATTAAGGGAAGAGCCGCTGTGGGAGCAGGATATATTTATGATTCTCTTCTTGTCCCTTCGCACGATGAGCCCTCTGCGTATTATGGACTTATTGCAGAGTCTATGGAATATGCAAAAGATTTTTCAAGAGTAATTTTCAATATAAGAAAGAATGCAAGATTTCATGATGGTAATCCAATAACAGCTGAAGATGTGGTTTTTAGTTTTTACCAGATAACCAAAGTAAGCCCTTTTTATAAAAATTATTTCAAGCTTGTAAAAGAGGTAAAGGCACTAGGCCCACACCGGGTGGAATTTATTTTTAAGAAAGGTGCGAACAAGGAGATGCCTCTTATTGCAGGACAGCTTACTATAATCCCCAAACATTATTGGGAGGATAAAGATCTTTCTCGATCAACTCTTGAGATTCCTCTTGGCAGCGGACCTTATAGGATTGAAAGTTTTGATTCGGGCAAAAGGGTTGTTTTGGCAAGAGTCAAAGATTATTGGGCAAAAGATCTTCCGGTGAACAAGGGACAATATAATTTTGACAAAATAATTTTTGAATACTTCAAGGACCACACCGTTTCTTTTGAAGCCTTTAAGGCTGGCCTTTATGATATAAGAGGAGAAGCCGCTGGAAAAAGATGGCATGAAGGATATACAGGTAAAAATTTTGATAAAAATCTTATCACAAAAGCAGAAATTATGCATAAACGACCAGCAGGAATGGCGGGCATTGTTATGAATACTTCTGTTTGTCCGCTTACAGATATAAATGTCAGAAAAGCCTTGATACTTGCCTATGATTATGAATGGCTTAATAAGAATTTTTATTATGATGAAGAAATAAGGCATACAAGCTTTTTTTCAAATTCAGAACTTGCATGTTCAGGGCTCCCTAAAGGCAAAGAGCTTGAAATCCTCATGAGTGTAAAAGACAGTCTTGATAAAGATATATTTGTAACTCCGCCAAAACTTCCAAAAACGACAGGGCACGGACTGAACAGAGAAAATCTTAAAAAAGCTGTTAATTTGCTTAAAAAACATGGGTATCGGTATAAGAATGGATTTATGGTAGATAGCTCTGGAAAAAAACTTGAAACAGAAATACTTATCGCTTCCAAGTCTCTTGAAAAGGATCTTTTGCTTTTTCAGGAAAGACTCAAACATATTGGCATCGGCCTTAAAATAAAATTTATGGATTCAACCCAGTATGTTGAGAAAATTAGATCTCATGATTTTATGATGGTATATACGAGAGTTATGCAGTCATTTTCTCCAGGAAATGAGCAGAGAAATATGTGGCATAGCCTTTCAGCTCATGAAAAAGGGAGCAAAAACTATGCTTCTCTTGAAAATTCTGCCGTAGATAAAATTGTTGATATAATAATAAAGGCAAAGGATAGGGAAACTCTTGTTGCGGCATCAAGGGCTCTCGATAGAGTTTTGCTGAGCCTTGCAATAGTAATCCCTGATGGTTATAGCAATAGATATAGAATTGCATACTGGAATAAGTTTGGTCGCCCAGATAATCCACCAAAATATTCATTAAGTTTTAACTCATGGTGGATAGATAAAGATAAGGAACAGTCTATTAACTCACAATTAAACCTGTTTGATTCAAAATAAACACTATGGCATCCTATATTTTAAAAAGAATATTATTAATGGTCCCAACATTATTTGGAATCATAACAATAAATTTTTTTCTGGTACAGGCTGCTCCGGGTGGTCCTGTTGAAACCTTGATTGCAAGAATTTCAGGTGCGGAAATTACAGCGGAAGAAAGAGCCCTTCGGCAGGATGATTCAATGGACAAAATCCAGCTTGAAGAAGATTCCCAGCCCGTTGGTAAGTACAAAGGAGCTGAGGGGCTTGATCCAGAAATTATAAGGGAAATAGAGAAATTATATAATTTTGATAAGCCCATTCACATAAGATACTTAAATATGCTCAAGGATTTTATATGTTTTGATTTTGGAGACAGTTTTTTTAAGGATAAAAGTGTGCTTACCCTCATAAAAGAAAAACTTCCTGTTTCAATTTCTATTGGGGTATGGAGTACTATAATAATCTATATTGTATCAATTCCGCTTGGGATCAGAAAAGCTGTAAAACATGGTACAAAATTTGATATATGGACATCATTTATAGTGGTAATCGCAAGTGCGATACCTGCTTTTCTTTTTGCAATAATACTTATTATATTTTTTTCTGGAGGGAACTATTTTTCTCTTTTCCCTTTAAGAGGGCTTGTTTCAGATAATTTTGAATCTCTTTCCCTTTTGGGAAAAGTTCTTGACTATCTCTGGCATATTTTTCTTCCTGTTCTCACTATGGTAATAGGTGGGTTTGCAGGCCTTACAATGCTCACAAAAAATTCATTTCTTGAGGAAGCTGGAAAGCAATATGTTATGACAGCAAGATCCAAAGGAATAGGAGAAAAGAGAGTTTTATACGGTCATGTGTTCAGAAATGCGATGCTTATTGTTATTTCGGGATTCCCAGCCGCATTTGTATCAATGTTTTTTACGGGCTCCCTAATGACCGAAGTAATATTTTCTCTTGATGGTATAGGGCTTATGGGGTTTGAGGCCGCAATGGGTCGAGATTATCCTATAATGTTTGCAACGCTTTATATTTTTACTCTGCTCGGTCTTTCTCTTAATATCATTAGTGATATAACGTATACTCTGATTGATCCAAGGATCTCTTTTAATTCGTTTGAAAAGGTATAGGATGATTTATAAAAATATCAAAGATGATAATATTCAAAAAAAATCATTTTTTAAAATTTCTCCTTTAAATAAAAGGAGAATTGCAATTTTTAAAAGGAATAGAAGAGCATTTTACTCTTTAATGATTTTTTTGTTTATTTTTATATTAAGTCTATTCGCTGAATTTATAGCAAACGATAAGCCTCTTTTTATTTATTCTAAGGGCAAGGTCTATTGTCCAATATTTGAAAAATATAGTGAAAAGGATTTTGGTGGATTTTTTGAATCTGAAGCTTCCTACAAAGATCCGTATCTTCAAGAGCTTATAAATGAGGATGGTTTTATTATCTGGCCGCCTGTGAGATTCAGCTATAACACCATCGAATATGATCCTCAATCTACGCCCCCTCTTCCGCCGTCCCTTAAAAATCCTCTTGGAACAGATGAGATGGGGAGAGATATTTTTGCAAGGATAATTTATGGTTTCCGTTTGTCGGTTTGTTTTGGATTTACTTTTACCATTATAACTTCTGTCATTGGAATAATTGCAGGTGCACTACAGGGCTATTATGGGGGGAAAATCGATCTGTTAGGACAAAGGTTTATGGAAATATGGTCCGGGATTCCTATGCTTTATCTTCTTATCATAATGAATTCTTTTATAGAGCCGGGTTTCTGGTGGCTTTTGGCCTTGATGGTGATGTTTGGATGGATGCACCTTGTAGGTGTGGTAAGGGCCGAGTTTCTAAAAGGAAGAGAACTGGAATATGTAATGGCAGCAAAAGCTCTTGGGGTGAAAAACAGGGTGATAATTTTAAAACACGTTCTTCCTAATGCAATGGTTTCTGCCATGACCTTTCTGCCCTTTATTCTAAGCGGCTCCATTGGCATCCTTACTTCTCTTGATTTTCTTGGGTTTGGAATGCCAGCGGGTTCCCCTTCGCTTGGCGAGCTTCTTGCTTCTGGAAAATCAAATCTTCATGCACCCTGGATTGGAACTTCTGCGTTTGTTGTAGTTGCAGGAATGCTCAGCCTTCTTGTTTTTACTGGAGAAGGCGTAAGGGATGCTCTTGATCCAAAGCATATTTCATAGGATAGAAAATAAATAATGGAAAAAATTCTTGAAATAAAAAATTTAAGAGTAGATTTTGCTGTAAATGACCAAAAAATTCATGCGGTAAAAGATTTTTCTTTTCATTTAAACAAAAATGAGACTCTTGCGATTGTTGGCGAAAGTGGATCTGGGAAATCTGTATGCGCTCTTTCTATAACAAGACTTCTTGAAAGATCAGGGGCAATTATAAAAAAAGGTTCTATAGCCTTTAAAGGACTGAACCTTGCAGAAGTTGAAGAAGATGAACTCCGTAAAATACGAGGCAAAGATATAGCATATATTTTTCAGGAGCCTTCGGTTTCTTTAAACCCTCTTCAGAAAATAGGTAAGCAGATAACAGAGCGTCTTGTCATTCAGGAAAATGAAGATACTGGAAAAGCCACAGAAAAAGCTGTGGAACTCCTCGGACTTGCCGGAATTGCAAATCCTGAAAAAAGAATCAGAGATTTTCCGCATACTTTTTCTGGAGGAGAAAAACAACGTATAATGATTGCAATGGCTCTCATGACAAACCCTGAAATAATAATTGCCGATGAGCCAACAACAGCCCTTGATGTCATTGTACAAAAACAGATTATTGAATTACTTCTAGAACTTAAAGAAAGATTTTCATCCTCGCTTATTCTTATCACCCACGATCTCACACTCGTAAAAAAATACGCACAAAGAGTTGTTGTTGTAAAAGACGGTTGTGTTGTTGAAACGGGGAAAATGGAGGAAATTTTTACAAATCCAAAAGAAGAATATACAAAGTTTCTTTTAAAGGGAAGAAAAACAAAAATTCTTGAAGTTGGTGAAAATGAGCCAGATATTTTAACTGTTAGAAACCTTAATGTTTTTTACAACAAGAAAAAAACGTTATTTAAAGAATATCCTGGCTTCCATGCTGTGAAAGATGTAAATTTTTCTGTACAAAAAGGAAGCTCTCTTGGAATAGTGGGTGAAAGTGGATCCGGTAAAAGTTCACTTGCAAGGGCATTATTACGGCTTATACCCTCCAGTGGTGAAATCTATTTTCTTGGAAAGAATCTTTCCTCTCTAACAGGAGAAGCATTAAGAAAATCAAGAAAAAACATTCAGGTGGTTTTTCAGGATCCGTTTTCTTCCTTTAATCCAAGAATAACTATTGGCGGTATTGTGGAAGAAGGTCTGGTTGCCAACGGCGAAAAGAATAAAGCTGAACGCAAGAAAAAAGCCTTGAAATGCCTTGAGGAAACAGGTCTTGGTAAAGATTGCTATGATAGATACCCTCATGAGTTTTCAGGAGGTCAGAGGCAGAGAATCGCCATTGCAAGGGCCATCATAATGGAGCCGGCACTAATTATTCTGGATGAACCCACTTCTTCTCTTGATAAGAGCATACAGCACCAGATACTTGAATTACTCAGAAATTTACAGAAGAAATATTTTATAACCTTTCTGTTTATAAGTCATGATCTTGATGTGATAAAAGGGCTATGTCATAAAACAGCAGTAATGAAACAAGGAGAGATTGTTGAAATTGGATTCACTGAAAAGATTTTTACAAGACCTTCCCACGAATATACAAAAGCTCTTATAGCTGCAAGATTGTAGGGACTAGTTGTTTGTTTTCATGGTGTGATTTCCCCTCAAGAAAAATTGTGAGAAATGTTAAAATATTGTTCTTCTCCTTTAAGATGAAAAATAATAAGGTTTGCTTCTGTCCTCCTATCGCAGGTAAGAAACAATGACTACAAAAACATCCCCCGCTATCGAAGTAGGCCCGGAACGGTTTGATGTTAAAGCCCTGGCGATCACCGCGAATCCTATTTTACGGAAGCACGGGGTTATCTCGGCTGCGGTGTTTGGCTCTGTGGCTCGCGGGGAAGCAACATCTGAGAGCGATGTTGATTTTCTGGTAGAGTATGAAGAGGGAACTGATATGCTGGACGTTATTCGTTTGCGTCACGAGTTAGAAACAACCTTGGGATGTTCCGTTGATTTGGTGTCGAAAAAATACGTTCGTCCCATCATGAAGGAAGAGGTTTTTTCACAGGCCATACCGATAATGTAGGGGAGCCTTTATGAACAAAAAGATGAGAATTTTGACCTTGCAGCTAGACGTCATGAATGAGGCCATTGAGTACATTGAGCGTTATCTGGCAGGCGTCAGCAAGGAAGCATTTATGCAGGATGCGCTGCTTCAAGATGCTGTTTGTTTACGAATGATGGTTATTGGAGAATCAGCCTCAAAGTTGCGTAACAAGCTTGATTTTGACACCAAATATCCAGAAATAGACTGGTTTGGAATAGCAGGGCTACGTAATATCATCGCTCATGAATACGATATTGTTGATATGGAAATAATCTGGAAAATAGTCCATAAGCGTTTACCAGCCTTGAAAAAATTTTTAGCGAGGTCGGATATAGCATTATAGATTTTTCCCGCTGACTACTTCTTTAGTACCTTTTTTATACCAACAAGGCCCGAAAGGTGAACCAACCTTTCGGGCCTTGTTGGGTTCCCGTAGCCTGTGTTTCCCTTCCTGTCTTACCGTTCCTGCAATGCCTGATCCAGGGTATTTAGGTACGGTTCAATAAAATATTCCAGAACCGTGCGTTTGCCCGTGTGGATATACGCCACCACCTGCACGCCGGGGTAGAGGCGGTGTTCATGCCCGTTGGACATAAAGGAATGCGCGGCTGTTTCAATGCGTGCGGTGTAGAAGGTTTGCCCGTCTCTGGCAGCGTAGGCATCCGGGCTTATGCGCGTTACCGTGCCCTTGATGCTTCCAAAGTACCGGGCATCTCGTGAGGCCAGGCGGATGACCGCGTGTTGACCAACCTGCACAAAGCCGATGTCGCTGATGGGCAGGCGGGCGTCCACCACCAGTTTGTCATCCACGGGCACAATATCCAGAATGGGTTTGCCCGGCTGGATGATGCCGCCGGTTGTTACCACATAAATGGTCTTGATGATGCCGTTTACCGGCGAGCGGATGGTCGTTCGCTTGAGGGT
>PDWI01010446.1_pt1 | contig 10403 bp, 6 predicted proteins | sample 1430891 | NCBI WGS metagenome assembly PDWI01 (sample SAMN01162508, study PRJNA174530) | Oral metagenome, whole genome shotgun sequencing project. | biome: Marine environment; feature: Marine mammal; material: Swab sample of the gingival sulcus; isolation source: swab sample of gingival sulcus... | reverse complement strand
TGGATTTGAACCAACGACCTTCGGGTTATGAGCCCGACGAGCTACCAGACTGCTCCACCCCGCATCAATTTAGGACGCTAATTATAGCAAATATATTTCATCTGTCAAGAAGTTTTTGCAATTTATTTTAAAAACTCAGCCACAGTCTTCTCAATAATCGCCACACATTCCATTAACTGTTCTTCAGTCATTACCAAAGGCGGAGCAAAGCGGATAATATTGCCGTGCGTTGGTTTGGCAAGTAAGCCATTATCACGCAAAGCAAGACATAAATTCCAAGCTGTTTCGCTTTCTTCACTATCGTTAATCACCACCGCATTGAGCAGTCCTTTACCACGCACCAATGTTAATAGGTCAAATTTATCCACTAATTTTTGCATTTCTGCACGGAATAATTGCCCTAATTTTTCTGCATTTTCCGCTAATTTTTCCTCTTTGACCACTTCAAGAGCGGTTTTTGCCACCGCTATCCCCAACGGATTACCACCATAAGTTGAGCCATGTTGTCCTGCTTTAATGACGTTCATCACTTCATCATTTGCCATGACCGCAGATACAGGATAAACGCCACCTGAAACGGCTTTACCCAAAATCAAGATGTCAGGTTTGACATTTTCATGGTCAAGTGCCAATAACTTACCTGTACGAGCGATACCAGTTTGGATTTCATCACCCAAAAATAATACATTATGCTCTTCACAAAGGGCTTTTGCTTTTGCTAAATAACCCTCTGATGGCACATAAACACCCGCCTCCCCTTGAATTGGCTCAACCAAAAAGCCTGCGACATTTTTATTTTCGTTTAATGTTTTTTCTAATTCGGCTAAATTATCATACTCGACTTTTAAAAAGCCAGCAGTATAAGGACCGAAGTTTTTGCGAGCGTTTTCATCATTAGAAAAAGAAATTACGGTTGTCGTGCGACCGTGAAAATTATTTTCACAAACGATAATTTGAGCCTCATTCTCGGCAATGCCTTTTTTCTCATACGCCCATTTTCGGCAAATTTTAATCGCCGTTTCTACCGCCTCAGCCCCTGTATTCATCGGCAATAATTTATCAAAACCAAAATATTCACTTGCAAATTGTTCAAACTCGCCTAATTGGTCATTATAAAATGCTCTTGAAGTTAGGGTTAAAGTTTGGGCTTGCTCGGTTAAAGTTTTGATAATTTTTGGGTGGCAATGTCCCTGATTGACCGCAGAATACGCTGATAGAAAGTCGTAGTATTCCTTGCCCTCAACGTCCCAAACTTTGACACCCTCACCTTTAGCAAGCACCACAGGTAGCGGGTGGTAGTTATGAGCACCGTATTTGTTTTCTAAATTGATATAGTAATCGGAATTGTGTTGGCTGTTGTGTGTCATAGTGTGACCTTTGTGAAATTTGCATGAAAAACCAAGAGTATATCATATTCACTGTTCTAATTGTTTATCATTTCCGTTATGATAAACCATGAAAAAATAATGAAGTGACAAACAAAACTTATGACTTCAAGGATAAATGGGATTGATACCATTATGAAACAAAAACTGCTTATTAACCTATTATCTATTACGTTGATGACTTCACCTGTCTTTGCCTGTATTAACGGAGAGAGGGAAGAAATAAAAATAGATTATCATTCTACAGTAATTCCATTGACCAATGATAATATTTATATAGCGATTAGTGATGAAAATCTTCCCTATGGCGTAGCAATTCCTGAACAAGAGAAACAATCTCTAGAAAAAAATATCGTTGAATTGGAACAGTCATATCAACAAACAAAAGACCTTGATGATTTATCAGATAAAGGTGTTTTGTTAATGTATTTAGGTAGGTATCAACAGGCAAAAGACATTTTTTTACAAATTGAAAAAATCGAACCTAATCGCTATTCCACCGCCTCTAATTTAGGAACAACTTATGAATTATTAGGCGATAATAAAAATGCCCTGAAATGGATAAAAAAAGCAGTAGAAATTAATCCAACATCACATAATAATTCTGAATGGATACATGTTAATATTTTGGAAGCAAAACTTGAGGCAAAAGAAAAAGGGGAGCAATTTTATAGCACAAAAAATATTTTAAAAACCAATTTTGGTGATAAACCATTACCCATAAGCACCTTATCAATTTACGAATTGTACAACTTGCGAGGGCAACTTTTTTACCAATTGACTGAGCGTGTAAATTTTGTCAAACCTAAAAATAAGATCATGGCAGAATTACTTTTTGCACTTGCTGATATTGATTATATTTTAGAAAAATATCAAAGTGCTTCTTATAATTATCAACTTGCTAAAGAATATGGATATCAAGGGCAATATTTACAAATTCGCAGTGAAGATGCTAAGAAACGAGCAACTAAACAAGAAGAAGAGAAAAGACGTAAAAAGTTGCTAGAGCAAGTTGGATTTTTTGCGATTGCTTTACTTGTTATCAGTGCAATTATTGCATTAATGGTGTGGATAAGACGTAAAATAATAACATTTAATGAGACAGCAAAAATAGTTATGGGCTGGCTATTCTTAGTAGTATTGGTCGGGACATTAATTGCATTTATGTTTTTTATGTTTGTGATATCTTTGTTCCTGTTTTAGAAATTTGCTATGACCATCTTTATGTTATAATCAGCACAAATAACCAACATAAGGTAAAATAACCCATGACTACCACATTATCCACTTTACAAAAATACAAAAAAGAAGGCAAAAAATTCTCCTGTCTCACCTGCTATGATGCTATGTTTGCACGCATGATGGAAAATGCGAAAATTGATACTATCTTAATCGGCGATAGTCTTGGCATGGTTGTACAAGGGCAAGAATCTACCATTCCTGTCACTGTTGAACACATGGTTTATCATACGCAAAATGTTGCCCGCAGTAATAAACATGCCTTAATCATGGCAGACTTACCCTTTATGAGTTATACCAATGTAGCCGATGCGGTCAGCAATGCTCGTAAGCTGATGCAAGCAGGGGCTCATGTAGTTAAACTAGAAGGTGGCGCAGAGCTTTGTGAGATTGTTCGTACCCTTGCTAATGCTGGCACACCAACCTGTGTTCATTTGGGCTTAACCCCCCAATCGGTCAATGTCTTTGGCGGTTATAAAGTGCAAGGGAAAACCGATGCACAGGCTGAAAAACTCCTTGCCGATGCAAAGGCAGTCGTAGAAGCAGGAGCCAGTCTTTTGGTACTTGAGGTCATTCCATCAAGGTTAGGTAAGCAAGTCACTGAAAGTGTTGATGTCCCTGTAATTGGGATTGGTGCAGGAGCTGATACAGATGGACAGGTGTTAGTAATGCACGATATGTTAGGTGTCACCCATGGACGTGTTGCTCGTTTTGTTCACGACTTCTTAACCGATGAACGTAATAGCAGTGGTAGTGTACAACAGGCATTTGAATTATTTCATCAGTCGGTAGAGTCAGGTAGTTATCCTGCTGAGTGTCATCAGTTTTTATAGTGAATTAAATTCATTGTAATACTGCGTTAAGCTCACTCAAGGTACTAAATGTACATTTTCGTTCACTTGCCTTGTCTTACTTTGAATTTAATCTACTATACTTGCTTGAATTGATTAGCTGTCATTAAAAAACCTCTCCTCTTATTTTCAAGAAGAGAGGTTTAAAAACGCCCTACACTTAGCAACTTATCACTGAACAACTAATATGCTCAACAGCTATATGCTCAATAACCAGTTGCCAAATCACCAACACATCTAAAAACTAGTGCTTAGCAATTTTTACATCTTTTAACTGCCAGTTTTGTAATGGATCAGTTTTTGAGAAACCAATCAAATATGGCTTTTGTAGAGCAGGTGCGACATAATGGTAGATACTAATCACTGGCATATCTTTGTCTAGTTCAACTTCCGCTTTATTATACAATTCAGTACGTTTGGCACTATCCACGCCTGCTTTTAGCGTTGAGGCAATGGCTTCGTCATAAGCTTTTGAGCTATATTTACCGTGGTTTTGTCCATTACCTGATTGCATGATATTAAGGAAAGTCGATGCCTCGTTATAGTCACCACACCAACCTGCACGGGCAATCTCATAATTACCATTACGACGAGAGTCTAGGTAAGTTTTCCATTCTTGGTTGGTCAAAGTCACATCAATCATATCTTTGCCAAGTGCTTTTTCCCATAACTGGCTCGCTGCCACTGCAATTTTCTTATGTGCTTCACTGGTATTGTAGAGTAGCTCAAATTTCAATGGTTTTTCTGCACTATAGCCTGCTTCAGCTAGCAGTTTTTTTGCTTCTTCGATACGTTTTGCCTTATCCCAACTTTCCCACTCTGGGCTATTTTTTACGCCACCTTGAGTTGCTGGTGGGGTAAATTGATAAGCAGGCGTTTCACCCATACCTTTTACTTTTTCTGCAATCACATCACGGTCAAGCGCAAGGGCTAAAGCACGACGCACTTTGACATTGTCAAATGGGGCTTTGGTATTGTTAAACTCATAGTAGTAAGTACACAACATAGGTCCAACATTTACATCATCAGCCGATTCTTTTTTTAGCTTTTGGAACTGCTCTGGAGGAATTGGCATAGTGTAATCAATCTCGCCTGCTTGATAGCGAGTGACTGCCGTTGTATCAGAAGTAATCGGTAAAAAGGTCACCTTGTTAATGGTGGTATTAGCATTGTCATAATATTCTGGGTTACGCTCTAGGACGATTTTATCATTCACCTTCCAATCACTGAGTTTGTAAGGTCCATTCACCACTATATGCTCAGGTGATGTCCATTTTTCGCCAAACTCTTCCACCACTTTTTTATTCACAGGCTTCACTGAAGTATGAATCATCACGTCTGGGAAATATGGTACTGGCTCAGAAAGAGTGACTTCAAGAGTTTTATCATCAACTGCCTTCACCCCCAAAGTGTCAGGTTTTTTCTTACCATCGATAATGTCTTGTGCATTGACAATCTTTGCATCAGCAATATAGCTAGAGTAAGGAGAGGCTGTCTCTGGATTGGCAAGACGTTGCAAGCTATAAACAAAATCTTCTGCGGTTACAGGGTCACCATTTGACCACTTGGCATCACGCAACTTAAACGTCCATACCTTGTTATCTGGGCTGTCCCAACTTTCTGCCATACCTGGGATGGTATTGCCTTCTGGATCCGTGCTGGTTAAACCAACGAGTAATTGACGAATAATGTTACTCTCTGGTACGCCTGATACTTTTTGTGGATCAAGCGACTCTGGTTCAGCATTGTTGTTAATAACTGTCTCTTGCACTTCTGCCAATTCAACATCACCTTTAGCAGGCTGGCTCGCCGTTGCTTTGTCTTTTTCTGCAGACTTGTCTGCCGGCTTGTCACCACCGCCACAAGCAGTTAATGCCATCGCCATGCCCAATGCCATAGCGGTCGAAGTAAATAGTGGGATATTTTTGCTCATAAATGCTCCTTGTTGATAATAAAATAAATAACTAAAACAAAATCCATCGCTAACGATAGCGATTTTCACTGATAAATTCAAGCAGAAAATATGGCTAACCAATCACATATTTTTCTAGCATGTCCTTTAGCGTTGCTTTTTTAATAGGTTTAGATAAAAAGTTGTCCATACCTGTTCGCAAGCAAGTTTCTCTATCTTCATCTGTGTCATTGGCAGTTAAAGCAATAATAGGAATACTATCTTCACCTTCTCGAATACGGCGAGTGGCTTCTAATCCGTCCATAACAGGCATTCGACAATCCATAAGAATTAGGCTTATCTCCTGTCGATGCCCTTGAAGAATATCAAGGACTTCCTGCCCATTACCTGCGCTGATAAAGCGATAATCTAATTTTTCTAAGGCTTTGCTTAATACTTTTAAATTCACAGGGTTATCTTCAGCGATTAAAATCAGTGGTCGCTCATTGTTATCTGCTTCGTTGTTGTTTGTACTGTTGTTTGTATTGTTGTTTGCATTGCCATCTAAATCACTATCTGCATATCCAGCACTTAAGTTTGTCTTATCGTTGCTGTTACTACCATCACTCTCAACAAGGCTAGAGTCTACTATTCCTGATGTGTTATCTACCGCTAAGCTCTCTACTGAAGCATTTGTAGAACTGTCCATATTTTCTAAAAACTCGTTAAAAGTATGTTGTAACTTAGAAATACGAGCCTCGCCCACATTAGACTGTTGGGTTAAGCGAATTAATTCAGAAATCAGATAGTCTACATCCAATGGTTTGGGCAAACAGCTATCAAAAGTCTCTAACAACGCATTGGACAAGCTACGTTCTGGAGTCATGCTGAGGAGTATTTTTGCCATACTTTCATAGCCTGTTATCTTGTCAAAACAGTTGCTAATCAGATTGCTCTCAGGATTGGACTGGTTGAGTTCTTTTAGTGACTTATGCTCTTCTAATACCTCATGCTCTATTAATAAGACAGGTGTCAATGGTTGTTCTGATGAGGTCTGTAATTGTATAAACTCATCATTAATAGCATTAATGCTATTTTTCATACTATTTTCAATGCCATCTTCATCACACAGATGTTTCACTACAGCAGGCAAGCCGATATGTTTACATAAACTTGCCAATTGTGTATGGCTAATCTGTTGGCTAGTAACCGCTAGTAAGCAAATCTGTGATAAGTCGGTCTGGTACTGATAAACCAATTGATGATTTTCTTGAGAAATGGGAATTTTTACGGTGAAGTTACTGCCCTGATTTGGGCTACTATTAAGTAAAATCTCACCGCCAAGCATTTGTACAAAGTTCTTAGAAATTGCTAATCCTAACCCTGTACCACCAAAGGTTTTGCTAATAGCATTATTGGCTTGATTAAAATAGGAGAATAGCTTTCTTTGTTCTTCTTGACTAATGCCAATCCCTGTATCTATCACTTCAAAATAGATAAAGTGCTGAGTATTTTCGCCCTCTGTAACCACCACAGACACTTTCAAAGCAACATAACCTGACCGAGTAAACTTAATCGCATTGCCAATCAGGTTAAGTAATACTTGACGCAATCTCGCTTCATCGGTCGCAATGGTAAGCACACAGCTTGGATCAAAAAATAATAACAGCTCAATGCCCTGTCGCCTAGCATTACCAATCATCAAGTCACATACTTGACGGCACATCTGCATGATATTGGTATCGCTAATGCTTAATTGTAATTTTCCTGCATCCATTTTTGCCAAATCGAGCATATCATTAAGCATAAACAACATGGTCTGAGCCGTTTGTTCTAGGGTGACAAAGGTCTCTTGTTGCTCTGGGTTTAAGTGCCCTTCTCTTAACAAGTCAAGCATGCCAATAATACCGCTTAACGGCGTACGTAACTCATGCCCCATCACCGACCATAAGCGTTCAAAATCTGCAATGCGTGCCGATTGTTCATTAATTTGAGCAAGATTACTGGCTAATTGTTTATTAATATGAGAAATATTATTAAACATCAAGGTAAAGCCTTGCACTTGCCCATTATTAGCAAACCACGGCATCAGATACATTTGATAATCTTCGTAATTTTTACGCCCTACCACGCTGATATTACGAGTAATCTTTTGTTCTGCAAGGTTATCTAAGATTGTTTCTGATTGGCTGTCTGTCGCCTCAATTAAGCTTTTAATATTGATACGTTTACCAGTGTGCAATGACACCATAAAGACATACGAGAACCTTTCATTAACAAAATTAATCACCCCATCACCTTGTATAAATACAATTGGTAAAGGAGCTTTATTTACCAACCGCTCAAAACGTGACACTAAACTATCCAATTGACGACTACGATGATGCAGTTGATAATTGGCTCGACTCAGTGCATGTCCTAAACGGATAAACTCTTGTGGTGCTTTAACCTGTTCAAAAGTTAAGGCTTTATAATTGTTATATTTGCGTGATTGATTTGGGCTAGACATAGCCGTTGCATAGTTAAGCGTTTGCCTCCACAACTGTACCTGAATTAAAAAATGAGACAAAGCATAAAAACAACATAAGATAAATAGCGCAAGTGGCAACCATTCTAAAACAGATAGAGAGCCTCTCTCATTTGGTAGATGATATAGATTAATTGATATTTGCTCACCCGATGGTGATTTTATCCAACCTGAAAGCTTATCATCATCAATACGATAAGAAAAGGAACTTGGATCATTCATATCCACTCGTGGTGGTAATCCTACCAGCGGTTCTGGATTTTCTTTTCTACCTTCGGTAAGATGTGTCTGAATATGAGTTAGCTTTTCTCTATCGACGAGCAAAACCTGATAGGTACGCTGTTGTAATGAAGGGTGTTGATTAAGAAATTGTTTTATATCAATTTTTACTTTATTATTGACAAGATAAAGCTCTTCTGTAGCTAAACCTAAAAACAGTCGCTCAGAATCTCTTTTTTGATACTCTAACCCTTGTGCATACACAACAAAATAATGAAGCGATAACATCAACAATAGCGATATCACATAAGATATTAAAAGAAAAATAAGAACTCGACGTTGTTTCATTAGCGTACGTTATTTTCATCAAAAAGGATAGTAGGTCACATTATAACCCCTCATTTCGACCATTTACAATAAATTGTTACAGAAATAATCAGTTGTTACAGAAATATTGTAAGAATAAGTCTAAACGATATGGTAATTAACATAAATAAAAACATGGTTTACAAAGATAAAGTTGCTTATAATATCTTAATATACAAGGCAACAACCCAACGATAAACTAAAAATAAGGTAAAAACTAGGTAACTCATGACCATTAACCAAAACAACCAAACCCAAAAACTCAAAGTCATCTTTGCAGGCACGCCAGAATTTGCCAGCATTAGTTTGCAAGCACTGATTGATAATAGCGATAGCCTTAATATTGATATTGTCGCCGTTTATAGCCAACCTGACCGCAAAGCAGGACGAGGGCAAAAACTCACCGCATCGCCTGTGAAACAAGTCGCTCTTGCTCATCATATCCCTGTTGAGCAACCTGCCACCTTTAAAAAGTCCACTGAAGAGGGCATGGAGGCTAGAGCCACCCTTGCCAGTTATCAAGCTGATGTGATGGTAGTGGTGGCTTATGGATTGATATTACCGATTGGCGTGTTAAATACGCCACGCTTTGGCTGTCTTAATGTGCATGGCTCGCTGTTGCCACGTTGGCGAGGTGCCGCTCCCATTCATCGTGCGATATTAGCAGGCGATACGCTGACAGGCATTACCATTATGCAAATGGACAAGGGGCTAGACACAGGCGATATGCTGTATAAAGTGGAATGTCCAATTAGCGAAACAGACACCACTGCCAGTTTGCATGATAAACTTGCCACTATGGGAGCAGAGGCTATTTGTGAAGTGTTATCGAACTTGCCCCATTATCAAGCACAGGCAGAAAAACAAGACGATAATCTTGCCAACTATGCCGATAAACTTAGTAAGCAAGAAGGACAAATTGATTGGCATCAATCAGCGACTGACATCGCTCGACAGATACGAGGTATGTTCCCTTATCCAAGTGCTTTTAGCTTTATTGATGGTAAACGAGTTAAAATCATTGAAGGCTTTCCAATAAATAACGAACTTAGCCATGAAAGAGACGTTGGGACTGTAGTTTCTATTGATAAACATGCTGTTTCTATTGCTTGTGGAGCAGGCACGGTGATCCAGCTTGCCAAACTACAATTTGCAGGAGGTAAAGCCCTAACTGCTGAACAGATACTTGTTGGGGGAAAGTTGGCGGTTGGGGATAGGTTTGAGGGATAATTTTATGAAAAACCAAAACACACGCACCAAAATTATTAAAACCCTCCTGAATGTGCAAAATGGACTGTCACTGAGCAATATGCTTGACGGTCTGTTAGCCGATGTCGGAGCAGACAATAGAGCCTTTACGCATAATCTGTTACTGACCAGTTTACGCCATTGGCATGCGACCGCTCGTCTGCTTGATACTTTAGCAGACAAGCCCATTGACGAAATTGAGGTTCGCACTACCTTACAAGTGGGCATTATTCAACTGCTGTACCTAGAAGTGGCTGATCATGCTTGTATCTTTGAGACAGTCGAGGCAGTGAAAGAAATCGGCTTTGCTCGTGCCAGTGGTTTGGTCAACGCCATTTTACGCAAAGTGGCAAAAAACCCCAACAAATACCGCAAGCAATGCGACAAAAAACACAGTCTGCCCAATTGGCTTGCCAAACAACTCAAGCAAGATTGGCGAGAAGAGTACAATCAGTTATGCAAAGGCTTGCGAACTTCTGCTCCGATGTTTTTACGAGTCAACGCACGCCAAATCACTACCGACGATTACTTGCAACAATTAACTGATGCAGAGATTTTAGCAGAAACAACGCCTTTAGCTATCGAATTAGCAAATATTGGCACAATCAATGCCCAGCCCATTCGCTTAAATCAAAGCCTAGCAGTGAATAAATTACCTAACTTTGATACAGGTATGG
>PDWI01010445.1_pt1 | contig 10403 bp, 7 predicted proteins | sample 1430891 | NCBI WGS metagenome assembly PDWI01 (sample SAMN01162508, study PRJNA174530) | Oral metagenome, whole genome shotgun sequencing project. | biome: Marine environment; feature: Marine mammal; material: Swab sample of the gingival sulcus; isolation source: swab sample of gingival sulcus... | reverse complement strand
TACCGAACTTGTTTATAATAGAATAAATAAAAAATTGAATTTAGAACTATCAAAGGTAGAAATTGAAAAATTAGTCCGATTAATTATTACTGAAACTGATTTTAAATCGTTCGTTAAAAAAGGAAAAAATATTTATGTAATAAATAGTGAACGAAAAATAGAATTAACTATAAACTCAAACACTTATAGAATTATAACTGTCAATAAATTAAAAACGAACACATAACATAGTGTAAAAAGCAATAGCGGTTTTAGCTGAGTTGGATAAAACTTTGTCCTTTTTTTATCGGTGGTGCAAAGTTTTATTTAAGCCTTGCTCTACCGCTACTGTTTGAGGGTAAGATCCAGAAAATCGTGTTTTTCATATCATCTCCAATATTTTTATTCAATTTTTTTGCATTATGAAACTATTATTTGTACATTCCTCATGTGGGAGAAGTGCTAGAAAAATATCGAAATTAGGGCATAAAAGCTCAAAAACAACGGAAATTTATACACATGTTTCTAAAAATGCACTTGGTAAGATTAAAAATCCTATTGATGATTTTTTGAATAGTGTGTAAGAAATAAAAGCAATAGTCTTTATTTCTCTAATATGAGAGTATAAACTCAATCTGTCATATAAATGATGCAATATAGGAGAATAAAACCGTAAAAAATGAAAAATTTTATACTGAAAAATAAAATTATATTACTAACATTAAGCATAATTGGTCTTATTTGTTTATTTTGCTATCTATATGTTTTAGGACTTGCTAGTATGTGGAGTCTAAATACAGATGATAGACCTTATTTCATAACTACTAAACCAATGGTCGTTAAAAATATTAAGTTGCCAATAGGTACGGAAATAAGATATACAAAAAAATGGTTCTGGCAAGACTATAAACAAGAAGAACCTCTTAATGAAGAAGATATTGAAGATATATCTATGCATTCACAGCATCAGTACATAGATTACCAGCGTTTTGTTGGAGATATTCCTGTTGATTCTATTGGTGCATATAAATACATAGAATGGGCAGGTGTTCCTGCTGTTTACATTGGTCTTTCTATAAATAAGAAGTACCTTGTTATTAGTCCTGATTTTAGAAAAATAAAAAGAAATAAAAAAACTAAATTTTCTCAACTTTGGCAAAATTGTGATAGATATGCTATGCCTTATGGTAAATTGTATATAAAATTAAGAAATATAAATGACTGGTCTTTTAACAAAGAAAATATTTTGTATATATATAGCTGTTCAAATCAAGTAAGGTATGGAAGTTCGTCTATTTTGGAGCAACATAATGATAAATTTTTGAATACTTTGTATCAAGCAATGCTAGAAGTAAAAATAAAAGACTGACAGACAACATTGTATAGATGCTATTACTAAACAAAGTTTTAACTCCGAGTTTTTGGCTTTTTTATAAAGTTTACTCATTAACCAAATATTTAGATGATTTTATACGCAGCACACATATACTCTACCGTTCGCTCGTTATGTTTAATACCAGGCTTAAGAAATTTGCAGACCTCGGGAAGCCCCGGGAAAAATAATTGGGAAAATATGGTTATGCGTTAAAAGATAATATTATTCTTGCCAAAAAATTGCTTGAGAAATACTAGCTAATAGTTTTAAAAATACCCCAACTCCTAGGTTCTAAGCTTACAAATAATACTTGGATTTTTTTCTTTGATTGCGATCCTTAATTCTTCCAACTCCTTGGAATTATAAGTACTATAATTATGATAGTTTTGATCATGAACATTAGTATTATTAAATTTTTGCAAATAAAGCTTTTTAATTTTTAAATTTTTAAGATCAGTAAGATATGCTTCTCTTTGAAAAATCTCTCTAATAATAGTCGTTCTAACTTCATAATCAATTTCTCCGACATTAAGACAAGCTAAAGTTTCTAGCCATTTAGTTTTAATCTTAGGATCTTTAGAAAAATAAGTATAATCATCAAGACTATTTTTTAAATCTAAAGCACAGTAATCTATTAGCTTCTGATCCAGTAAATTCTTTAACGCTTTAGGATTAGAACCATTAGTATCAATTTTGATTTTAAAACCGATCTTTTTTAATTCTTTGATAAATTCTAATATTTTCTTTTGAAGAAGTGGTTCCCCGCCCGTAATAGTAACAGCTTGAACTCTTTTAAATTGAGATTTTAAATAAGTAAGAATTTCGCCATAATAAGCTTCATAATTTTTAACAAATTCGATTAAATGATTATTATGACAGTAACCACAGAAAAAATTACACCCGGGAAAAAAAATGATACTACATATTTCCCCCGGGTAATCACTTAAACTTATTGGAACAAGATTATTCTTCCACATAAACAAATCTAGTCTAACAATTTTGAACTGATTTTTCTAAAACGAAATTTTGGCGTTGTTCAAATTCTGCTTGTTTTCCATTATTCCATTGATTTAAAGGTCTAATATATCCTACAATTCTAGAATAAACTTCAGTTTCCTTATTGCAAATATCGCAGTTATAAACTTCTCCTTGGATATAGCCATGTTCCGGACAGATACTAAAAATCGGTGAAATGGTAAAATAAGGTAAATGATAAGAATTACACACTTGCTTAACCAATTTCTTAATGCCATCCGGATCAATATTTTTTTCTCCCAGATAAAGATGCTGAACGGTTCCACCGGTATATTTGGTCTGAATAGAATCTTGATGATCTAAAATATCAAAAAGATTATCACTATAATCAACCGGCAAATGACTAGAATTAGTATAATATGGATGCTCTGCATTAGAATCATTATTAGCAAAAAGCATCTGAGGATACTTGGCTTTATCAAGCTTTGCCAGCCTGTAAGAAGTTCCCTCTGCAGGAGTTGCTTCTAAATTATAAAGATTGCCTGTTTCTTCTTGATAAACTGCTAATTTATCTCTCATGAAGCTTAAAACTCTTTCTGCAAAATCTTTTCCTTTAGCAGTTGTAATATCAAGCTTAAAAATATTTTTAGCAGCTTCATTCATTCCTACAAGTCCAATTGTAGAAAAATGATTCTTCCAATACACCCCATGTCTCTTTTTGATATTTCTTAAATAGAAAGAAGTATAAGGATAAAGATTGGCATCGGTTAATTTTTCTAAAATTTTCCTCTTGATTTCTAAACTCTTCTTTGCCAGCTCCATTCTTTCTTCCAAAATATCAAAAAATTCTTGTTCGCTAGTACTTTGATAACCAATTCTAGGCATATTGATTGTAACTACTCCAACTGAACCTGTTAAAGGATTGGAACCAAATAGCCCTCCCCCTCTTTTTTCAAGTTCTTTGGTATCAAGTCTCAGCCTACAGCACATAGATCTCGAATCTTCAGGACTCATATCAGAATTGATAAAATTAGAAAAATAAGGAATGCCATATTTAGCTGCAGCTTGCCAAAGAATCTCTAAATTAGGATCATCCCAGTTAAAATCTTCGGTGATATTGTAAGTTGGAATAGGGAAAGTGAAAACTCTTCCTGAAGCATCTCCTTCGCACATTAGCTCCATAAAAGCTTTATTCAAAATAGTAATTTCCTCAGAAAAATCTCCATAGCATTCATCCATATACTCTCCGCCAATAATTACAGGCTGATCTTTAAGATTTTTAGGAACAGTTAAATCCATCGTAATATTGGTAAATGGAGTTTGAAAACCAACTCTTGTAGGAATATTAACATTGAAAAGAAATTCCTGCAAAGCCTGCTTCACTTCTTTGTAAGAAAGATTATCATACTTAATAAATGGGGCTAAAAGAGTATCAAAATTAGAAAAAGCTTGGGCTCCCGCAGCTTCCCCCTGCAGAGTGTAGAAGAAATTTACTATCTGTCCTAAGGCGGATCTAAAATGTTTTGGCGGAGTACTTTCAATTTTTCCGCTTACCCCTCTAAAACCATTTGTTAAAAGATCTTGCAAATCCCAGCCTACGCAGTAAACACTTAAAAGTGACAAATCATGAATATGAAAATCTCCGTCTAAATGAGCCTTTTTAATATCATTAGGATAGATTTTATTTAGCCAATAAATTTTACTAACTTCCGAAGAAAGATAATTATTGAGACCTTGAAGAGAATAACTCATATTAGAATTTTCTTTTACTTGCCAATCTAGTTTTTCAAGATAAGCATCTACTAAATCTACCGATGTTCTCTCACTGATCTCTCTTATTTTCATATGCTGATCACGGTAAATAATAAAAGCCTTGGCAGTTTTTTTATAAGGACTACTAAGTAAAATTTCTTCCACAACATCTTGAATTTCTTCTACTTTTGGAATCTGTCCTTGAACAAAATATTTGAGTAAATTGATAACTTTCAAGGTTAGCTGACGGGCTATCGTCTCATCAAATTCTCCGGTTGTTTTTCCGGCTTTGCAAATAGCGTCAGTTATCTTTTTAGTATTAAAAGGAACTTTTTGACCATTTCTTTTTTCTATCATTTCGTACATAAGCAACCTCTTTCTATCTTTAAAAAAACATGTAAATTTCAAATTTTATCTCGTTAGTAAAGATAGCAATAAAAACAATTTCTGTCAAGGAGAAATACAACATATTGATTTTTTAAAACTAAAAGCACTAGATATAGTGTTTTTAATATCGTAAACCTCAGCTAAGATTTCTTTTTTAAAGCTATTTCTTTATTTTCAAAATTTTAAGAAGCTAATAGAGTAAAAATAGAACAAATATCTGCCAATAGAGAAAACAAATTGCTTGAGAAACAGATTTATAATAAATGAATAAAAAGGAATAACAAAAAAATACTACAAAAAAGGAGCAAAAAAAAAAGAGCTGATTTCTCAGCTCTCTTTAAGCGGTCCGGACGAGACTCGAACTCGCAACTTCCTGCGTGACAGGCAGGTGCTCTAACCAAGTTGAACTACCGGACCTCTGAGTGGGAACTACTAGACTCGAACTAGTGACCCCCTGCTTGTAAGGCAGGTGCTCTAAACCAACTGAGCTAAGCTCCCTCAAAGACAATGCCAAATATATAATTTTTTTTTGGGATTGTCAAGCTTTTTTATTATTTTTTTTTAAAATTTTTTAAAATTGCGAGTGGCAAAACCACAATATAAGCAAATAGTAATACAATAGGTGATAATGTCAAAGAATAAAAAGAATCATGCGGACCAATGCTCATCAGTCCATATCCAAGTACAATTAAGATAATTGCCAAGGCAAATAGCAAATAATTTTTCTTTGTAAAGTATAATTTGTTTTCCATAGTAACCTTTCAGCGTTTATTATTACCAGTCTAAATATATCTCTCTTAAGATATTTTTTCAAGAATAATTTTTTATTTATTATATTCTTTTGTTCAATTTTGTTTTTTCACGGCAAAACCAAGTCCATCTCCAATAGAAAGAATACTAGTTTCAAAATCTTTCATTTGCATAAAAAATTTATTAAATTCTTGAATTGATAAGGTTGATTTTCTTTGATCATCACTATAGACTCTTCCCTTCCATAAAAGATTATCAATCAAAATTACTCCGTTTTGGTTTAGATGAGAAACTGCATACTTTAAGTAGTTTAGGTTGTTGATTTTATCGGCATCAATAAATATGAGATCAAAATTTTCTTTTAAATCGTTTAAAAGAGCTAAAGCATTTCCTAAAAGAGGTCTTATTTTAGGTTTCAAATTAAATTTTTCGAAATTTTTTTTGGCTATTATAAGATTGTCTTCATTAATATCAATAGTTTTTATTTCGCAATCAGCAGTAGAGTTTTGGGCTAAAATAATTGCAGAGTAACCGGTATTAGTTCCTATTTCAAGGATTTTCTGAGGCTGGCGAAGAAGTACGATTTGTTTTATAAACCTTGCTACATCCCTGAAAATTATGGGTCTCTTATCTTCTTTTAAAGACTTATGCAACTGATCTGTTTCGTCTTTTTTTAGATCTAATAATTCTTCAATATATTTTTGTAACTCATTATTTAAAACCATTGCTATTCTTTCTTAGTTTTTATTAATGCCATTTTGAATCATTTTCTTATTTAAAAACTGTTTTTGCCATTCTTTTTTGGAGCAAAGAATTTTTATAAATCCTTTTTTGAGTCTCATCCATATGATCTAAGAGATAATTATTAATTTCGTCATACACTTTCAAAAATCTAAGAAGTTCTGCTTGAGGAGTCTTGACTAGTACCATAAATTCCAGAAAAGGTACAATAGTATAATAAGCAATTCGTTTATACCCCAAAATACTAGTTTTTTTAAAATATTTATAAATTTCATCCAGATAAATATTATTTTTAGTAAGCATGAATTTTGTAACTAGATAAACTAAATAATGTCCAACATATACTTTATTCTTATATATTTTATCAACTGTTTCCATTACTTGAGCAATAGCCGGTATTTTCTTCTCTTTTCTGATATAATTAACAATCATAAAAGGTGTTTCTCGTTTTAAAGTACCATCCAAAAGATCTTGATACTTATCGGGATGGTAAGGATAAGAAATTTGATAGCGGTAAGCATCTTTAACTTGAGTAATATATTCTTCAAACTTAGTATTAGTTAGAATATTTTTTTCTTTTAGAACAGAAAGTTTTTTGATTATTTCATCAAATTCAAAAAGATCAGTGTATAAATCAAAAATTATATATAAATCTCCAAAAATTTCCTTAGTCAGATGATATTGAGCATATTGCAAAATTTCATTAACAGCTCTTTTAGCTTTTTTAAACTCACCTAATTTATAATATATTATAGCTTCATTGAAAAGATGATGAGAGAAACTAGAGAAACTATTTTTTTCTTTCAATGAAGTTGCTATCTCATTTGAAAATTCTTTTATTTCTGTTGCCGGAAGATACAAATTAGACTTTATACTTAGCATATTATCCAAATCTGTATCGGATATTCTTTGTTTAGTTTTATTGGCAAAATCAAAGGCTTTTTCGATATATTGTAGCGATTTTTCAAAATTATTGGTTCCAAAATGGTAGGCTGATAAATATTTTAAAAGAGAGAAAACTAAATCAGATTTTTTTAAGGCATAGCATTTTTTTAGAGATCTCTTAATAATTTTTTCAATATTTTGTCCTAAATTAAGATAGAGACTAATGTTAATATAAGTAAAAAGTAGGCTCAAAAATTTATTATCTAGGATATTATTTGCTTCAAAATAGTTGATGTAGCTTTCAATTTCAGTTAATGATTCCTCAGTTGCTAATTCTTTTAAATTGTTAATTCTAATCACCTTGAGCCAGATAATGTATATTTTTAACTCTTCACGATCTTCAAGTTCTAGTTTGTTGAGTAAATTTTGCATTATTAAGCGAGCTAATTTTTCTTTAGTAGGAATCATAAATAAATATTCATTTAAGGAAATCATTATTTCAAAAAATTCCTCATTACTAGTGTTAGCATAGAAGAATTTGATATTTTTTTTGAGAAAAAGGTGAATATTATAATTGTAGAGCTGGAAATCATAGAAATCTATTTTTTGCTTAATAAATGAGATTTTATTGTAAACATTTTTTATTTTATTGAACTCTTTAACTCTCTTTTTAAAATAATCAATTGCCTTCTTTGGAGATTTAGTATTATAAAAATAATCTGTGTAAATAATTTTTAACTTGAATTTAATTTCAAGATTACCGGTTATTCTGATAAGAGCCAAAAGTACCTTATCGTACTCTATTAATCTTTTATCTTTATCCAAATTTTTAGTTAAGAAATCAATTTCTTTGAGAATTTTTGTTAAATTCTTATCATCATCTTTTGAAATAATATTTAAAATTTGGTTTGTTATTTTTCCGTTATGAGTTTTAGTTGGAATTTTAAGAAGATTTTGATAATAAATTTTTAGTTTGGAATTAGAAGTTTTTTTATAAAAATAATTACTTATCTCCTGACCATTAATAGCATAATACTCTTTAGTTTTTGTTTTTTTGATCTTAATTATTTTTCTTGAAATAAGATTATTAAGGCTTCTTTTAATTTTATATTCTTCTATCTTTAAAACTTCTGCTATATCTTTGGCATCTATAAAAAGATAGCTAACGGCAATAAGACCTAAAATTTCTCGCTGTAATTGAGTTATGTTTCCAATTTTTTGTTTAATGATTTCAGAGCTATCTTGATTTAGGATCTGATAATATTTTTCAATTTTAGAAAAAATAAAAATACCGGACATCCTTTTAATAACTTTATTCCTGATAAAACTATCAAAAAAGAGCATTAGCTTTCTAAAATTACCTTGGCTGTATTCTGTAAGTTCTTTATAAAAAGAACTAGGAATATTGCTAATACTACTAAAAAATAATTTAGTAATTTCTTTGACTTCGGATTTAGTGAGTTTATCAATTTTGAATTTAAGAATCCTCTGATCAAACTCTATGAAATGTAACATATCTATAATTTTTCTTTTTTTACTAGAAGTAGAAACTGCTAAAATGATACAAATATTTTGCTGATTGACAAGTTTCTCTCTCAACCTATTAATAAAAATCAAAGAATGATCATCATAATTTTCTAGATCATCAAAGAGAATAGTAAGCTTCCTATCTTTGGCTACCTCAATTAATAAGTCGATAATCTTATTAAATAAGAGAGAACATTCCTCATCTTCCTCATCCATAGTTGAAATTTGCGTTTTCAACTTCTCAAATTCATCTTTTAAATTAGGCTGATTTCCATATAAATTATAGAGGTGAGTAAATAGTTTTTTTACTATTTTACATTTGATTCTTACTACATAGCTAATTTCTATTCTAATAAGAGTTTTTAAAGCAAGTGATAAGCGGTAATGGATTTGATTTAAAATTTTGGACTTTCCTGAACCATTATCACCCAAGAGGTAGATAATTTGGGATTCTTTTTCTTCGTTTAGAGCGATTATTTTTTCTACCAATTCTGTTCTCAAAAGAAATTTGGAATTGTTTTCATAAGAACTTTCGCTAAAAAGTTTCGGAATTGCCAGATTTCTTTGGCAAATTGAGTTTAAAATTCCAATAGTTTCAATGATGCTACCAACCCTAATTTCAGGGTTTACTTCGATAAGTGCAGAAATGAACAATCTCATTTTCTCATCTTTAATAGTCAAAAGCAGCTTCTCATTTTCACTGCTAAGATTATTAATTGACTCAATATATTCCTGGGGTGTGTTATATTTTTTAACATTTTTTTTATTACAAAGAGAATGTAATAAGCTCATTCCAAGAGAATAAATATCAATCTTTTCTGAAATCTGGGATGGATCTATAAATATTTCCGGAGCCATATAATTAAGAGTACCCTTTGCCCCATTTTCACCTAATTGTTTTTTTAATTCAGAGAGTCCGAAATCAAGGATCTTAACATAGGACTTGCCTTTTTTTTCATATACTAAAATATTTTCAGGCTTAATATCAAAATGGATAATATCATTTCTATGGAGATAGTTTAATCCGAGTAAGATTTTATGAATAATATTGGGAAATTCATGATCTATATAATCTGGGTCATTCTTTGATTTTATAAATTCTGAGAGCGTTTTTCCTTCTATGTATTCCATAGTGTAGTAGTAAAGATCAAGCTTATTATCGTGTCCAAAATCATATACTTTTATAATATTTTTATGATTCAAAGATTTTAAAATCTTAAATTCGACTTTTAGAGAATCAATGATCTGGTCAATATTATTACTATCCTTATGCCTTAAATTAATTAGTTTTAAAGCAAGAATTTTATTCTGATTTTTTTCTTTAACTTTGAAAATAACCCCTTGAGTTCCGGTCCCAAGGATAGATTTAACTTGATAAATATTATCAATTACTTTGATATTTTCTACTGAACTAGCATTAAGAATCATAAGACCATCTAATTTAAATAATTTTTATTTTTTATTTTACCTCTGTAATATTAAATAACGATCTAGAAAACATGATTAATCACCGTAATTTAGAAAAACACATCTATATAATCAATATCCCCAATATAATACTTTTTTTTAAGGATGTCGATAAATTTATTAAAAAGTTTAATTAGTCATTTTATTTAATGAAAGTTCGAGATAAAATAATAAACTTTAAAATCATTTATACTATTTTATTTAATCTAAAATCAGTTCGAATGAAGATGAATTAGCTGTAAAATCGAAACTGAAAAATAAATCATCCTACCGGCATCTTGACTTAGGATATCATTGCTATTTGATACAATATATAGAATCAGAGTGGAATATGTGATAACATTATTTCTAAATTGCGAGCATAAAAGAATGAGGCTGTCCAAAAAGTTATTTCACGGTAAAATTAAACCACCTCGTCAGTCTTTCACTCCTCCAAGGGAGGAGAATTTTCAGACTATCGTGTGCATTACGAAATAGTTAAAATTCCCCTTCTTAGAAGGGGTGGCGGTGAAACCGTCGGGGTAGTTCAAAAACTCACAATTAATGAAAGATTTAAGGTTTTTCT
>PDWI01010444.1_pt1 | contig 10404 bp, 11 predicted proteins | sample 1430891 | NCBI WGS metagenome assembly PDWI01 (sample SAMN01162508, study PRJNA174530) | Oral metagenome, whole genome shotgun sequencing project. | biome: Marine environment; feature: Marine mammal; material: Swab sample of the gingival sulcus; isolation source: swab sample of gingival sulcus... | reverse complement strand
GAACAATATGACACCAATTGAATATTTACAAAGCCTAGAGGGCTATGAAAATGCTACAATAGACACAAGTGTGCTAGTTGTTTAGTGGGTGGACCTAATTTTAAAAAACACCATTCCACAACCGCCAGGGAAGCGCCAAATATATTTGACTTTTTGGCAATAATTTGATATAATGTAAGTATACCAAGTAAAAATAAATACAATGAATCAAAACATACTAAATACTCAGAGTAACACTGGCGCTTCGCCACCAGCGGGCTTGGGTTTTCCGTGGGGCAGAAATAGAAATCACGATTCACTGGCCAGTAATCTACCAGAATTTTATACTTCAGAACGTATCCAGTTGGGTGAAAATGAATTGGCGATTCGTGGAGTTGTTGATTTAAGTCCAACAGAAAATCTAGAAGATATCGGTAAGCGTACAGCTCGATTATTGATTTTGGATGTTAGTCATAATTCGCAAAATGGAAAATATGGCCCCTACGACATCGACGGAAGTGGCCAAAAAAGGTTTTTTGATAAACCCTACGTAATAGTTAATGCTAGTACTCTTGGCGAGCCAGATTCTGAGGGCCAAAATGGAACAAAATATTTAGAGGTCGATGGTCAAGAAGAGGTTTCGATTGGACGTGGTACCAAGGCTGGACGAGCTTTGGGGTTGGGCTCTATGCCTGAAATTTCTAGAGAACACGTTAAGATATTTTTTGATAAATACGGCGATATTGAGGTTCAGGACCAAGATTCTACAAACGGTATAGCCACTTATGCACCAGGAGAGCTCGTCAATAGTACTGCGGAATATGACTATACTGCTGGCATACCTCGTGATGTAAAAGAGGCCGGTAAACAAGATTCGTATAAAAGTAGCGCAGAGATCTATGGGAGGGGTCACGGAATGTACGAAAATAAATTTATAATTGCTCGGGACACTGAAATAAACCGTGGAATATATCCTGTCGGTAGCTCAGAGGGTGAGGCCATCATTGTAGATGATGTTTTATATCCCAAAGAATTAAATAAAGTTTATGAAGAATTGACAGATAGGTTAAGCCATAAACTCGGCATAGAGATACAAGATCAAGAGATAGATGAGGCCCAGCCGGTTGTTAATGGTCTTAGTAGAGCTTTGGCATCAGAAAATACTCAACAAAACGATACTAAAGAGGCTCTGAAGACAGTTCTTAGTGTTGTATATGAAGCGCTGAGATACGACGCTGAGACTGCTGATTCGTTGGCTTCGAACGGTGACGTAATTACACTTAATCGTTATATTCAAGAAGGTGTTGGAGTTTGCAGGCAACAGGCTTTGCTGTCCGCCTATTTAGTGGAAAGATTGATCAAAAATAATCATCTGAGCGGCGCAGTGTCTATTGATAGGAATTTGGTAGAGGCTGATGAAGATGGTCACGCGTGGGCTAGATTTAGGGATAAAGAGGGTAGGGTATTCATAATAGATCCAGCTCAGGAATATGCTGGTCCACTGTTGTCGAACCCCGATGAAGTAAACTGGGACTACAGGAGGACAGAGGATATCATCAAGCAGCTCGCGGTAGCTTAGTGAAAAGGCGCGGCTACCCTAAGACCTTTTATTTGACTTTTTGGCAATAATTTGATATAATGTAAGTATACCAAATAAAAATAAATACACGAATATGCCAGTAACAGAAAAAACACTAGAATCATCACTACCTCTTGAAGATATGGGTCCAGAAGATAACCATAAAGATCAAGATGTGTTTGTTGATGATGCCGCTAATATAGAAAAAAGAGCAGTGGTTCAAGAGGGTGTTCAGAAATCAATAGATGGTTACATTGAAGCTGGTCTTGAGCTGGACGACGACGATGCTGAAAAAATTATCAATGCCGCCTCAGAACTCGCCGACGAATTTGACCTAGAAGATTCCTTTTTTGAAGAGCCTCAACGTGTTGCTATGTTTTTGCCGATAGCAAATGAATATGCTGCACTGGAAGATTCCGAGGCTGAAAACTTAGAAACTGGAAAATATACTGCCCATAAAGAATTTATCGCCAACTATTTGGTGCTGCTGGCTGGCGACTATAGCCCTTATAAAAATTTAATATCAGCAGGTCAGGAAATAGAGGTCAGTGAAGCTGCTAAACGTAACATATATGATAGATACACTAACCAACAAGTTAGTAGTGAATTGTTAGATTTTATTGATCAAAATGGCTTACTAGACGAAGTTAGAAGTTCAATGGGTATTTCTGTTAACGATAATGAAGTGCCATTTAATTTAAGAGTGATGAATATTGATGGTGCTGAAAAATACGGCGGCGGTTCTCAGAACTGTTTCGGTATGTTACCCGGATATGAACATTTTGTCCCCGAGAATATAACTGGTGATGAATTTCTTAAAGCAGATGATGAGTATCAAGATGTAGAGGAGTCTTTTAAAAAATACGAAAACGGATTGATTAGTAATGGTAGGAGTTTTGCTTCTGCTCTTGGTAGGAATTTTGATGCGATTTCTCCAGCTTGGGTAGAATATATTGACGGTGAACCCCAATTATGTATACCACTACCGGTTGCTGAAAAAATAGTTTATCGTGACGAACAAAGGTCTGAACACTATAATGAAAAAGAACGTGATAGAGATATTGCTATTTTGCGGCACGAGTATGTTCATACCCAGCAAATGTTAACAGTAGACGGACGACCCGAATTAGGGATCGCCCTCGAGGAATTAAGGGCGGAGCATTTCTCGGGTGATAGACACGGCTATACAGACATAAAACGCCATTTTTTGTATTTATCAATGCTGGATAACAACAACTTTAACCCTAAAAAAATATTTAATGACTATAATGCCGATAATCCATATAGTCCTACAGATTTTTATCAACAATTGGGTGCGGAGATTGGGTTATCTGGAGTTTTGGAATATATAGTTGCTACACCCGGTAATTATGTCGAGGATCAAAAAGAAGGATCTTTACAAAATTCAATAAATGACTACGTTGGCGGACTAGACGGCATACAGGAAAAGATATGGAATAGGGCAATGGCGGCGGGTGATGGTGAAGAAATTCAGGCCAGAATTTTAAAAATTGCTAACAAAATTAGCGAAAGAATAGACCCAGAAAGTTATTTTAGCTACGGTGGTAATACTTATTTAGCTAGGAAATTTACAGAAATCTGGAAAAACAGCTTAAAAGATAAGCATTAGTGATTTGTTTGGTATTCAACTAAATTAAAAGATTACTCGACTACGACTTCGGTGCGGGTGATGGTTTTGCCGGTAAAGTTCTTTTTGCGGCGGGTGATGAATTTTACAATTCCGTCTTTGGCAGCATGAATGGTGAAATTGCTGCTGATGTAGGTGCCGGCGCCAGATAATTTAGTTTGCCCAACTTGACGAACTAAAACTTCGCCTTTGCGAACTTTTTGACCACCAAAACGTTTAACACCTAAACGTTGACCGGCACTATCATGGACGTTTTTAGTAGTTCCGCCCGCTTTAACATGTGACATAGATATACCTCTTTTACTTCTTTTCTAAAACCAGTAGTTCTCGACCGACTACCTGATTGACACGATGATAAATAAGATTTTTATTAGCAACGTGCTTAAATTCTCTACGAGTATAGCCTAATTGGCCCAGATAATCAAGAGTTTTGAGGTGAATAAATTGGTTTTTATTTCGCCAGACGGGAACAGCAATCGCCATTTTAAAACCGCTTGGAATTTGTGGAGCTAAATTTTTCAAAAAACCAGAAATAATTTGATCAGCTTGGCGGATATTTTTTTGCAACAAATCACTCGGTGGCAGGGTTGCGAAAGGCTGACCCAAGTAACATTCGCAGGCTATCAAATTTGGGGTTGGCTCCCAAATATGTTTGGTGGCATCCCCGAGCTGGCTGTCAATTTTTTGATCAGAAAGTTGATATTGTTTTGTCAACCAAGACAAGTTTTTGGCCGTGTATTCAACCATTCTAGGGTTAATATCTGTGCCATAAACATCAAAGCCAATCAATTTGGCCTCTTGGAGAATCACGCCCGTTCCACAAAAAGGATCTAGCAAAATTTGATCACCGACGGACTGTTGCCCGGCAGCTAAGTTGATGATGATTTGCGCTAATTTAGGTGGTAGCATACCAATTTTGGCGTCCCTAAGCGGCCGAGCTTGATCGCGAGCGGCGTAAGCATCAATATCTTGAATATCGGTGGTTTGAGCGATGATAGTTTGGCGGCGATCACTAATGATTAGTAACTCCAGACCGTTTTTGCGGAGCAGTTTGTTATACAGAACAGTGGCGCTGTTTAATTGCTGTGAACTATGAGGAACCAAACGAACAGATTGGCCTTTTGCGCGCAGATTTTTCTTGAGCTTTTGAGCGGCTTTGGCTATTTGCCGCGAGCCGACTTTGGTATCAAAAACCGAAATTCCAAGTTGTAATTTACCGGATATTTGGGGGATTTTTTTGAGTAGAGAGCTGTTTAGATAATTTTCTATTTTTGGCCAAGACGCAGTTGGGAGGGTGTCAATAATTTTTGCTAGACGCATTGTGCCACCTAGGCGCGAAAAATCAACCTCTCGTTTGGCATTGATTAGCGCGCAAGAATTCGAAAAACACTGAATAGCTTCAGGCCCATAAAGAGACTCTAGTTCGGCAAGCCCAAGTTCTGGTTGGCGACCTAAAATCGCAACAATATTACTCATAAGCTGCTATTATAGAGGAGTATGCAATTTAAGTCATTTAAATTTTGGTTGAATTTAATCACTGTGCTGGCCCTAGGTCTGTTGGTTTGGTTTGCTCGGGATCAGATTAGAGAAGCTTTTCAGACTTTGGGGTCTTTGAATCTTGCCTGGCTGCTGTTGATTATTCCAATTCAGATTGGGAATTATTTGTCGGTTGGCAAATTTTATCAAAGTTACTTAAAAACTTTAGGTAGCAATATTGGTTTGAAGCAACTTTTTAAGGTTGCTTTAGAGATGAACTTTGTGAATAACGTTTTTCCGTCTGGCGGGGTGAGTGGTTTTGGTTATCTGAGTATTCGGCTTAAAAAACTGGGTGTTTCTGGCGCTAAGTCAACTCTTCTGCAAACTTCCAGACACATTCTAACTTTCTTGTCGTTTATTTTTTACTTGCAGTTGGCTTTGCTATTTTTGGCTATTTTTGGCGGAGCAGGGCGGTTTATAGTTTTGATTGCTTCTTCGGCTTCATCGCTGATTGTTTTTATGACCTTGGCGTTGATTTATATCGTTAGTGATGAGAATCGAGTAACGTCTTTTACTTCGGGGCTGCCGAAAGTAGTCAACAATATTTTTAAGTTTTTTCATAAAGACAATAAAAACTTGATCAATATCCAGAGAATCGAAGATTTGTTTAAAGATCTGCACAAAGATTATTTGCACGTCCGCAAGCACTGGAAGGAACTGCGTTTTCCGTTTTTCTGGACGATGTTGATGAATTTTACAGAGATAGCCACGATATTTGTGGTTTATTTGTCGTTTAATGAGCTGGTTAATCCGGGAGCGATTATTATTTCCTATGCAGTCGCCAACGTGGCTGGTTTAGTGGCTATTTTGCCGGGTGGAATCGGTGTTTATGAAGGGTTGATGACTGGTGTAATGTCTACGGCTGGGATTGCTAAGGGTTTGGCGTTGTCCGCGACGGTAGTTTATCGCGTTGTGAATATGAGTATTTTCTTGCCGATTGGATATTATTTGTACTCAAAGGCGCTTCGCTCTGACGGCCCAGACTCTGAAAAATATCGCCAAGAATTACGCAAAATTAAAAACTCTGAATGGAAAAAATAAACCTATTTTAAAGATTTGGGAAGTGTTTAAATAACGTAATGCAGCCAACAATTCCGCCAGAAATGGTTTATACGCCGCAACAATTTGTTCAGCAATATAATTATGCCCTCCAAGAGGTTTTTCCAGTTGTGGTCATTGAGGGCGAGCTGTTAGATATGAAGGTTTCTGGGCAAAAATGGCTCTATGCGAGTGTTGCTGATGATGCGGCACGCTTAAAGTTGTTCGGTACGGTTTATCAACTGCGCTATCCTCTTGAGGAGGGAATGTCTGTTCGGGTTGTTGGGCGACCGCAATTGCACCAACAATATGGTTGGAGTATTAGTTTGGATTCAATTTTGCCAATTGGGCAGGGGAGTATTAAAAAATCAGCCGATCAGTTGGCTAAAGATTTGCGCAAAGAGGGGTTGTTTGCCCCAGAAAATAAGTTAGCGATTACTAAATTCCCGGAACGGATCGGGCTTTTGACTTCCTTGCAATCGGCAGCTTATGCTGATTTTACAAAGATTATGAACGTTCGCTGGAGAGGCGTGCAGGTTTGGGCTGAAAATTCGCTGGTTCAAGGTGATAGTGCTGTGGAAGATTTGCTCTCTGGCCTGAAAAAGCTTCAACAAATTAAGCCAACTTTGGATGCAATTGTGATTATTCGTGGTGGAGGTAGTCCGGAAGATTTGCAAGCTTTTAATGCCGAACCTTTGGTGCGGGCTGTGGCGGCTTCTAGAATCCCGATTGTCTCTGGTATTGGGCATCAAATTGACCAAACTTTGGTGGAGCTAGCGGCTGATTTGGCGGCTTCTACTCCAAGTAATGCCGCGGAGATCATCTTTCCAGATCGCCAAGCGGAAAAGAGTCGTTTGTCTGCCCTAAAAGGGAATTTGTCGGAGCAGATTAGCCACCGCCAAGAACTTTTGAATAATGATCTTATTTCTGCCCGCAGAGAACTCTGCCGCGCAGTTTTAGATAAATTAGACAATTTCCAAAATAATCTGCATCAAACTAAGCAAATTTTTGAGGCTTTACATCCGGAGAAAATTTTAAAGCGGGGCTATACGCTGTTGACCAACTCGGATGGCTCAATCATTAAATTAGCGGCAGATTTTAGGTCCGGAGAAGTACATCAACTGCGCTTTCAGGACCAGCAGGTCAAAGTTAAACGAATTGATAAAAATTAATTAAGAAAGGTTTAAGATGTCCAAGTCAAAACTAGATTTAACCAAAAAGTCATACGCTGAGCTGAATGAGATTTTAGAGCGGCTTTTGGATGAAATTAACTCCAATGATCAGCAGCTGGAAGATATTCTTGAGGCTCATCAACAAGCCGAGCGGGTTATTGCTGAGATGCAAAAACGTTTAGATCAAGCCAAAAATAAAATTATTAAAAATTAGGTTTTTTGATGCTGGAAATAGTCATTTTATTGGTTGTCGCGCTGGTTTTGTTGATAACTTCAGCGGTCGGTTTTGGCGCTCCATTTTTGCCAACTCTGCGCGATAATGCCCAGCAAGCACTGGATTTGTTAGATCTAAAGCCGGGTCAAACGATGTTGGAACTGGGTTCTGGGGACGGTCGAATGCTCCGCGCCGCCGCTCGCCGCGGGATCTACGCTGTTGGCTATGAAATCAATCCAATTTTATTTGTTTATTCTTGGTTGCTTTCTTGGCCGCAGCGTAAATATATTCGGATTCATTTAAGGAGTTATTGGAGTGCGAATTTACCAAAAGCTGACGGTGTTTACGTTTTTCTGCTTCAAAAATATATGCCCAAATTACACCAAAAGATGTTGCAGTACTTAAGTCAACAGGGGCAGAAATCGATCAAGTTAGTTAGCTTTAGCTTCAAATTTGAAAACCTAAAACCTGTTCAGCAAACCAAAGCTCTCTTCCTATACAAAATCAAGGTTTAAGTTGTAAAATTGTAGAAAATTGACATTGATAGCGGGTTGGTGCGCGAGATTTGACGATCTGGAGTTTAATTGTTATTGTATATGGCTATGAGTATACAACAAGGCGATATAAAGCGGGAAGAAAAAAGATTTAATTTTCCAACTTTTGAATTAGTGGATCTAGGGTTTGCATATCAAAATTCTGGTGATATCAATGTTCAGAATTTTAATGACCTATATGATTATCGCTTAAATCAAGTAAAAAATCAGGGACTAATCAACTTGAGAGATGAGTATGTTGATAGAATATCAAGTCAAAATGGTGGATATGATTTTGTATTGAGTTTGATTGACGGTGAACATAGAGATACACCTTTTTATGATCATCAACGAAGAATGGTTAAAGAGATGCATTTTAATGGTACTGGTTTGGAAGTTTTTGAAAGGATGAGTAATAGAAAACCCGACAAAAATGCTATCAAAAAATACGTTATTAGATTAGTAGAGGACGACCTAACAGGCGAGAGGTCTGTTCAAGCTGAACAGCAAGTTTTTGAGGGTGTTGATATGAAAACAGGCAAGGATATTATTAGTGAATCAGAATTTGATCAAGAAGCCATATATCACATAATCCAGGTGGTTGGAGGCTTATTGGGTGCAGAATTAATTTCTTTAGAGCGTCCAATCAAACGCCGCAAAACCAGTCATTCTAGTAGGCTGGCAGCAGACTTCTTTAGTGGGTCGGTGGCTTAAAGTTTATAAGTTTAAAACAAGGCTTGGGCAATCAAGCTCTTGAATAATGCTAATGCTCCGTAGTAAAATAATCTTGAAATGCAATCCAACAAACAACCAGGTCAAATAATTAGCCCTCAGGATAATTCTTCGAGTTCAGAGCCGGCCCACCAAACTTCTTCGCCCAACAAACAGTCCTTGAAATCAGCTAAGGCTTTTCAGCCTAGTGCGCCGATTGGTCCAACGGATCATCCTGCGCCTAGTCCGCTAAGCTCTAAAGATGCCGCGGCGATGCTTAAAAAACATAGTCCTTTGCCAATGATTTTGGCAATTTTATTTGGTGTTCTTTGGGCGGCAACGACCGGTTTTGCTGGCTGGGCCTTTTCTCAACGTTTAGATTATAAGAATAATTCTGATCAAAAATCAGCTACCGCAGTTGAAAAAGCTCTAGATCAACAAAAAGAGAAGCTCAGCGCTGAGTTTGCCGAGCAAGAAAAAGAGCCATTTTTGACTTATGTTGGCCCGGAAACTTATGGTTCGGTAAGGTTTGAATACCCAAAAACTTGGAGTGTTTATTCTGTTAACAAAGGTTCTAAAGGTTTGACTATTTTTATGAATCCTAAGGTTGTCGACGAGGTTGGCAATAAAGAAAATATTCAGGCTTTGGTTTTTTCAATTTTGCCGCGGGATTACAATAGTTCAATTAACAAAATCAGCAAATCAATCCAGCGCGGGAAGCTTAAATCAAAAAGCTTCAGGCCGGCTAAGGTCCCGAGTGTTTTGGGCCTGAGGGTATCCGGCCAATTAGATAAAAATGTCCAGGGCACAAGAGTTTATATTCCAGTTCGGGATCGAACTTTGGTGTTTACAACCGAATCTAACCAAAAATACCTGAAAGATTTTGAGAGAGTTTTATCAACCCTGACCTTTATTCCTTAATATTGTAGGCTAAATTTTGAATAACTGGCAGCGCAAAAACCGCGCTGTTTTGATATAATACTTAGTAGTTATTTCAAAAAATGAGGGTTTTAAAGAGGGAATGGACTTAGGGTTTAGAGTCGCGGTTGAGCAGTTGTTGGAGCCTTTGCAGGCTTTGAAACACGATGCTGAGTATCGTGAAAATAGTTTTGCTTTTGCCCAAGCGGCGCACGCTCTGGATATTTTGGAATCAATTTTGTTGTATAACAGATTTCAGGCTAACCAGTTGGAGCTGAAATTGGAACCAGTTCATTTAGGCGATGTTTTGCAGCTGGCGACCGATTCTTTGAGAGGATATTTAAGCTCGCAAAATATTGATTTGGACCTCAACGTTCAGAATAATTTGCCACCAGTTCACGGTGATAAAAGGTTATTGACGGCGGCATTAAAAATGGCTTGCCACGGAGTGATTGATCTGAATAAACAAGGCCACGTTTTGAACCTAGATATTCATAAAATGGCAGCTGATAATTTGCGCCTTTCGGTTCTTTCGCCAGATATTGAGGTTTCAAAAATCCGGTTTCAGTCTGAGCGGCAGAGTTTTGGAGCTCTGCAGACCGCCTTTGAATTGTTTAAACTAAATGGCGCAACATTATCAAAAACGCAGATAAACGGTTATCAGGGCTTTGGTGTTAGTTTTAAAAAATCGCAGCAATTGCAGCTGGTTTAAGATTGGATAATGAGCATTTCTAACAAACCACAAGTTTTAATTTTGGATGATTCGCCCTCGGCGGAGGTGCTTCAAGCTGAGCTTCAGGATGCTGGAGTTGCGGCGGTGGTTAGTAAATTTAATCAGCAGGCCATTCAGCTTTTAGATTCTTTGAATCAATCTGTACGATGCTTAGTTTTTGATGTTTTTCAGAACCAAGAGACGGTTTTTGAATTTCTCTACGAACTGCGTTCTTATGCTGATTTTGAAGATAAAATTTTGATACTGTATAGCTCTCAGGAGTTAGATGCGCAAATTCATCAGGCTGTTGATTTTAAATTGTTGAATATTTTTAAGAGTTTTACTAAGTCTATCGATTCGCCCA
>PDWI01010864.1_pt1 | contig 10405 bp, 8 predicted proteins | sample 1430891 | NCBI WGS metagenome assembly PDWI01 (sample SAMN01162508, study PRJNA174530) | Oral metagenome, whole genome shotgun sequencing project. | biome: Marine environment; feature: Marine mammal; material: Swab sample of the gingival sulcus; isolation source: swab sample of gingival sulcus... | reverse complement strand
CAATTTTTCGGCATTCGCAGAGACAGACGTTCTGTGCCAAAACGGCGGGCAAAGGCGATCATGTTTCAGGGTACCTGCTCTGATGCCGGCAAATCGATTCTCGCTGCCGGGCTCTGCCGGATTCTGTTTCAGGACGGGATCTCGGTCGCCCCGTTCAAGGCGCAGAACATGTCTCTTAACAGTTTTGTCACCCTCCAGGGCGATGAGATGGGGCGGGCGCAGGTGGTGCAGGCCCAGGCCGCCCGGCTCGATCCCGACTGCCGGATGAATCCTGTGCTGCTGAAACCCGACAGTGATACCGGCAGCCAGGTGATTGTTGCCGGGAAGCCGGTCGGCAATATGCGGGTGGCTGAGTACCGCCGCTACAAGACAACTCTCTGGCCCCGGGTCTGCGCAATCTACGACTCGCTTGCCGCTGAACATCAGGTGGTGGTGCTCGAAGGGGCGGGTTCTCCCGGTGAGATCAATCTCAAGCGTGACGATATTGTCAACATGCGTATGGCCGAATACGCCGAATCTCCGGTTCTGCTGGTCGGTGATATCGACCGGGGCGGGGTCTATGCCGCGTTTATCGGTATCATGGAGACTCTTGCCGAGTGGGAGCGGCAGCTGCTCGCAGGCTTTGTGGTCAATAAATTTCGTGGCGACGCCTCGCTTCTTGACGCCGCCCACAGAGCGGTCGAACAGCACACAGGCCGGCCGGTACTCGGGGTCCTGCCGTGGCAGGAGAGGCTCGGGCTGCCCGAGGAGGATTCGGTCAGCTTCAAAAAGGGCAGCTTCAACCGCCGCTCAGAGCTTTCCCGTGACGAGGCTGTCGAGATCGCGGTGATCAACCTTCCCCACATCTCGAATTTTACCGATGTCGAACCCTTTCTCGAAGAGCCGGATGTCGATCTGCGGGTCGTTGACCGTGTGCAGCAGCTCGGCAGTCCGGATGCGATCATTCTGCCCGGCTCCAAAAATGTTCTCCACGACCTCCAGTTTCTGCGCGACAGCGGTCTTGCCGATGCGATCAGCAGAGAGTGCGGCAGCAGCTGCCCGCTCGTCGGTATCTGCGGAGGGTACCAGTTTCTCGGAACCACAATCAGAGATCCGCAGGGTATCGAATCGAACCTTCACGAGGTGCAGGGGCTGGCATTTCTTGATATGGTGACAGTCATAGAGAAAGAGAAAAACCTGGTGCGCAGGCGGGGGGTACATCGCCCGTCGGGGCGACCGGTTTTTGGGTATGAGATCCACCACGGGGTCTCCTCCGGTGGCGGCGAACTTCTCAGCTTCGACGACGGCAGCAGCTGCGGGCGATCCTCTGCTGACGGGGCAATCTGGGGCAGCTATCTTCACGGTATCTTCGACGGTGACGAGTTCCGCCGCTGGTTCATCGATGAGCTGCGCGTCAACAGAGGGCTCGCCCCGGTCGGGAAGGTTCTGGCTCCGTGGGATCTCGAAGCCGCCTTTGACCGTCTTGCCGATGCCATGCGCAAAAATCTCAACATCACGGAAATCTACCGCCTGCTGGAGGTGTCATGATCGCCTTTCTCCTCGCCCTTGCTGTGGCCGTTCTCGTTGATGCCGTTCTCGGCGATCCGGTCTGGCGGTGGCATCCGGCCCGGCTTATGGGCAGACTCTGCAGTCTCTGGGAACGCTCTTGGCGGGAACTCTTTCCGACCCGGCCCGGTCTTGCCGGAGTCTCGACCGTGCTGTCGGTGCTGTTTACTGTTTTTCTTGCCGCCGTTACCCTCTTTTTTTACGCCCGCGCCCTGCATCCGGTTGTTGAGTGGTGCTGTGCAACCTTTCTCCTCTACACCAGCATCGCCGCAAAAGACCTGCTCAGCCACGCGCAGCGGGTCTATATCGCCCTGATTCCCTGTCGTGATGTCGAGCTGGCAAGAGAGCGCACCGCAATGATGGTCGGGCGGGACACCGCCCCGCTCGACTGGGAAGGGGTGGTCCGGGCTGTGGTCGAGTCCGTTGCAGAAAATATGGCTGACGGGGTTATCGCGCCGATCTTTGCCGCCTCGGTGGCGGTTATTCTCCAGGGGCTGAGTCCGGCGATGTCAGCGCCACTGTCGGCGGTGTCGGCGGCGGCGATCGGGGCGTTGATCTATAAGGCGATCAACACGATGGATTCGATGTTCGGCTATAAAAATGAGCGCTATCGCGACTTCGGCAGGTGTGCCGCCCGGCTTGATGATGCCGTCAACTGGGTTCCGGCCCGTCTCAGCGGGCTGGCGATCGTTGCCGCAGCACTTCTTGCTGACCGCGACAGCCGTGCCTGGGAAATTTTCCGCCGTGACCGGCTCGAGCATTCAAGCCCCAATGCGGGCAACCCGGAGGCAGCGATGGCCGGAGCGCTCGGAATTCAACTTGGCGGTGAGTCTTTCTATGCGGGCAGGGCCGTCGACAAGCCGACGCTCGGCGACCCCTGCCGGGAGATCGTTGCCGGAGATATTCTGCGTGCGGGCAGCCTGATGATCCGCGGCACCGGCCTCTTTCTTGCGGCGGTCGCGGTGGTCGGAATGTCTGTGTCGATCTTTCTTGCGAATTAGGGGCGCAAAGAGAGGCAGAAAACAGCAGTATTCATTGCATCCTTTAACCCCAAAAAACTGGAGGAAACTGTGATCGAACGTACCTTTGCCGTCATTAAACCCAACGCCTTTACCGACAACAACGCCGGCAAGATTCTCGCCCGGATTTATGCCGAAGGTTTTACTGTTGTCGGGCTGAAAAAGATGTGGCTGAGCAGGGTTGAGGCCGAAAGTTTCTACGCCGTCCACAAAGGGAAGCCGTTTTTTGACGAGCTGACCAGGTTTATGGCCAGTGCTCCCTGTCTGGTGATGGTACTTGAGGCCGAAGGTGCAATTCAAAAGTGGCGTGATCTGATGGGCGCAACCAATCCCGCGGAGGCGGCGGCTGGAACCCTGCGCAGAGAGTTCGGAACCAGTATCGGCAGTAATGCAACCCACGGCTCCGACAGTCCCGAGACCGCGGCTTTTGAGATCGGCTGTTTCTTCTCCGAGCTGGAATTGTTGATGGGGCAGAGAGCTGACTGAGTCGTTGTCATACCTTGTCACCACGTTCGAAAACGGGGCAACGGGCGGGATCGACGGTGCCGAAACGGGGCAGGCTGAACCTGTCCCGGCGGGCTCAGGTCTCCTGTTTTTGCTCTTCGAACGTCAACTCCTTATACGATTTTTCCCCAATATCTCTGCATCTGTTTTCAACCTGAAATGCAACATTATGGATCTGTTGTTCGCTGAGGATTTGGCTTCGTTTTGCCAGAAAATCTGGATTTTTCCCATTGTATATCAGTATGTTGCTGCTTTTTTCGCGCACAACATACCATCCCGCAAGGGCCAGAACAGGGGTGACCGGGATGTTTTCGCCGGTCGCATTTCCGAGCCACCGGTGCAGCCACACCGCCTGTCTTTCTGCCTGCAGAACCGGTTCTCTCTCCTCCCATCCGGGGAATTGCAGCACAGTACCATCGAAATGTACATCCCAGTTCCGATTCTCCTTTTTCGCAAATTTTGCTCTCCCCTTTGTCTCGACGGCAAAAACACCGGATGGGCCGATAACAACATGGTCGATGTTAAATTTCTCTGCAGGAAAGTCGTGAAATATTCGAAACCCGTGAATGAGTTTGTTGTGAAGCTCCTGCCCGACAGCGACCTCGCATTCGTAAGCGAGCCGCAGTCTGTTTCTCTGCTGGAGTATTTTGTAGTTTTTTATCGTAAAAAAGCCGACTGATATGATGACAGCCAGTATGAAAAGAGAAAGTATGAACGGAGGAAAGCTGCTGGTTTGAAAGATGACCAAAAGAAGACTGTATAGAATGACTGGAAGAAAGGGAATGGTGACAAGATTTGCCATTAGATCGCCCGTTAATTCATCTATTTTTTCTCGCAGGGAGTGTCCGGGAAGCCGGAGCTGTTTTTGACTTAACGGGGACGCCTTTGTCCTGTTTTTACGGTTATAGTACCAGACAGTCGCAACAGGGGGGAGAAGGAGTGTACCTGCAATAATCGCTGTAAGAAAGAGTGATGAGCTCATTTTTATCGGTCTCTTTTTCTTTCCTGGCTGCAGAAGTTTACAAGGGTGTCAGATTTACGCCTCTTCGGGCAGCCACGGGGTGATATCCGCCGCATATTCGCCTTTTGCCTTGATCCCTTTTGCGGCGAGAGTTTTGATCGCCTGCTGCTGAATATCCTTTGCCACCCGGATGATAAGCTGGGTCACTCCGGGGCAGTCCGGCTCCGGGCAGCTGATCAGGCTGATGATATTGATCCCGGCGTCACGAAAGATATCACTCACCTCGGCCAGTTTGCCGATACCGTCCCGTACCAGAATCTCGACCCGCGCGCTCTCTTCGGAGATCCCGATCGCACGAAGAAGGAACTGCAGCACATCGGTACGGGTAATGATCCCGATAACCGTCTCTTTCTCGATGACCGGCAGCGAACTGATCCGTTTTTCGTGCATGATCCGGGCCGCCCCTTCGATGGTGGTCCCCGGAGGGACGGTGATCACCGGATGGCTCATCAACTCACGCACTTCGAGTTTTTCGAGCAGGTAGTTCAGCTCGTGAACGGCGAGAGTCGTTGCTGGTGAGGCCGAGTAGCGCTTGATATCGCGGTCAGAAATGACCCCTTTAAGCTGGCCCTTGTGATTGATCACCGGAAGGTGATCAATCTGCTTTTTTTCAATCAGACGGGCTGCTTCAGCGATGCTGGTTTCGGGATGGACGGTGATCAGGTCACTGTGCATGATTCTGCCGATATACATATTCTCCTCCAGTGGTGACGGGACATGCAGGTCTCTGCTCCAGCTGATTTACAGATAAACCGGCATGGCCGGGCGGGCAGCTGCTGTGCAGAACATTTGCAGTATAGCGCATCGGCCGTTTTTTTCGCAAAGTCTTCACCGCAAAGAGGGCTGTTTTTTCGTGGTCAGCGGTCTTTTCCCGTACCAGTTAATCTCTTCTAACATCTTGACGTGACGAAAAAATCCTGACCGGTTGTTGGCGAAGCGGAAAGTGCTTTTTTGTTGCCCGGCCGCTGTCTTCAGGGTACCTTTACCGTTTTCGGAGAGTGTCGGTCCGTTGAAAAACCCCGGACTCTGTCACCCCGGTTTTTTCGTTGATACACCTGCAGGCAAGAGGAACCGCGAGCTTTTTTCGACCTCACCTCCGGCAGAGAAGAAGTATCAAAAATCGCTCCACCGGACAATCGAACGCTCCGGCGGAGTTGAACACCCTGTACCCCGGAGAAAGGAGCAGCAATGGGTCTGTTGAACGATGAGATTGAAACCATGCCCCGTCAGGGGCTTGAATCTTTGCAGCTTCTGCGGCTGCAGAAGCTGGTGCGACGGGTCTACGACAACGTTGCTCCGTACCGTGCGAAAATGGAGGCCGCCGGGGTAAAACCGGAGGATATCCGCCACCTGAAAGACCTCTGTCTGCTGCCGTTTACAATCAAGAATGACCTGCGCGATAACTACCCCTTCGGGCTTTTTGCGGTTCCGATGGAAAAGGTCGTGCGGGTGCACGCCTCTTCGGGAACCACCGGGAAATCGACGGTTGTCGGCTATACCCGCGGCGACATCCGGCTGTGGGCGGATATCGTGGCAAGGGCGCTGGCGACTGCCGGTGCGACACGGCATGATATTATCCATAACGCTTACGGGTACGGCCTCTTTACCGGCGGCCTCGGTGCCCACTACGGGATCGAAAAGCTCGGGGCGACCGCGGTTCCGGCGTCCGGCGGCAATTCGAAGCGCCAGGTCTCGATCATGCGTGACTTCGGCTCGACCATCCTGCTCTCGACCCCTTCCTACGCGCTCAACCTTGCCGATGCGATGGATGCGGTCGGTATTGCCCCGAAAAGCCTCTCGCTGCGTGTCGGCATCTTCGGGGCCGAACCGTGGAGCGAAAACATGCGGGAAGAGGTCGAGACCAGGCTTGCTCTCAAGGCCACCGATATCTACGGCCTCTCCGAGGTTATGGGGCCGGGGGTTGCCCAGGAGTGTCTGCACTCCCGGAGGGGCATGCACATCATGGAGGATCACTTTCTGCCCGAGGTGGTCAACCCCGAAACCGGCGAACCGGTTGGCGAAGGAGAGGAGGGGGAACTGGTGATCACCACCCTGACCAAAGAGGCCTTTCCTGTTGTCCGCTATCGCACCCGCGATCTCACCCGCCTGTATACTGAGCCGTGTGCATGTGGCCGGACACTGGTGCGCATGGCCAGGGTGACCGGTCGTACCGATGACATGCTTATTATCCGCGGGGTCAATGTCTTCCCCAGTCAGGTGGAGCAGGTGCTGATGGGTTTTGACGGTGTTGAGCCGCACTACCAGATTGTTGTTGACCGCAAAGGGAGCCTCGACACGATGACGGTACAGGTCGAGGTGAGCCGCCGGTTTTTCTCGGACAAAGTTCGTCAGCTTGAGGCGCTCGGCCAGGGGATCTCAAAAGAGATCAAAGACTATATTGGGGTAACTGCGGCAATAAAGCTGGTCGAGCCGAAGTCGATCGAGCGCAGTGAAGGAAAGGCGCAGAGGGTGATCGATCTGCGCAAAAAGGCAAAAAACTGAAAAAGCAGAAAACCAGCCACCACCAGCTGCGACTTCAGAAAGGAGAGACCAATGTTTGTCGAACAGATTGCGGTTTTTGTAGAGAATAAACCCGGACGCCTTGCGGCTATCACGAAGACTCTTGCTGCCAACGGGATCAACATCCGCGCGATGTCAGTTGCAGATACCGCAGATTTCGGGATCCTGCGACTCATTGTCGATAATGTCAAACTCGGGGCAAAGTGCCTCCAGGAGGAGGGCTTTACCGTCGGCATTACCGAGGTGGTCGCTGTTGAGGTTGAGGATCGTGCCGGCGGCCTTGCCACGGTTCTTTCCCACCTTGCCGAGGCCGAAATAAGTGTTGAGTATCTCTACGCTTTCATCAACCGTTCCGGGGAGAATGCGATTATCATCTTCCGCTTCGAAAATATGGAGAAAGCGGTAGCGGTCCTCTCGGAGACCGGGGTGAAGATGATCGACCGCAAACAGATCTACACCCTGTAAACCGGAGAAGAAAGGCCTGCTGCGCTGTCGCAGCAGGAGTAACGGATATTCATTGCAGAGAAAAGGATTGAGCGATGTACTGGCAGAAAGAGGAGGAGTGTCTTCCGCGTACGGATCTTGAACAGCTGCAGCTTGAGCGGTTAAAAAAGACACTCAGACGGGTGGCGACAAATGTTCCGTTTTACCGCAATCGCTTTCAGAAGCTGGGGCTGAACCCCGAAAACATCACCTCGCTTGAGGATATCCGCGACTATCCGTTTACCCTCAAGCAGGATCTGCGCGACAACTATCCCTACGGACTTTTTGCGGTCCCCCTGCGCGAGGTGGTGCGTGTTCACTCTTCTTCGGGAACGACCGGTACGGCAACGGTTGTCGGCTACAGCCGCAAAGATATCTCGACCTGGGCCAATCTTGTCGCCCGGGTGCTGTGCGGTGCCGGACTGACCCCCAACGATGTCATTCAAATTGCCTTTGGCTATGGCCTTTTTACCGGTGGCTTCGGTCTTCATTACGGAGCGGAGCAGCTCGGTGCCTCAGTGATTCCGATCTCCTCGGGAAACACCCGGCGGCAGATCAGGATCATGCAGGATTTCAAGACCACGGCGCTGGTCTGTACCCCATCCTACGCGCTGAAGATTGCCGATACGATGATGGATATGGGGATCAATCCCAACGGGCTCTCGCTGCGCTACGGCCTCTTTGGAGCGGAGCCGTGGTCCGAGCAGATGCGCCGGGAGATCAACGCGCGGCTGGGGATCAAGGCGAGTGACAACTATGGCCTTTCCGAAGTGATGGGACCCGGAGTTGCCGGGGAGTGTGAGGAGTACAATGGCCAGCATATCAACGAAGATCACTTCCTTGTTGAAATCGTCGATCCGAAGACCCTCGACCCGGTCAAACCGGGCGAGATCGGCGAGGTGGTGATCACCACCCTCACCAAAGAGGCCTTTCCGATGATCCGCTATCGAACCCGCGATCTCACCCGCCTTAAAACCGGGGTGTGCCCCTGCGGACGCACCTTTCACCGTCTCGAACGGATGACCGGACGCTCCGATGACATGCTGATTATCCGCGGGGTCAACGTCTTCCCGGTGCAGGTTGAGAATGTTCTCTTCAGTATCGATGGAACCGAGCCGCACTATCAGATTGTTGTCGATCGTCAGAATAACCAGGATATCTGTACGGTGAAGGTGGAGGTCGGCGAAAGCTATTTTTTTGATGAGATGCGCCGGCAGCGCACCTTTGTTGACAGTATCAAAAAGCGTTTTGCCGCCGAACTCGGAGTCAGTATTGATGTCAAACTGGTCGAGGAGCACAGCCTCGAACGCTTTGAAGGCAAGGCGTCACGGGTGGTTGACAACCGTATCCTGTAGTTTTTCCTGATTGCGGAGCGGGCCCGGTCGACCAGAGCGCTCCGCAGACGGTTCCTTCTCCGGCAGCTGCCCGCAGAAAAAAGCCGGTGCCGGAGCGTTGCTGTCAGCCGTTCATAAAAAGCGGAAACAGAATCTTCAGCAGAAACAGCGCCGCAATTCCCCAGGTAAACGGAGGAACCTCCCGGACTCGTCCGGCGATGGTTTTGAAGATGATATAGGTGGTGACTCCCCACATGATGCCGTTGGCGATCGAGTAGGTCAGCGGCATGATGATAAAGGTGAGGAAGGCTGGAATCGCCTCAGTATAGTCGTCAAAGTCGATCTCTTTGACCGGAGAGAGCATAAAGAGACCGATGAGGATCAGGACCGGTGCGGTCGCCGCACCGGGAATAATCGCAAACAGAGGGGCAAAAAAGAGCGCAAGCAGAAAGAAGAAGCCGGTGACTGCCGCCGAGAGACCGCTTCGTCCTCCCTCGGCGACACCGGCTGCTGACTCGACATAGGTGGTGACGGTCGAGGTTCCGAGACAGGCGCCGACGGTGGTGCCGACGGCATCGGCAAAAAGCGCCTTTTTCGCCGCCGGCAGCCGTCCCTGCTCATCAAGCATGTCGGCCTTTGTTGCGACGCCGACAAGGGTGCCGACGGTGTCGAACATATCGACAAAGAGGAAGGTGAAGAGGATAAAGAGAAAGTCGACAGTGAAGATGCCGTGCCAGTCAAAGTGAAACAAAAGTGGTGCAGGAGGTGCTGAAACCACTGATTTCGGCAGTGTTGTTATCCCGAGAGGTATCCCGATCGCGGTGGTCGCGAGAATGCCGAGAAACAGGGCGCCCCGCACCTTGAAGACGAGCAGTCCCCCGGTAATGACAAGGCCGATGATGGTCAAAAGCGGTGCACCGGTGGTGATATCGCCGATATCAAGCGGGATCCCTTTTCCCTGACAGACGATTCCCTCTCCGGCGTTGTACAGACCGATAAAGGCGATAAAGAGGCCGATGCCGACCGAGATCGACTTTTTCAGAGAGAGTGGAATCGAGTTTAAAATTGCCTCGCGTACGTTCAACGCCGTCAGCAGAATAAAGAGCAGCCCTTCGACAAGGACAGCGGTGAGGGCAAGTTCGACCGAAAAGCCCATTCCCTTGACGACGGTAAACGCAAAAAAGGCGTTCAACCCCATCCCCGGAGCGAGTGCAAACGGAAGGTTGGCGTAAAGGCCCATGATCAGGGTGGCAAGCAGGGCCGAAAGGGCGGTCGCCGTGAAAACACCCGAAAAATCCATCCCCGCAGCCGACAGAATCCCGGGATTCACCGCGAGGATATACGCCATGGTCATAAAGGTGGTCAGTCCGGCCAGAACCTCGGTGCTGACGGTGGTATTACGCTCCCTGAGTCTGAAGGTACGGTCTAAAAACTGGTTCATTTCACGGCTCCCTCTGGTGGCAGGTTGAAATGCGGAAAACTTTCACACCGGCTTGGCGCTATCTTCGTGGTCGTACAGGAGAGAGTACCTGCTGTGCCGCAAACAGCAACAGCACGGTTTGCCAGCAGCGACAAAAAACACAGCAGGTAGTACAGGTGACAGGACCTCTTCACGGTCTGTATAGTACCGTTCCTCAGCGCAGTGTGCAACTGGAGGTTTTTTCGCTCCAGCTCTTTCTGGAGGCGAACGCTTTTTGCTGAGGAGGGCTTTCGCCTGGCGTGGTTATCGGGAATTGTTGTGGTCTGTAGAATGGTTTATAAAGAGAGTTTCAGCAAAAAAAGCTGCTTTTCGCCGCCTGGTTGACCTCCGGGACAGCGGCAGCTGTGGACACCATCGATGAGGAGAACATCATCATGTGTCTCAGGAGATGCAGAAAATGTTTTGCTGCCTGCAGGTCCGCCGCTGTCCTGAAAGAGCAGGATTGACGACTTTTCTCTTTTTTGGGAGGCATCAAGTATTCTGAAATGAAATATGTGTA
>PDWI01010443.1_pt1 | contig 10406 bp, 5 predicted proteins | sample 1430891 | NCBI WGS metagenome assembly PDWI01 (sample SAMN01162508, study PRJNA174530) | Oral metagenome, whole genome shotgun sequencing project. | biome: Marine environment; feature: Marine mammal; material: Swab sample of the gingival sulcus; isolation source: swab sample of gingival sulcus... | reverse complement strand
TGGGTGATACTGCGGTTGCCGTACACCCCGAAGATGAGCGGTATGCAAACCTTATCGGGAAAAAACTGCACCTGCCGCTGACAGACCGCACCATTGAAATTGTTGCGGACGCATATGTAACCCGCGAATTTGGAACGGGTGCGGTAAAAATCACCCCTGCCCACGACCCCAACGACTGGGAAATCGGCAAACGGCATAATCTTGAAATTATCAATATTCTGAACCCCGACGGCACACTGAATGATGCCGTCCCCGAAAAATACCGCGGTCTTTCCGTTAAAAAAGCCCGCGACATTGTTGTTGCCGATTTGGAAGAAGCCGGTGTATTTAAAGGAAAAGAAAAACTGAAACATGCAGTCGGACATTGTTACCGTTGCCATTCTGTTGTTGAACCCTATCTTTCGGAACAGTGGTTTGTAAAAATGAAACCGCTTGCGGACAAAGCGCTTGCCGCATGGAAAAACGGCGATATTATTTTTTATCCGCAAAAATGGGAAAACACCTACAGCCATTGGATGGAAAACATCCGTGACTGGTGCATTTCTCGCCAGCTGTGGTGGGGCCACCGGATTCCGGTCTGGTACTGCCAAGACTGTGAAAAAATCATTGCGTCAGTTGAAGATGCACATACCTGTCCGTCCTGTAACAGCGAAAATCTGAAACAGGATGACGATGTACTCGACACTTGGTTCTCCAGCTGGCTCTGGCCGTTTTCGACTCTCGGCTGGCCGGATAAAACAGCTGATTTTACGAATCTTTATCCCACTTCCGCCCTGGTTACCGCCTACGATATTATCTTTTTCTGGGTTGCGCGCATGATTATGGCAGGGCTGGAATTTACCGGTAAAGTTCCCTTCCGTGATATTTACATTCACGGTTTGGTTCGTGACAAGCAGGGACGCAAAATGTCCAAGTCGCTCGGTAACGGTATTGATCCGCTCACGGTTGTTGACGAATACGGTGCGGACGCCCTCAAATTTACCCTCGCCTTTATGTGTGCACAGGGACAGGATGTTCTTATTGACAGCGAAACATTTAAGCTCGGCTCCCGTTTTTCAAATAAGATTTGGAATGCTTCGCGGTATCTTTTGGGCAATCTTGAAGGCAGACAAATTCTGAGCGATGCCCATGAACATTTGAGCGAATTGGACTGCTGGATTTACCATACTCTGAATGAAACCGTAAAAATTGTCCGCACCGCCCTGGAAGCATACCGCTTTAATGAGGCAGGACAGGCAATATACGAATTTTTCTGGAACAATTTCTGCGACTGGTATGTTGAAGCCACCAAATTATCCTACAAAAACGGCGACGATGCGGAAAAAAACCGAATCACTTCGGTGTTGCTTGCCGTTTTGGAAGAGTCATTACGGCTGCTGCACCCCTACTTACCCTTTGTTACCGAAGAAATTTACCAAAAATTGCCGCAGAACTGTGTACAGGGCGGAAAAGCCCGTGCAGACATTCTGATGACAGCCGACTATCCGGTGTATCAGGAAGAACGCATAAACGAAACAGCTGCCGCCCGCTTCGGTGCATTGCAGGAAATTGTCCGCCTCATTCGGGCTTTGCGCGTAGAATGCGGTATCGATCCCCACATCAAACTGACTGTTGCACTGTATACTGAAAAGAATGCTCCGGCAGCCGTTGCAGCAGAAAAAAGCGATTTAATCAAACTGTTAGCCGGTATTGCCGATATTCAGTTTATAGATTCACCGACAGACAAACCGGCTAATGCGATCGGTACGGTCGGTGCAGGATTTGAAGCCTTTATTGTTACCGGAGAAGCGGTAGACCGCGCTCAGCTTTCAGAACGGTTTACCAAAGAATTGACAAAAGAAAAAACAAACGCAGAACGGCTCCAAGCAAAACTGGCAAATGAAAAGTTTACCGCTCATGCACCCGCAGAAGTTGTAGAAGGCGAAAAAGAGAAATTGCGCCAAGTTGAGCGGAGAATAGAAAAAATTTCTGCATATTTGCGTGACTTAGCGTAAAGGAGCGCTTATGGAAACAATTAGAGAAGATGTTTTAAAAGGAATTCATATCAGTCCGTATATTTATCTTTCAACAAAGCTGCGCGGTAAAGCGCGGCATGCCGGCGGTAATATGTTCCGGCATCAGATTGATACATTCGCAACATTGATTGACTACGGCTATAATAACAGTGTCTTGCTGAAAGCAGCTCTGATTCACGATGTAATAGAAGATCTTCCTGATTTCAATATTAATGAACTCTTAACCATTGATTCTGATTCCGCTGCCGTTTATGAGTTGGTGATGGAAGTAACAAAGGGTGAAGGACAGGAAAAATCAGATTATCTGCGGCATGTCGGCAAGCACGGCTCTCCGAAAGCAAGGGTTTTGAAATGTGCGGATAGAATCAGCAATATGATTAGTCTCGGATTTGTGAATGATCCGCATTTTATTGAACGCTATTGCGATGAAACCGAAATGTATGTTTTTCCGATTGCCTTAAATGTGAATTATGCAATGTATAAAGAACTGCTTAACTTGGTAATATCACGCAGAAAATACTTAGCTGATTATCACTTTTTACATGAACAGCAACAACTTAACACGCGGTAACTTAATCATTCTGATATATAACTTGCTGTTCTAAAAAGCATTTTTTACCGTTGTATAAATAATATTGTGTATAGTATCTTTGCCGGCATCAAATATCGTGTTATCCCGAAACAAGTTGCAAATAATCAATACTCCGTTTAAGAGGCGGGAATACAACGGGATATCCACCTGTATTTCCGGATTGACTCCGAGCGTATACGGCTGAGGTTCTTTCAACGATGACATCGTTTGTTTTATCAATTCATGAGCTTGTTTTTCAAGTTGCAGAAAAAGCTGTTCAAAATCTTTGTCATATAAAATTTCGGCAAGAAACATAAGATACAACTTTGTTTCAGGCGTTCTATCAAAAATCTTTGCCATAATGGCGGCGGTAACCGCTTCATAGATATCGCCGGTTTCAGAAAGTGTCATCGCCAAAATTTCTTCGGATCTTTCCTGCCGAAACACATTACCAGCTTCCATAATGTCAAAAAGAATTGCTTTTGTGCTTTTGTAATATTGATACACACCGCCTTTTGAAAGACAGGTCTGTGCAATAATATCTTCCATAGTAGTATTTCGGTATCCTTTTTTCAGAAATACCTGTTTTCCAGCTGCCATGATTTCATCGCACCGTTCTTCTTTTGTTCTCCGCTGAAATTTTGCCATTTTGGTTTATTCCTCTTCTTCACGCAAAGCTCCCTAATAGAGAGCTAAAAACAGTATAGTAAAAAAATTTTCCGTCTATCAAGCATCATATTACAAAAACGAATAAGTTCCGCAAACTATTTTTTTGCAGAAATTGACATTATTTGCTCTTTTCAGTTATATTTCAACATTAAAAACTGACGCAATCGTCAGTTTAATATCAGGAGTTATTATGTCAGATAAAAGAGATGAGCTGATAACAGGAAATATTTTTCCGCTCATGCTCAAATTAGGCATTCCGGGAATTATCGGGATGCTGATTATCAGTTTATATAGTTTTGTTGATGCCGCTTTTGTAGGGCAGTATGCCGGCGAAACAGCATTGGGTGCAATCAGTATTGCCTATGCGTTCACGCTTATCAATAATGGGATTGCGGTATTGCTTGGTATCGGCTCTGCTTCGGTGTTATCGCGGGCAATCGGACGGAAAGACCAGAAAACCGTTGATGCCGTTATGGACAATGTGCTGATTTTGAGTGTTTTGCTTTCAACAGCCGTGATGATTATCGGATGGATTTTTGCGCCGCTTTTTATGACGCTCATCGGTGCTGAAGGCGAAATGCATCGGCTTGCAGTTCAATATCTCCGTATTGTGTATCTCGGTTCAATTTTTGTTAATTTCGGACAGGCATCAAACATGGTATTACGGGGTGAAGGCAAAATTACCCTCGCGATGATTATTATGTGTTCTGGCTCTGTGTTGAATATTGTGCTTGATGCGCTGTTTGTAATTGTGCTTGGGCAAGGTATTCAAGGTGCTGCCGTTGCAACGGTTATTTCCCAAGCGGCATTTGCAGGCGCATCATTTATGTACTTCTTCTTTTTTAGCACATCCGTGCATTTCTGCCGTTTTAAGCTGGAAAAGTCGATTGTGAAAGAAACTTTCACTGTTGGAGCCTCGGCAATGGTAATGCAGGTTCTTGCATTGGTGCAGCAAACGGTGATGTATTCGACTCTGAAAAAATACGGCGGTGAATCACAGGTTATTCTGATGGGTGCTTTTTTCCGTTATATGATGTTGAGTTTTATTCCGCTGTGGGGTTTGTCCCAAGGGTTCCAGCCTTTTGCGGGAACCAACTTTGGTGCACAACAGTTTGAGCGCATAAAAAAAGGAACCCTTATGTTTAACGGATTCGGCATATTTCTTGCGCTCATTGCATGGACGATCTTTTTTGCCGCGCCGGAAAAAGTGCTGGGACTCTTTATCAACAATGCCGAACTTATAGCAACAGACAAAATCAATACAATGATTGCAATGTCGCTTTTTCCGCTTGCTTCGGTTATCATTATGAGTATCACCCTGTTTCAGTCGCTGGGGAAAGCAAAACCTGCCGGCTTTTTGGCAATGGGCAGACAGTTTCTGTTGTTTGTTCCGGCTTGTTTGATACTCCCGTATTTCTTTGGAGTGCGCGGCGTATGGCTTTCGATGCCAGTAGTCGATCTCATTATTTTTATTGTAACGGTCATTATTACCGCAAAAATTTTCAAAAAAGAGCTGGCAGCACAATAGAAAAAAATAATCCCGAAAGTTCGTTTTTAATAATGCCACGGATGGCGAATTGCTACAACAAAAATGATGCTTTGCCCGTGTTCAAAACTTAGAATTTTTTAAACGGTCTTTCAAGTGCGGAGGTTTTTATGCTCCGCACGAATAAACAGGATGCGGTATACAACACGCTTCCAAAAAACATTTTTGGATAATATTATACTAACTATGCTATACGCTTTTTCTTAAACTTCAGAGTACTCAAAGTCCAGAACGACAGGGCAACCGCAATCCCGATAATTGAAGTAATCTGTTCGGGTACAATCATCAATAACCCCACAAACACCAGCAAAAGACGCAGCGGTTTACTGATCGGCTCTTTAAAATACCCGATCATGGCAATTGCAACAGCCCACAATCCAATGACTTCAGGAATAACCGCCAACACAATTTCCATACCGGTACCCAGGCCCAGCAACGCATTATTGTACACAAAGGCAAACGGTATCAAGAAAATAATAAAGCTATACTTAAATGCCGCTATACCGGTAGCCCAGAACGGGGTTTTGGCAACACCGGCAGCTGTATATGACGCTAAGGCAACCGGCGGTGTAATCATGGAAAGGTTTGCAAAGTAGAAAATAAAAAAATGTGCTACCACTAATTCAACCCCTATTTTCGTCATTGCCGGTGCCAAAAGTGTTACCGACATAATGTAGGCGGCACTGGTCGGCATACCCATTCCCATAATAATGACCAAAAGCATTGTCAAAATAAGTGCAATAATCAACTGGTTCCCTGACATTCTTGAAATCATGGCACTTATTGTTAAGCCTAAACTAGTATAGCTTAATATACCAACAATAATGCCGGCTATTGCACATGGAATAGCAACAATAACAGCCGAACAAGCTCCGTCAATAAATATCTTTATTATTTGTTTAAAACTCATACGGGAGTCTTTTTGTATAAATGTCAACACAATTAAAGCAATAATGGAATACGAAGAAGCAAACCGTACTGTTTTTCCAATCGCAATCAGATACACCAATAAAACAAGAGGAAACAATAAATAGAAGTATTTTTTAATCATTGATTTCAACGCCGAAACATCCATCTCTTTTGATTGAATGCCGTTCTTTTTTGCTTCGTAATGCACCATAAAATACAAAGAAAGACAGTATAATGCCGCCGGTATAATTGCATAAACAATTATTTGAAAATAAGATTGTCCTATATAATCTGCCATCAAAAATGCAGCCGCACCCATTACCGGCGGTATCAATTGACCGCCTGCACCGGCTATGGCAAGAACCGATGCGGCAAAAATAGGTTTGTAGCCGGATTCTTCTACCGAATCATAAGTAAGAGTACCGACAGAAGCAACATTTGCCGCTGCACTACCGCTGATCATTCCGAAAAGTCCGCACGCGATAACCATAGACTTTGCCTCACCGCCTTGGCTTTTTTTCGTAATAAACCGTGCCATTGAAATAAACAATTTTCCGGCAGGAGTTGCAGATAAAAACGCACCAAAAATCATAAAATAAAATACGGTATCCGCCGAAACTCCCGAAGCAGTTCCCAATATCCCGTTCGTGGAAATATACTGCAATTCAATCATATGTTTATAACTAATACCGCGGTGTCCGAATACTCCGGGCAAATTTCTGCCTAAAAAAGCGTAAGCAATAAATACGATAGAAACAACCGTCATCGACATACCGAGTATCCGTCTACACGCTTCAATTAATAACACAACAAAAATAGAGCCTAATATCACTTCCGTGGTTGTCATTGGCGTAATGTACAACATTCTTGACATTATTCTTGCTGAATCTAAATAGACGAACCCGCCCGCAACAAGCAATAATAAAGAAAAAAAACAATCCACCCCGAATATCAACTGAGAATCTTTTTCCCTCATGGGCTTAATGATAAATACTAATGCTGTTGCAAACGCAACATGTACTGCACGAAGTGCAATAGTAGAAATGCCGTATTGAAAACAAGCGTAAAACTGAAATATAACCCATAGTAACGCGATCACATTTCTAATGGTATTTCTTCTATTATTTAAAAAGCTGTCTTTATTCACCTGACAGTATCCTCCATTTTGTAGTTTTTCAATCAAAAAAAGAGTTTCTTTCGTTACTTTGAGGAAAATAACGAAGAAACTCTTTTTATTATGGGATGTTTATTTACCCAGACTTGCAAAAATCAGGCGGATAAAAATCAACGGATTTTGCAAGCAACTCAATTATTTTAACAACCCGATTTCTTTATAATATTTTTCCGCTCCGGGATGAAGGGGGACGCTCCCCATCGTATCGGAATTGCCGCAAGTATCTTTATTGAATCCGGCAAATCCTGAATGACCTAACACAAGCTGGTCTTTATTTTCATAGACTTGCTTTACGATTCTGTATGCAGCTTCATCAGACAAAGCATCTGTTGTAAGCAAACAAGTTGATACTCCTGCACAAAGCACATCTTTTTCCTGTTTGTTAAAACTGTTGGCAGGCATAGTTGCAATACCGTATCCACGCTGTTTTAAAAAGTCCAATGATGCTTCCGGTAGTTCACCAACCCGTACATCAGCAGTAGTACACAACTCGGTAAAGGCTGCATGACCAACAGAAACATGCTGCATAAACATATCACATTTTCCGTCTTGATATGCGGCAATAATACTTGCAAAATCCGTATGTACGACCGAACCGCCCCATGATATGATGTCCTCATAAGTACAGCCGATGGACTCTAAAACAAGTCTAGTCGTATATTCGCTTGCAGATCCTGTTTCGGATGTATAAAGATTAATCGGAAGTTTCTTTTCTGCTATATCACTAATATTTTCGATAGAAGATCCATTACGGATAGCAATACCGACATACATTTGATCTAACGCACCGACTAACCCGCGAAGCTGCTTTATTGCACCGGTTTTTTCAAAAGCACGCTCTCCGTTATACGCCCAGTTAGTTACACAACTAAAACCTAATCCAATGTCGGCTTGATTATTCTGTAAAAGTAACATATTTCCGACACCGCCGGAATTAGGCATAACATCAAATTTCAAACCCGAATCTTTGCGGCTCACTACATCTGCAATAGTTGCTCCATATACATACCAAGAACTTCCTACCGATAATGTTGCAAACTTAAAATTTTTATCTATCGGTGTTCCAACTTCGTAACTATTCGTTGCAGCTGCAGCCGGCTCCTCTTCCTTTTTAGAAGAACAAGCAACAAAAGACATTGCAAGAATAACGAAAAAAAATAATGAGCTTAATTTTCTCATTTTAAAACCTCCACTCCGTAACACGTATTAAAAAGTTTATTTGTTTACCTTAATTTATCAAACATTCCGTTTGACAAAAACCTTATAAAAACCATACAACTTAACGGCTTATGTATGTAAACAATAATCAAAAATAAAACATCACAATCAATTTTATATTATCTTCAAACTAGTAAAAAAAATAACACAAAATATAATATACCAGCAGAGCTGTTATTGTTTATACCGACCGTTTAAAATTAGTTATATATTTCAGACCTTAAATTTATTCACCTCCATCGATAAATTGTTAATACTCTGCTGATTTTTATTACTCATCTCACTTACTTCCTGTACGGCATTGTTAATTTGTGAAGCACCTGCCGCCATTTCATTCATACTGCCGGTAATAATACGGGTAAGTTCATCAAGTTTCCGCATTTCTTCAGCAACTTGCTCACCACCTCTTAGCATTTCCGCCGAACCGTTTTTTACTTCGCTTGTTATATTATTTACGCTTTCGATAAGACCTAATAAGGTTTCACTTTGTGCTTTTCTTTTTTCGGCTATTTTCATTATATCGGCACTGCGCGCTTTTACTTCATTTACCTTATTAAAAATCGACATAAAGCTTTCGTCTATATTTTCTGAAGAATGTGATACCGTTTGAATTTCACTACTTAAGTTTTTAAGCGCCGCCGTAATAACTTTTGCCTGCGAAGCAGATTCTTCAGCAAGCTTTCTGATTTCATCCGCAACAACTGCAAAACCTTTTCCCGATTCCCCTGCATGCGCCGCCTCAATTGCGGCATTCATTGCCAGTAAATTAGTCTGGCTTGCAATATTTTGAATTATGTTACTTGCTTCTAAAAGGCTTCCCGATTCTTCAAGAATGTTTTGTACCTCCCGCTCCGATTCCGTAATAACATCCTTACCGCGTGAAGATTCATCAACAAGCTCAGCGATAAGCTGATCATTCTTGTCTAAAATATTTCGAGTTTCAGCAGTTGTTTTGTCGCTGTCATGGATAATGGTAATTAAGTTTTGCAAACTGGATATTTGATTTGCAATTCGCTCATCAAGACTGTGAATTGTACGAATAATTTCTTCCATCGTTGCAGAAGTTTCGGTAACTCCCGCACTTTGACTTAAAACTTGCCCCTTTACACCTTCAATATTTGCACTAATTTGATGTATGGAACTTGCAGTTTCAGTCATGTTGGAAGAAAGCGTTTGACCAATGTCTGTCATATCTTTTGTACTTTCCATAACCGACTTAATTGAAAGATTTATTTTATTAATCGTTTCGTTAAAATAACGAGAAACTTCTGTAACTTCGTCATTACCTTTAACAGGCAGGCGAGCTGTTAAATCACCGTCACCTTGCGATATATTTTTTAACGCATTTGCAACTTGCTGTGTTGGCTTAACAATACTTTGAGCAACTATAAGAATAATAATCAGTGCGGCGATCCCAATAGATAACCCAATAAAAAACATGGTTATTCGTAATTTACTTATCGTCCCCAGAAACTCATTAATCGGAGCTTTTACAATTACCGTCCAATGAGTAGCTTCTATTTTAGAATAAGAAGCAATAAAAGTCTTACCGTTATAATCATAAAACTCAACCTTACTTTTATCAGCATCCATAGCTTTCTGCAAAAAAGCGCCAAGTGAAGCTAATTTTTGTTCTTTTTTGCTTTTTGCTATCATATTTTCATGATTTTTTACAATTTTAACATCTTTATGAGCGATGGATGCTCCTGAGATTCCCTGAATGTACGCATATCCTGTATTTCCTATAACAATATCTTCAATGTATTTATTTAATTCAAAGCCGTCATATTCTGCCATAAGTACACCAAGGATCTTTTTGTTTTTGTCGTAAATCGGTACAGAAGCACTGATACGAAAATTAGCAAGTCTATCGAAAAAAGGCTCTGTCATATAATTTTCACCGCTGAGCCCTTTTTGATAATAAGTACGGTCTGAAACCCCAAACATTTGACCATCGGGGAAATGTAAATAACCGTTAGTATCACAAAGATACAATCCCTTCAAACCGACCTCTTGGGCTTCTTCTTGCAGAAGAACGGCTTTTTCGATATAAGTCAATGTATCATCCCGTAAAAAAGCCATACGGGCAAGCGTTTCAAGATGTCCAAAATCATTTTTAATTGCAGTATTAATTATTTTTGCCGTATCCATAGCTTTTTCGATAAGCTGCTTTTCAACCTTTTCAAAAACAGCTTTTTGTGCAATATGTGCCGCAAAAAAAGTCAAAATAAAAATAGTAATAGCAATGAGTACTCCAAAACTCATCATCAATTTGTACTTAATCGAAAAGACGGATCTAGTTTT
>PDWI01010442.1_pt1 | contig 10406 bp, 6 predicted proteins | sample 1430891 | NCBI WGS metagenome assembly PDWI01 (sample SAMN01162508, study PRJNA174530) | Oral metagenome, whole genome shotgun sequencing project. | biome: Marine environment; feature: Marine mammal; material: Swab sample of the gingival sulcus; isolation source: swab sample of gingival sulcus... | reverse complement strand
TTCATCACGCGTCATTACCGATAGCTTACCTGTAACCACCACTTTTTTATCTAAAAAATAGCCATCGGTGGCGATTGCTTGTTTCTCATTTATCGGCGTGACACCGTTATATAACAGTTGCTCTATAACTGATAGATTATGTTCTTCTTGGAAAAACTTAACGATATAATCTGCCATCACAGGACCAATACCCTCGATTTGTTCTAGTTCATCGGTGTTGGCGTGATACAGAGCATTAAAATCTTCGTAATGTTCAGCCAGTGTTTGAGCCATTACTTCGCCCACTTCACGGATGCCCAAAGCAAATAATAAGCGTGCAAAAGCCGGCTGTTTACTCTTTTCAATCGCCGATAAGGTATTTTTTGCCGATTTATCCGCCATTCGTTCCAAATGAATCAATTGCTCATAAGTCAGCGTATATAAATCAGCAGGCGTTTGGATTAAGTTGGCATCAACCAATTGCTCAATCACTTTTTCGCCAAGTCCATCAATATCCATCGCTTTTCGGGAAACAAAGTGGATAATCGCTTGTTTTCGCTGAGCTTGGCAAAATAACCCTGCGATGCAACGCGTGACTGCCTCGCCTTCGGGCTTGATGACATCACTACCACACACTGGGCAAGCGATAGGCATTGTAAAAGCAACACTGTCGGTTGAACGATATTCGGGAATATAACGCACGACTTCAGGAATCACATCGCCCGCTCGTCGCACGATAACGGTATCGCCAATGCGAATATCTTTACGGGCAAGTTCATCGGCATTATGCAAAGTTGCATTCGTGACCGTCACACCACCAACTTCCACTGGTGAAAGTCGTGCAACAGGCGTTAATGCCCCTGTGCGACCAACTTGAATATCAATATTTTCCACGGTTGTGGATTTTTCCTGTGCGGGAAATTTATGAGCAATCGCCCAACGTGGGGCTCGGCTAACAAATCCGAGTTGCTGTTGTTGTTCGTAATCATTAACCTTATAAACCACACCGTCAATATCATAATCCAGTTCATCACGCTGTGCTAACACTTGATTATGGTAATCAATGAGTGCAGATAAACCTTTGACCACCGAAAATAACGGACAAACAGGAATACCTAATTTTTTTAACCAATGAATGGTTTCATCATAACTTATCGGTCTTATTTGTCCTTCAAGCACACCGATACCATAAGTATAAAAAGCCAGTGGTCGCATAGCTGTAATGCGAGAATCTAATTGTCGTAGACTGCCAGCGGCAGCGTTTCTAGGGTTGGCAAAGGTTTTCTCGCCCTTTTCCAGTTGTCTTTCGTTGAGTTGATTGAAGCCTTTTTTCGGCATAAAAACTTCACCACGCACCTCAAGCACATCAGGAATATCGGTTTCATTACCGATAAGTTTTAAAGGAATAGCTCGAATCGTTTTGACATTATTTAACACATTTTCCCCAACTTGCCCATCGCCACGCGTGAGAGCCTGCACCAAAATGCCATTTTCGTAACGTAGTGACATCGCTAAACCGTCCAATTTCGGCTCGCAGGCAAATTCAATATCAGTATCGGTGGAAACCTGTAGCCGTTCACAAATACGTTGATTAAATTGTCTTAATTCATTGTTGTTAAAAACATTATCCAAAGACAACATCGGTATGGCGTGGGCAACACTTTCAAATTGGTCAAGCAACCCACCACCAACCCGCTGGCTGGGAGACTCGGGAACAATAATATCAGGGAATTGTGTTTCAATACCGATAACTTCTCGCACCAACGCATCATAATCCGCATCAGGAATGAGCGGATTATCTAAAACATAATAGTGATGATTGTATTCGCTGATTCGCTCAATCAGCCGATGATAGTGTTCAATAATGTTGCTGCCGATAGTCATTTTGAATTAGGCTGGTATAACGCTGTTCAAAAGTTTCAATTTCTTTTTGTATCTCAAAAAACTTTTTATCTTTCATCAAATTTTTATGCACATCGCATAAATCAGCATTTAATTTAGCACACAGTTCAGTTAACACAGAACGCAATAAATGAAAATGCTGCACTTGATGATCGCCGTCACCGATAGGTAACTGCATAACAGCAATTAGTACACTGGTCGGGTGCATTGTTTTCGGGTCAGAATCAAACGTATTCGGTGGACGTCCGTTAATGATGGAAAAGGCAATATCCTTACTATTCGGTAACACATACTCAAAAATATGGCTATCTGAAAACTGAAAACCTAGCTCGTGCATTGCTTTGAATATTTTAAAGTTATCTAAAATTCTACCGGGTTTGGCAGCAACCAGAAAAATAATATTCTTTTCCGGTAATTGAATATGTTGCGGGGGTTGATACTCAGGTTTTTTAGGTATTGTCACCAAACGTTCCCGACGCATAAACCGCCAAACACCAAGCGTCAACAACAGAGCAATGGCAAAAAATGCCAAACGCATAATCCAAATTAAAGTTGAATGTTCAATATCCACAATGTCGTTATTCTAAAAAAAGTGATAAAGGGGTATTTTATCACTTTGCTACGTTAAAAGTAACATTAATCAAGGATATTTTCACAGCATATTCACATTTCAGCAATTATGACGCTTGCTAATTAAAACAAAAGGGCCATCGGTGCAATACCGATAGCCCTTTCTCATCTTAGACAAATACTGATAAATAATTAAAACTTATATTCAAAACTAATTTTAGCATTACGCTCTGGCGAATGGAAACGTTCAATACCTTGACCAACATAACCACAGCCTAGTTCATCTGCATTATCATAAACCTTATTACAAACCATATTACTGGTACCAAATGAACGAATTGAACGGGCATTATCCCAAGTCATATAATCCTTATTAAGGATATTATAAATACCTGCGCGAATCGTCATACCTTTAATTGGTTTATAAAAACCAATCAAATCAAAAATATTGTATGAACCACTCCGATATTTAGCAAAACTGTCTTTATCTGTTGCAGGATTATAGAACTGATTATAGGTATCGTTTGCCTTTTTCGCGGAAACGTGCGTCCAATATAAATCCAACCCATAATTTTCTTCGGGCGAAATATAGCCCAAATTTAGTACGTGCTTATCAGGTTGAATAGCATTCATTGGGTGATAACCATCTTTATCTTTGATTTTACCTTTTTGATGCGTATATTTATAACCTACGGAGAAACCTTCTAATTTTGGCTTAATATCACCCAAGAACAGTTTACTATCAACTTCGAAACCGGTTACTTTGGCCTTTTGTTGGTTGATATTTTTGTAAGTATCGTGTTCTAAGCTACCGCCGTTAGGCCCAACAGGATAAGATTTTTTACCTTCATAATGCAACTCAATAAAGTCCTTATAATCTGTTCTAAAAGCACTCAAAGTCAAATAACTTCTGTCTTTGTGTAATGTAAACGCCAACTCTTTCGTTTTCGCTGTTTCAGGCTTTAGGTCAAAATTAGGATACAGCGTAAAACTTGGGTGCTTAAAGGTAAAATAGATTTCATCGGCCGTTGGTGCTCTAAAGCCTTTGGAAAATTTCGCCTGAACACGCAAATAATCAGTCGGATCAATCGTTGTGCCAAATGAATAACTATGATTATTAAAATGGCGTCTTTGCTCACCGAGGAATTTTGCATTTTCTTCCGGGTTTCTGGCTACTGCTGCCTTCCAGTCTGATAATGTTTTTCCATACTTACTATTGTATTCTGCTAAATCTTTGATGTAATTAGGGTCATTATTTTCCCATTCCCAAGTTGTCCAATTGACTTTATTGCCCGGATACTTTTGCGTATCCCAATACACGGGCGGATTAGGGATATTGGGTCTTTCCGGTGGTGGAATAACCGCAACAATACCATCGGGTATTCTCGGCGTTTTGCCTTCCTCATAAGTTGGCTTGTAAGACACCCTATCATAACGATAGTCTGCATTAAAGCTCAACCAATCATTAACCCTAACGTTATCGGCAAAGTACAATGCTCCTGATTTTACCTTAACAGGCACTAGGAATGATGAAGCACCTTCCTTAGGATATGGACAAGTAAATGTTCCAAAAGAAGTACACTTTTCACCACCCGTAGATTGACTAACCCACCAGGCTGCTTTTGATCCGGGAAGCGGGTCAAAGGAACCGGCATAATTAATCATACTCTTTTCTGTATGAGCATATGAAAAACCATAATCTAAATTATGCTCTGTTCCTTTAATATCAAAAGTTTTAGAAAAATCTAAATCCACTTGTTTTGTATCGGTATTTAGGCTTCTGTCTTTCCAGTCTGTTTGCAGCCAACCTTTACTATTGGGACGTAATAAAATGCCATCTTCTGCAGTGGTGGCAAACTGTTTACCATTCTCCTTATATTTTTTATTTAAATTAACTGTCTTCCAAGCATCTTGAAGATTATCCGTCCAATTCGGTTTTAGTATTTCTAATGGCTTATTACAGTCTATCTCTGAACAATCAAACCAAATGTCTTTCACCTTATCATAGTAAGTGTAGGGGACGTAAGTCTTGCCTTTGGAATCTTTTAAATCATAGCCGACAACTCCTTTAACTAACTCGGGGCGTTTACCATATTTATCTACTATCTGAGTGACACCATTATTCTCCTTCAACTCTAACCCGGCCGGATTTTCATAAGCATCGCACTTTGTACCCCCCTCACAGTATTCATCGGTTCTTGCTCTTTGGCTAATCTTTTGCTTTGAGATAGTTAGTTTAGCACTATCCCACAAAGGATTTTCATCATAATTTTCATAAGCAAAAGCAATATTTTGACGCGTACTACTGTCATTTGCATGGCGTATTGCCTCTTCCGGGGCATCTTTTATAAAATCAGTGCGACCACGCTGCTTCAATGTATAAGACCAATCAGTTCCTTTCGAGGTTGTCTTTCCATCATCCAACATCAGAGTAAACCGATTGGTCTCACTGGGATTATAACCTAATTTAACCAAGGTGCTGTGTTTACTAATGTCATAAGGGTCAGCCTTTTGGCGAGAACGACCCTGAGCATTATCCGGATAATCATCATAGCCAAAGTTTTTTAAATTCATGCCTTCCCTATCAGTACGCACGACTAAAGCATCAAAATCTTTATAACGACCAGCCAAAGTATGCGATAACATGCTTTGCTCATTCGCTGACGAATAGCCCCCTTTGATTTTATAATACCAATCCTTATCAATTAAATAATCACGGGCATCTTTAGTTTCAAAAACAACAGCACCACCCAAAGCTCCACTGCCGACCTTCGTCGAATCAGCCCCCTTACCGATGTTGACTTCTTTCATATTTTCAACTTCAACACCATTGCGGGTATTATTAAAGTTCCCATAACCTTCAAATAACTCTTGAAAACCTGATGACGACAAAGTCTCCGCCTGTCCTAAACCATCAACGGTAATATTAACACGGTTTTCATCCACACCACGGATGGCATAACCACTTGAGCCCATACGTCCTTTTTCAACGACAGTAACACCTGTTTCATATTTGACCAAGTCACGTGTATCTTGCACCTGCTGTTTTTCAAGTGTTTCAGCGGTTTTAACCGTTTCACCAATTTTTTTATTTTCAATATCTTCCGGCGTACTAGCAATAACATCAACGGCTTCCAATTCCCCCGAATCATCAGCAGTCGCATTCGACACCGATAACGCCAATGCTCCATAAAGTAAGTAATTCAGCCGTTTCATACGAAAAACGGGCTCTTTTTCCGTTTGATTAAATATTTTTTTAGACATAAAGACCACTTAGTTTTTTGTTAATCTGAATAAAATCGTAAACATCCTATGAAACAATAAAATATCTATACATTAATTGATTTTCACTATGGAACGATGCTGGCTAGTCTATCAAAAAAACCGAAGAAATAAAATAAGAAATTATAATATTGTTGATTATTATTGCTATTAAAATTAGCGTTTCTTAGTTTATACCAATAAGCACTGATAATTTTACCGATAAGTTAATATTTTTTTTCCTCTTAACATTTTGTGCTATAGTACGCGTTTATTTAAAAAGCAGGAGAACAACTTTAATGAGTAAAGTCGAATATAAAGACCCGGCAGAAATTCAAACATTATTAAACAAAGAGTCTTGGAAAATTTTCCAAATTATGTCGGAATTTGTCGAAGGCTATGAAAAACTGGCCCACATTAGCCCATCAGTATCTATTTTTGGTTCCGCACGGACAAAACCCGATCATCCTTATTATAAATTAACCGAAGAGGTTGCTTATCGTCTGTCAGAAGCAGGATTTTCCGTTGTTTCTGGTGGTGGGCCAGGCATTATGGAGGCCGCCAATAAAGGCGCTTTTGAAGGCAAGTCGAAATCTATCGGTCTAAATATTATCTTGCCACACGAACAACACGGCAACCCCTACCAAGATATTTCTCTCAATTATCGGCATTTTTTCTCGCGCAAGGTAATGTTTGTTAAATACGCTTCAGCTTATGTCGTGATGCCGGGTGGTTTTGGCACATTGGACGAATTTGCCGAAGTGCTAACCCTAATCCAAACAGGTAAAAGTCGCCGTTTCCCGATTATCTTAATGGTCAGTAAATTTTGGCAACCATTATTAGACTGGTTTAAAAATACGTTAATTGAAGAAGGAACAATTTCTGAAAAAGATTTAGACCTTTTTCAAGTGGTTGATGACCCAAAAGAAGCCGTTGATGCTATTTTTGCTTTCTATGAGGGTAAAGACATCGAACCGTCATTCGATGAAATTAGAAAAATGACAGCATTATAATAGCCAATTTTTAAGAATCTCAATCGTAAAAAATATCGGTCTAGCGAACACTAAACTGATATTTTTTATCATCAAACGTATTAAAAGCACTAACCGCCAACTAACGCCAACAAAATACCGGCAGCAACCGCTGAACCAAGCACACCGGCAACATTTGGACCCATTGCGTGCATTAATAAGAAGTTTTGTGGATTGGCTTCAAGTCCCACTTTATTGACCACACGAGCAGCCATCGGCACTGCCGAAACACCCGCCGCACCGATAAGCGGATTAATTGGTGATTTACTGTATTTAGACAATAATTTTGCCATTAAAATACCTGCAGCTGTACCGATACTAAACGCCAAAGCACCTAATACTAAAATCCCCAATGTTTCCATATTTAAGAATTTATCGGCTTGTAATTTTGACCCCACACCAAGCCCCAAAAATATGGTGACAATATTGATAATTTCATTTTGAGCTGCTTTTGATAGGCGTTCTACTACGCCACTTTCCCGCATCAAATTACCCAAACAAAACATACCAACCAGTGGCGTTGCTGACGGCAATAATAAAATTGTCATCAATAACACAACTAATGGAAACAGAATTTTTTCACCTTTTTTAACATGGCGTAGCTGCTCCATTTTAATGGTTCGTTCTTCAGGAGTGGTCAAAGCTTTCATTATCGGCGGCTGAATAATTGGTACAAGCGCCATATAACTGTAAGCCGCCACGGCGATTGCCCCTAATAAATCAGGTGATAATTTGCTCGATAAGAAAATCGCTGTCGGACCGTCCGCCCCACCAATAATGGCAATTGAAGCCGCATCTTGTAATGAAAACTCAATGCCCGGGACAACATTTAATGCAATTGCCCCAAATAAAGTCGCAAAAATACCAAATTGAGCCGCAGCCCCAAGCAGTAGCGTTTTCGGATTAGCAATTAACGCCCCAAAATCGGTTAATGCCCCTACCCCCATAAAAATAAGCAAGGGAAAAACCCCCGTTTCAATACCTGAATGGTAAATATAGTAAAGCAGCCCACCTTCGGCAGTAAAGCCTGCGTTGGGAATATTCGCCAAAATCGCACCAAAACCTATCGGTAATAGCAAAAGTGGCTCAAATTTTTTGACTATTGCCAAATAAATCAGCAGCCCACCCACTGCCATCATAATGATTTGACCGAGTTCAAAATTAGCTAAACCCGTGTCACTCCACAGTTTGAGTAGTCCGTCCATTATCGGCTACCCCAACGTGATTAGTGGCGAGCCAACAGCAACGCTATCGCCCTCTTTCACCAGAATTTGTTGTACTGTACCTGATTTTGCAGCACGCACTTCGGTCTCCATTTTCATCGCTTCAAGGATAATTAAAACATCACCTTCGGCAACTTGTTGTCCCGCTGAAACTTGAATTTTGAAAATATTTCCTGCCAATGGGGCTGGTACTTCTTCGCCACCTGTTGAAGCGGTTGGTGCCGGTGCTGGGGCATTATTAGCCGCCGCAGGACTAACACTTGAAACCGTACCTTGTGGACCAACCTCAACGTCATACACTTGACCATTGACTTTTACACTATAACTTTCTACAGTGCCTGAACTTGCTTTGGCAGAAGCTGATTTAGTTGCAGGAGCAACATCATCGGCACTTGGCACAGGTTCAAAGGCATCAGGATTATTGCGATTTTTTAGGAACTTCAATCCAACTTGTGGGAATAACGCATAAGTTAAAACATCATCAATTTCATCTTTGACAACGGTGATATTTTCGGCTTTTACTTTTTCCTTAAATTCTGCGGTTAAAGTATCTAGCTCGTTTTCCAAAACATCAGCAGGACGACAAGTTATCGGTGCTGCGCCGTCCAGCACTCGGGCTTGTAATTCTTTGTTGAGTTCAGCTGGGGCAGCACCATATTCACCTTTTAAGACGCCAGCGGTTTCTTTAGTAATATTTTTATAACGCTCGCCACAAAGCACGTTAATCACGGCCTGTGTGCCAACAATTTGTGAGGTTGGTGTAACCAAAGGAATATAACCCAAATCTTTGCGAACACGTGGGATTTCAGCCAGTACATCATCCAGTTTATCAGCCGCCCCCTGCTCTTTTAACTGACTTTCCATATTGGTGAGCATTCCACCCGGCACTTGAGCGATAAGGATACGAGCATCTACACCTTTCAATTGCCCCTCAAATTTGGCATATTTTTTTCGGACTTCACGGAAATAAGCGGAAATATTTTCCAATTTATGCAAATCTAGTTCCGTATCACGTGGCAAGCCTTCTAACATCGCCACAACGGTTTCAGTTGGGGTGTGTCCGTAAGTTTGGCTCATTGATGAAATGGACGTATCCAAAATATCCAAACCTGCTTCGACCGCTTTCACAGCCGTTGCTGTTGATAAACCAGTGGTGGCGTGACAGTGCATCGCCACAGGAATATCACACGACACTTTGATTTTCTTGACTAATTCTTCGGCATCATACGGACGTAATAATCCCGCCATATCCTTAATACAAATTGAATGTGAGCCTAAATCCTCCAAACGCTTGGCTAAATCCACCCAGCCATCAATCGTATGCACTGGGCTTGTCGTATAAGAAATCGTACCCTGTGCGTGACCGCCAACTTGCACAACGGCTTTAATCGCACGCTCGAAGTTTCTAACATCATTCATCGCATCAAAGACACGGAAAACGTCCATACCGTTTTTATGCGCACGTTCAACAAATTTATCGACCACATCATCAGCATAATGGCGATAACCCAACAAGTTTTGCCCGCGTAGTAACATTTGCATCGGTGTTTTGGGCATCGCTTTTTTGAGTTCACGCAAACGCTCCCAAGGGTCTTCGCCTAAAAAACGGATACAAGCATCAAAAGTCGCCCCACCCCACGTTTCAAGGGACCAATAACCGATTTCATCAAGTTCAGCAGCAATTGGTAACATATCTTCAATTCGTAAACGGGTAGCAAATAATGATTGATGAGCATCGCGTAATACGACATCAGTAATGGCAAGTTTTTTAGTCATTGTTATAACTCCTGAAAAATTACGTAATTTTTATTTGTGTTGATTTCGATATTGTTGCACTGCCGCTGAAATTACCGCAACCAAGGTTTCTTGTTCAATATCGCCTGATGAAATGGATTTGCTTGTCGTCTGAATAGGTATCAGATCATCGGGAACAATTTTATTCAAAAATGGTATAATAATAACCAATATACCTAAAAATGAAGTGACAAAAATCATACCGATAAATAGTAAATTTAGGGCTTCTAATAACAACGAGGCTAAATTCATAATTGCTCCTGATAAAATTATTAGTTTTGACACAAACCGTGCAGGCTATTCTAGCACAATTAAAGGATGATTTAATGACTTTTTAAAATAAATGTTGGCAGACATTATGCCTTATCGGTTTTTAGTTTATTTTGCTATATAATGAAAAAAGACTGAAGATTTAGGCGTTATAAGACTTATGCAAGAAACCACAAAAATCACCGATAATATAAGTAAAAATAAAGTAATTATACCAGATAAAACTTTTTCCGTTGCACCAATGATGGCATGGACGACACGTCACTGCCGATATTTTCATCGTCAAATTAGTCAATATGTTCTACTCTACACCGAAATGGTGACAACAGGGGCGATTTTGTATGGTGAGCATCAACGATTTTTACAATACAACAGC
>PDWI01010441.1_pt1 | contig 10407 bp, 10 predicted proteins | sample 1430891 | NCBI WGS metagenome assembly PDWI01 (sample SAMN01162508, study PRJNA174530) | Oral metagenome, whole genome shotgun sequencing project. | biome: Marine environment; feature: Marine mammal; material: Swab sample of the gingival sulcus; isolation source: swab sample of gingival sulcus... | reverse complement strand
ATTTTATCTACTAACCTATATATCGGTGATAAGACTGTAAACATTAGACTTTTAATAAAATTAAATGTAGGAGTCCTGAAAAATTCAAATGTTTCAAACATTCTTAAAGCTATGTAAACGTAGTTCATAACCGCAAATATATTTATAACAAGCAAAAAGAACTTATGAACTAATAAGTCCGTACTACTCATCATCTGATTTATTCCAAGGTAAATTAAGTCCTTTATTCTTTAAAAGTTCATCTCTTACATCACCAGATATTTCAACATTTTCAGGAGCTATAATAAAAATATTTCTAGCTACTCTCTGAAGGTCTCCATGTAACGTATAGCAAGTTCCGCTTACAAAATCCATAATCCTTTGAGCTATTACCGCATCTACTTCATCTAAATTTATTATAACAGGTCTAAAACTTTTAATATGGTCTGTAATAGTTCTTGCATCTTCATAAGTTTCTGGGTGAATTATTACCATACCTAACTGAACATTCGCCTTTAAATTAACTACGTTATTTTTAGCATCAAAAGTAGTTTTAGTAGCTGAATAACTGCTTAGACTTCTAACATTTTCTGGCTGTCTTTCGTACTCTTCTTCATACTCCTCTTCGTATTCTTCTTCGTACTCCTCTTCGTATTCATTGCCTCCACCTATATTCATCATCTCTTTTAATTTACTACCGAATCCCTTTTTCTTCATAACTATCCTTTCTACGTACCATACTCATATCATTACGCTTTAATGTAATTACGTCTGCCAAATATAGCAGTGCCAACCCTAACCATAGTAGCACCCTCCTCAATAGCCACTTGGTAATCATTACTCATACCCATAGATAATATATCTATACAATTATTATCTTTGTTTTTGTCTTTAATGTCAATAAAAATATTATTCATTTGTTTAAATAAATGTCTATTTTGTTCAGCATCTTCTACATAAGGTGCTATACACATAAGACCTCTAACTCTTATATTTTCAAATATAGATATATCTTTCATAAAATCATCTATATCACTAGCCTTTATTCCAAACTTGCTTTGCTCATCGCCTATATTAATCTGAACTAAAACGTCTACTACGACACCTTTTTTATTAGCCTGTTCATCTATTTTCCTAGCTAATCGAACCGAGTCTAGAGAATGTATAAGCACCACTTTATCAACTATATACTTGACTTTATTTCTCTGTAGATGACCAATCATATGAAAGTTCACATCGCAGTTTTCAAAGTGTTCATACTTGCTTACTATTTCGCCTGTTTTGTTTTCACCAAAGTTTATTACTCCACAATTAGCAGCCTCAATCAAATCTTCTATAGGCTTCGTTTTAGATACCGCTATAAGGGTTACATCTTCTAATTTTCTACCGCTCTTTTTTACGGCAACTTCAATATTACTTCTAACTTGTTTTAAATTTTGTTCTATCATAACTCACCTATTTATAATAACATTTTCTTCTACGCTGCTACTATCGGACATTATTCTATCATAAGTCCTAACACCATAAGGAATGTCTGCTTTAACTATTAAAAATCCATTTTCTTCATAATCTATTTCTATAAATTTAAACATAGTAAAACCTTTATTTGCAACGTACACACCATCAAAATATCTTTCTTCATCTATGACAAACTCTTTCGAATCTTCCTCTTCTCCCTCTTCTGGAAAAGTATATATCTTCGCACCTACAGTAATTTCATTGTTCACAGGTATCCAAATAAAATCACCTTCATCTTTAATTATATTTATCTGTTGTATTTTAGGTTTAGTTGACTCATCGTTCTCTTCACTTTTTTTACGATACTTATAAACTCCTTTAACTTGTCCATCTTTACAAAAAAACTCTTTAGGAATTTTGACAAATTTCTTTTTAACTACCGCAGTTTCTGGTATTTTTATACCTGTATAATTTCTGTATAAAATCTGAACTGGAACTGTACGTCTATTCAAAAAGTTATTTAAAAATCTATCAAACCTAAGCGTCAAATAAGTTTTACCATTCACTATTTCTTCTTTATATATCTTTCCATATATAAACTGCTTTTCTTCGCCTAAATAAACTTCAAAATAATTGTTTTCATCTAATCTCTTTTTATTGAGTTCTCGTTTACAGACCGCATCTATTTCAAATACAACGTACCAAAAATGGTCATTTATAACTTTACATACCGTATCGCCCTGTGCAACTTTCTTTTTGTACTGTGAAGTTATATTATTCGATAAATTATCTACATAAGTATAATCCATCTTGTCTATATCTAAATCTTCTTTTTCATCTATATTATAGCTTATTACACCACTTTTATCAGCTTTTATAAAATTTATTTTATTATCATAATCTTTTTTTAGCCTTAAATACTCACTAGCATAATCGCTATTTTTTAGCAAATACTTATCTCTAATAAAAGCTACTTCTTGCTTGAGGTCGTTGTTATAGTTTGCCGTAAACTGAACATTTTTAAAGTTATTATTTATAGTAAAAGACCTAAGCGAATTTTTTATATTTTTAAGCACATCTTTCTTTACTTTTGCATCTATAGACAAATCTCCAGTAGCTGCACTAATTTTTCGCTCCAAAAGTCGTATCGTCTGCTCATCATCTACTATTCCAGCCAAATCCATTCCGCTTCTAACTCTTTCTCCCTCTAGTGCAAAGTATTTGACACTGCCAGACTTATCTGCCTTATAAACAGTTTCATCTCTCACTATAAGTCCTTTAAAAGTTTGCGAATTAGAAAGAACTCCTAGTTCAGCCACTGTAAAATCATACTTTTTCCTAGTTACATTTACAAAAATTATTCCTATTATATAAAGAAAAATAAGCAAAGAAAGTACAAAAGACAAACTAACATGACTATTTTGTTTTTTTCTATAAACATTTGCCTCATGCTTTTTTATATACTTATTTGCTTTATCCATATTAACTGGTCTAGGTCTTGGTCTTGGCGACGTATAAATAGTGCCTCTTTTACGCTGCTCTATAATCTCCATATTTGCATCACTAAGCGAGCTACGAGTGCTTCGTAAGTTTCTGGCATCTCTAGCTTTTTTTCTAGCCTCAGCTGTACTTTTTCTATTTTTGATATTTCTAATATTTTTAATATTACTACTATCTTTTTTATAATTCATTTTTAAGCATTCTTCCTTGATAAGTATTTCTCTCTACCATAGTATCATAAATAGTGTCCCTTATCTTCCATCTACTAATACCCCAATTACAAAAGTCTGTACTGTTTTTCGGTGCACTGCTAACTAATCGTTCTATAGCAATATTTCTATCCAAATGTTCTAAAAATGTAATTACTCTCTCCATATACTCTTCTACTGAAATGATATTTATTTTACCTTGTTTATACATATCACTAAATACAGAATTTTTAGAAATATATAAAGAGTGCACTTTTACTAAATCAATTTTTTGTTCATTAAAAAGGCTTGCTAATCTAATCATATCATCAGTATTGTCCCAAGGCAAATTTCCTATTACGTGCGTACATATAAAAAAACCGTATTGCTTTATAAGTTTAACAGCATTTTTATAATCAGCTACGCTATGACCACGATTTATCTTTTCAAGACTTTCATCGTTTATAGACTGAAGTCCAAGCTCTATAGTTATATTAACTCCACTTCTCCTCTTTATTTCTTTTAGTATATCTAGCACTACTTCATCTATACAATCTGGTCTTGTAGCTATACAAAGCTCTACTATATCGTCTACTACAGCCTGCTCCATATAATTTTTAAAGTCATTCATATCTAAATAAGTATTCGTATAACTCTGAAAATACGCTATATACTTATTTGCCTTATACCTTTTTTTAAAATATTTCTTATGAATTTCTATCTGCTTCTCTACTGGTATCTCTTCACTTATAATATCATGAACTCCACCATTTTGCGAACAAAAGTAGCAGCCAAGTTTCCCTTTTGTGCCATCTCTATTAGGACAAGTCGTCTTTATGTTAAGCGGTAATTTATAAACCTTTTGCCCATATTTACTTTTTAAAAATTCACTATATTTATAATATACAAACATTACGTCCTCTTTTGTACACTTTCTACTATTTTTATTCATTTTTTTGTTTTTTTTATACAATTTATGAAAAAATAAAGGATTTAATCAATTTAAGCCGAAACTTATTATAACAGATTAAAAATATGTTTTAAACTATTCTAAGTATATGAGTATACATTATACATAGATGATTAGGATATTAGGGTAATTGATTTAAGGAGGATTTTTATCATGATAAAATTAGTCGCAGCCGATAGAGGCGAAGGAAAAACAACAAAATTAATAGAGTTAGCAAATAAAAGAGTTAAAGAAGTTAAAGGTCATATAGTATTTATAGACCAAAATGAAAGCCACATATACGCTTTAAAACATCAAATAAGATATATAAATATCGCTGATTTCCCAATAGACGTTTCAACTGAATTTTTCGGTTTCATATGCGGAATACTTTCAAGAGATAACGATATAGAAATAATATATGTGGACGGACTTCTAAAACAAGCTCACATAGATGATATAGCTAATTCAACACACCTAATAGAAAAACTTAAAAAAATAACTGATAAATTTAACGTTAGGTTCGTCTTCTCGGCAACTTGCGAAAAAAGCGATCTTCCAGAGTTTCTTAATGAATACTTGCTCGAAGAATAAATTAAAATTAAATTTTTTGAAAGCCCTAATTTAAAAGTTAGGGCTTTTATTCATTCTATAATATATTTCTCCAATCAATATCTCCTCTATCGAGTCCTTTAATAAGAACTTCTGCTGTAGCTAAATTAGTAGCTATAGGAATATTGTGAATATCACAAAGCTTTATAATGCTAGTTACATCAGGTTCATGTGATAATTTACCTAAAGGGTCTCTTAAATATATCATAAGGTCTATTTGATTATTTGCTATTTGAGAACCTAATTGTTGTTGTCCCCCTAGATGACCTGCTAAATACTTCTTAACAGAAAGACCTGTAGCCTCTTCTATTAATCTACCCGTAGTACCAGTTGCATACAAATCATGTTTTAACAACATATTTCTGTATGCTATACATAAATTTTGCATAAGTTTTTTCTTTGAATCATGCGCTACAAATCCTACATTCATTTCACAACTTCCTTTCTTATTATATTCACACCACTTACATTTAATTCACTCTGAGGTTTTTTAGGTTGCATACTCACATTGAGTGCTATTCCAATCCCTATCATATTCGACCAAAGAGAGCTAACACCATAGCTTACAAAAGGAAAAGTAAGACCTGTATTAGGTAGTATCCCCGTAGCAACTCCTGTGTTTATAAATGTCTGAAATGCTATTAAAGTAGCAACTCCTGCCACTATCAATTTCCCCATTAAATCCGCACTATTAACACCTATATAAATAAGTCTAGCAATCAAAACAATTACTAAAACCAACAGTATTATAGCACCTACAAATCCGAATTCCTCACCTACTACAGCAAATATGAAATCCGTTTCTGAAAATGGTAAATACTCATAATAATTTACCTTTCCAAGATAAAGCCCTTTTCCGAAAGCCTGACCCGAACCTATAGCCTGTATCGAATAGTAAGTTTGATATACAAGACTTTTATCTACCGACTCAGGGCTAACTAATGATAAAATTCTATTTACTTGATACGTCTTTAATAACTTTTGTGTCGGACTTTGTATATACTGTATTAAAAAATACGCAGATGGTATGCCCACTGCTGCCACACCAAAAACATAGTAATAGCTTATATTTGAAACAAATATGATAAATACAAAAAGCATAACTATTACTACACTTGTAGATAAATCTGGCTGTAAAAATATTAACCCTATCGTGCTACCTACAATAGCAATCGAACCTAGTATCACTAAAATATTATTTATTTTATTTTCAAAATAATAAAAGTATGAAGACAATATAAGTATTAAAAATATTTTCGAAAACTCACTAGGTTGCAATCTAAACTGACCTATAGCTATCCATCTCGTAGATTCGTTTGCCGTATCTCCAGCAACTAATACGGCTGCAAGCAAAGCGATATTTAAAACAAATAAAGGTATGCTTAATTTCTGATACCAATGGTAATCAAAAAATGAACATATGGTCATCAAGATTAAACCACTTAAAAAACCTATTATTTGCCTATTTCTATATGACGCTGTTCCATCTGGTAAATTTACTCCAGTGGCACTTCCAATTAAAATAATTCCAATTATAGATATTAAAATTACTAAAACTACAGTAATAAAGTCAAATTTTTTTATTACATAATTTTTGAACATTACTTCCTCATCTGTTTTATAGGTATGTTAGCAAATAACGCTGTATCTCTACCGTTTTCGTCTTTTTTATCTACTTGTATCTCTATACCTTCTTCATCAATTATCATATATTTTTTTATTACATTAATTATTTCTTGTTTCATTCTATTTAGCACTTCTGGACTACAATTAGTTCTATCATTTATTACAACTAGCTGAATTCTATTTTTTGCCATCTGTGCTGATTTTTTCTTTTTTCCAAATCCAAACATATACACCCCTACTATCTAAAAGCCTCTCTCAGTCTTTCAAAAAAACCTTTATTTCTCGAAAGCTGAATGTAAGGTACTTCTTCTCCAAGTATTCTTTTACAAATATTACTATAAGCAGTACCAGACAAAGAGTCTTTATTTTTAACTATAGGCTCTCCTGTATTAGTAGATATTACTATATCTTCATCATCTGGTATAGTTCCTATTAAATCAATAGCCAAAATCTCTACTACGTCCTCTACGCTCATCATGTCGCCACGTTTCACCATATCCATACGAAGTCTGTTCACTATAAGCCTATGGTCTTTTATCTCATTAGAGTCTAGTAAACCTATTATTCTATCAGCATCTCTAACAGCAGACACTTCAGGAATAGTAACTACTAACGCTCTATCAGCAGCAGCAACAGCATTTTTAAATCCTTGCTCTATACCAGCTGGACAATCAATTATAATATAATCAAAATCTTGTCTAAGCTCATTACAAAGCTCCACCATCTGTTGTTCATTGATAGCGTTTTTATCTCTCGTCTGAGCCGCAGGCAATAAATACAACTCTGGAAATGATTTATCCTTGATTAAAGCCTGCTTTAACTTACAGTTTTTTTCAACTACGTCTACAAGATTGTATACAATTCTGTTTTCAAGTCCTAAAACTACATCTAAATTTCTAAGCCCTATATCAGCATCTATCAAAACTACCTTTTTGCCTAGCATAGCTAGACCGCAGCCGATATTGGCAGAAGAAGTCGTCTTACCTACTCCTCCTTTTCCACTTGTTACTACAATAACTTCACTCACTTAACTACCTCTCAAATCCTTATTTATAACTACTAGGAAGTTCAAAAAACAACCGATATACAAACAATCCAAGTAAACGATTACTTCTAATCCATTCAATCCAATAATATATTATCCTAAATAGCTACTTTAATAATACAAAATCTTTCAACAGCCCTTTATCAATATTATCTATCGTTATCCTCTCATCTTCAACAAAAGCTACAGATGGCACACTACCCTCATAACTTTCAGGTGCTCTAGCTATAAACTCCGCTATTCTAAGCTGGGTAGGTTGTAAACTAACAGCAAAAATAGCTGCATTTTTATTACCTGTTGCTCCAGCATGAGCAAATCCCTTTATCTTACCTAAAACTATTATATTTCCAGTAGAAAGAATTCTAGCACCAGGATTTACATCTCCTAAAAAAACTATGCTTTTATCGCTTTTAAGCTCTTGTCCTGAACGTAAAGTTCCTTGAAAAAACTTAGCATATTCTACATCACTTGCACCTTTATTTAAAACGATATTGCTATCATTTTTCTTTTCATTTTTTTTAATTTTCGTTGATTTCTTCTTGGCTTTAAATTCAGATACATCGACAGTCGCCATATTTTCATCTACTAGACAAAACACCTTTAAATCACTATTTTCTCTAACTATTTTTAAAATATCTCGTTGTATCTTTTCATTTAATTTATCATACTTTATCTCTAAAGAAACCTCTCCATTACCAAAAAACTTTCTTCCTGCTAAAAGTTTGGTTTTTAGTTCCTCATAAGCATCTTCTAAATTACTATCATTGTCTATAACAATTTTAAAACCGTACTTATTTCCTTTTATTAAAATATTATCTTTCATATCACTCCTACTATTAGTCCTTTTTATTATACAAAAAAATACAGCCAATGTCTATTTTTTATTTTATACAATTATATTGTGATAATATAGCTTCTATACCACACACAATTTAAAATTACTCCTAATATTCAGGCATTAATAAGTTTGAGTAAAAATATATAATCTACCAAAGTTGATTACGATAATCTAAATCATCTATTTTTTTATCTAGCTTAAAGTAATTTTCAAAAACATCTCTAGCACAAGCAGCAGCATGAGCTGATTTATAAGCGTATTGAAGAACTACAACTACTGTAACTTCAGGTTTTTCATAAGGTGCAAACCCTACAAATAATGCATGGTTTGGTCTATCTTTTACATGTCTAACTGGGTCTATATTTTTATCATCAAAAGATGCTATTTGTGCTGTACCTGTCTTGCCTGCAACTTTTACATGAAAACCTTTAAATTCCTTTTTGGCACTACCTCTGCTTCCAGACGTAACAAGCCTCATACCTCTAGTTACTACGTCTACATGTTCTTTAGCAAATGCTGCCTCATTTAAAACTTTAGGAGTAAAATCTTTTACAATTCTATCGTTTCTATCGGTTATTTTATCAACTAAATTAAGCTCTTTTACTCTACCACCATCTGCCAAAACATTTATGTATCTAGCTATACCAACAGGCGTATAGTTATTTTGTTCTTGACCTATAGCTCCACGAACTGGGTCTAATTTAGGAGTATTCGGTGTAGCCTCACCTATCTCTATACCTGTCTTTTTACTTAGACCTATTATATCCAAGTATTTATTTATCATCTCTATACCTTGCTCACTATTGTACTGACCATTTCTGCCTTTGCTACCTAACCTATAAGCCATCTCATAAAAGTAATAGTTACAAGACCTCTCTATAGCATGAGGAAGACTGAGCCTGCCATGCCTACCACCATAAGCATATATCCAACATCTCGCAGCTGGAGCTATTTTATTAAAAATACCAGTTGCATTTATAGTTTCTGTAGGAGTTACTACACCCTCTGTAAGCGCAGCAAGTCCCATAGCCATCTTTAAAGTCGATGCTGGCACCGACTTAGAGAGAGTAGCCCTAGGGTAAAGCGGCTTAGTAGGGTCTTTTCTAAGTTTATTGTAATACTCTCCATCAAAAGTATTTACAAACTTATTGTTATCATACGTAGGATAGCTAACTAGTGCAAGTACTTCACCAGTATCAACATCGGTTATAACGGCAGAACCACTAGATGGATCCAGCGCTAAATCTTTTGGTCTTAGTTCTAAATCAAGTATTTTTTTCTTTATAAATCCAAGCGGAGAATATCTACCATTTATAAGTCCTGTTCTTTCCCTTTCAGTAGCACTCACCAATTTTAAGTCTATAATCATAGAACAGAGCGGTCTATATCCTATCATCTGCTTATCTATAACATATAGATAATAAAATTTCTTAATACCGTCTTTTAGCATTATTTTATCAAATACTAATTCATTTATTTTTTGTACTATTAATATATCAGGCTCGAATTCTTCAAAATTAGAGCTTGAAACTTTAACTTGTGGATATGTTTTTTGGTATATAACCTCATCATCATAAAGATCTAGTTTCAGTAAATTCGCATCGTACAAAGCTTGCATAAGCTGATAAAAAGTAATATTATTTTGTAAAAATAAATCATAATAATCACTCTTGTAGAAAGCTCTTTTCAAATACCCATCTTCTACCATAGTGTTAAGTATAAAAAAGTACATGCTTTCATTGCTCTTTTTAAAACCTTTACTTCTATCTTTAATCTCTTTCTCTGTATCAACGCCAAGCTCTTCTATCAAACTATTAGCTTTTTCTACTAGTTGTTTTCCACCTACAACGCTAGATAAATTATCTTCTGATATATCCACTAGCTCATACCTAATTACAGAGTCAAAAACATCTTTAAGTAAAACTCCGCTATCTTTTTTTCTAGGCAGTGAATAATAAAGATTTTCTGTAAGTATTTTAGCTAAATTTTGTTCTATTATATTATATGTTTCTATTTGTAAATCATGACTTATAGTAGTTATTACGTTATTTCCAATTTTTGGTTCACCTTCTTCGAGAACTTTCATAGTCTTTCCTAGATGATTTACTTCTACTTTTTCATAACCGTCATATCCTCTAAGCTCTTCTTCAAATTCTTTTTCAAGACCAACAAAGCCTACTTTATCGTCTGCTTTATATCCCTTATCTTTCAT
>PDWI01010440.1_pt1 | contig 10408 bp, 7 predicted proteins | sample 1430891 | NCBI WGS metagenome assembly PDWI01 (sample SAMN01162508, study PRJNA174530) | Oral metagenome, whole genome shotgun sequencing project. | biome: Marine environment; feature: Marine mammal; material: Swab sample of the gingival sulcus; isolation source: swab sample of gingival sulcus... | reverse complement strand
TTTTTCCTTTGACCTGTATTTTTATTAGAGAACTGTTAAACGACAGAAAATCAAAGCTTTTTTCAAAAAAATACCTAAATACAGATTCACTTCTTTGAGAAAATATCGCCAATTGTAAAAAATTAATTTTACTTTTGATGCTGAGAAACAAAATTAGTATCCTGTAAAAAGTTTTAGGAATTCTACAATCTAATTCTTCCTCCATTTGGTTAAATGTGGAAAATACTATATCTTCAGTGTTTGGGTAACTCGTATTCTTTTTTTACACATAAAGATATTGAATTCCAGTAAGTTATCTAGGTTTGTTAATGCTTATTTTACTGAAAACCAATCAAATAAACCACTTTTTAGCGAAGTGTTGAATAATAAAATCGGTATGTTTTTCTTTGCTTTCATTTTACTCTATCCATAACAAAATAAAAGAAAACACTGAGTGCAATGTGATACATCGGAAAATAACTCAATATTGGTTTCTGAAAATACACCCCAAACGAACCAACAACACAAGAAATAGGATAAGCCAACACAAAGTAAGAAAATAACCGGAACAAAAAATTCGCATAAAAGGGAGTAATATCCATTGTACTTGATGCTGCCGCCATTGGATACACCAATAACAAGCAAAATACTTGTTACAATATTTATGATTAAATTTATTTTTTTCATTCCTTTTTTTTAATAGATTACAAATGATGCTCTGCACCGCTTATAGTCCTATTGTATTAGCGATAGTTTTCTAATATTTTATTATCAAAACGTCTAACGAAATATTAGAAAGACTATCAATTTTTAACTGCACTGCGTAAGGAAAATAAATTGTTGTGTGAAGAGAATGTTCTTTTGCGTTAGAAGATAGAAGAATTAGAGAGGAAACTAAAACATAGAATCGTTAATAGCTTATTAGAGTGTGTGTCGATACGTACCAGTCAATAGAATAGTAGAATTACAGTGTAGTGTTATGAATATAAAAATGAGTGCAGGAAGGAATAGTAATAAACCTATTGGATAAATACACAGAAAAATGCAAGCCTATTTACGAAAAATATAAAAGAAAAAATGCAGCGCAGTAAAGCAGTTGACGCAGATGAAATAGGCTTCTCACCAAAGAACGCTAAAAGACACTGAATATGATGCTTATCATTTCCCCGACAAAACACTATGAAGGTGTGTTTATGAAATACTTAAATTGTTGTTAATTAGATAGACGATTTGTTTTTATGTAAAAGAAACCCCGAAAATCGACAATATTGCCAAAAACGGGGTTTACAAAACAAAGTTTATGTGAAATTACAACAAATATCAGAGCTGCAACCAACTTTATCACTTTTTTCTATTTCTGAAAATCATGATTTATTTTATCAACAATTTAATTTAGAGAATATATTTGTTACAGGTTTAATAGAAATCCTATTGTAAAGTTTGAATCCCAGTCGAAAACAAATTGTTTGCAACCTGTAGCATCTTCTATTGCTTTATATATATTTTTACCCGCTTTAGCTTTAGCTGCATCTCCGCTGTAGAAAGATGAATGCTGCAAGACAGTATACCTTTCTTTATTTTTTCTAACTTGCTTAGCAAATTTATAAGGAACCCCACCGATGATAAAACAAATGGAAGACCTGTCGGAAGGTACCATTTTTGCTTTATCGTAGACATCTTTATAAGCTTTTTCGTCAGATATATTTTTGGTATAATATTTTGCTCCATAAGCCTCTAAGCCCTTTATGGAATTATCATTTTTTAACCAAGATAATTTGGTATTTCCTGACCCTATATCTACAACAAATGCCGATGACTCAAATCTTTTTGGTAACACTGATTTAAGGGCATATTTTGCTTCTTGCTCCGGTGTGACAGTGTTTACAAAATACTTCATATTTCTCAATTCCTTTATTATTTTGTGAGTCGACTCAACCTTTTGTGCTCCGGAACTAACCACAAAATGAATATCTTTTCCTTTTACTCCATAATCTAAAATATCGGTAATGTACTTTTTTAACCCTGCTCTAATATCTTCACTGGTAGCCATATTATCATAAACCATACTATTGCCCCATTCCGCTTTTTTTAACTCCCAGTTTTTGTTTTTATCCATATTTACTATAAAACTGTTGAAACCCGATGCACCTAATTCTACAACACCTTTCAATTTTCCGTCAACAGGACTTGTCGGAACATAATTAAAAGACTTAGTAAAATCATTTTGGTTGGAGTTCTTATGAATTACCTTTGCTTCTTTTTGTGATTTTTCTTCTTGTGCTTGTTCAACTTTTACATCTTTATCATTATTTTCGGCTTGAAAACCTGGTAAGAATTTTTGAAAAAGAAAAAACAATATCACCATCACTACCATTACTATTAATAGCTTTGAAAATTTAGTTAATTTTGTTGCCATGTTAACGTATTTAAAGTTTTATAATAAATTGTGCCGATTTTATTTTGAAGCACTAACAAAAAATTGACATTATTCATTTGTGCAACTCTGTCATCGAATCGGCATCAGGTACAAATATATCACTATTATTCAGTAATAATACACTAAACAGGATATAATTTTACAGTTAAATTGTAAAATCATCAAAAATGGTAATCTCAACCTTTATGTTATTGTTTTAACCCATATTAAAAGACTACTTAAACTCTAAAAGATATTTCTTAATCCTTTTAGCTGCCTCTTCTATCAATTCCATTGATGTTGCATAAGAAAATCTAACGCAATTAGGGTCACCAAATGGTTCTCCCGGCACAATTGCCACAAGAGCATTTTTCAAAATAAGCTCCGCAAATGTCCCTGAACTTGTAATAGTATCTTTTCCATTGGACTTACCGAAATAATAACTGACATCGGGGAATAGGTAAAAAGCTCCTTCCGGTTCATTGACATTGATACCCGGTATTTCTTTCAATAATTTTATGAAAAAATCTCTTCTCTCTTGAAATTTATCCACCATATACTGATACTTACCTTGATCCAAAGCATAAGCCGCAGCGATTTGCCCAAAGGTATTTGCGCCAGAAGTTGATTGTCCTTGTATTTTTATACACGCCTTTGCAATTTCGCAAGGTGCAGCCATATATCCCAAACGCCATCCTGTCATAGAAAATCCTTTGGACAATCCATTGATAATGATAACTCTTTCTTTGAGAAAATCAAAAGAAGCAATAGAATGGTGCTTTTTTCCAAAATTGATATACTCGTATATCTCATCAGAGACCACGTATATATCGGGATGATCGTGCAATACCTCTGCAAGTCTTTCCAATTCATCGGCACTGTAAACCATACCGGTAGGATTGCAAGGCGATGAATATAGTATCATTTTTGTATTGGGCGTGATAGCATCTCTCAACTGCTCGGGGGTTACTTTAAAATCATTTTCGATAGTAGCGACCAAAGGTATCGGCGTACCATCAGATACCCTTATTATAGAGGCGTGGGACACCCAATAAGGCGAGAATAAAATAACCTCATCTCCCGGGTCTAAAAGAGCCGCGCACACACTTGCTATAGCTTGCTTTGCTCCATTGGTAACCACAATTTGATTGGTCTTATATTCGAGGTTGTTATCCCTCTTGAGTTTCCTCATAATCGCCTCCCTCAACTGGGGCATTCCTGCAACCGGCGAATACTTTGTAAATCCATCATCAAGGGCTTTTTTAGCAGCTTCCTTGATATCGTCGGGAGTATCAAAGTCAGGTTCTCCGAGACTCATATTGATAACATCGAGACCTTTCTCTCTTAGTTCTGTTGCCAATTGAGCCATTGCCAATGTTGCAGATTCTTCTATGTTTTTCACTTTTTCTGATAATGGAGCAAAATTCATATGTGTTAAATTTTAATTTATTACTTATTAAAAAACAAAATCAAAATACTGCTTTTCTCTTAATAAAACTTCAAGAAAAGCGTTCTGATTCAAACCGTCGTACATTTCTTAGTGCAAATTAGTAAAAAAAAATAAATCCACTGTTATTTGGAGATTTGTTTATAAGTATTAAGACAATTTTTAAATAATGCCTATTTTTGAAATAATAAAAAGAGATTTAATGTTATAATTCAAATGGTATAAAACGCAACATATAAAATTTGGATATGAAGATAGCAATAGCTCAGTTAAATTATATAATAGGGGACTTTGAGGGTAATACAAATAAAATGTTGGAAGCTATAGAAGTGGCTAAAAAACAAAATGCTGACATAATTGCTTTTGCGGAGTTGGCAACCTGTGGTTATCCCCCTCGCGACTTTTTGGAATTCAATGATTTTATACGCAGGGCGGAAGACAGCATCGAAAAGCTAAAAAAAGCCTCTAAAGACATAGCCATCGTAGTCGGTTCTCCGTCTATAAATCCTGTAAAAGAGGGAAAAGACCTTTACAATTCTGTCTATTTTCTGCACGAAGGTGAGGAAAAATTGCGACAACACAAGGGGTTACTTCCCACTTATGATATTTTTGATGAATACAGATACTTTGAGCCTGCATCAGAATTTAACGTAGTAGAATTTAAAGGAAAAAAAATTGCCATCAATGTTTGTGAAGACCTTTGGAATATCGGCAACGAAAATCCTTTATACACCATCAATCCAATGGATGAGGTAATCGACTACAAACCGGATTTCGTGATAAACGTATCGGCTTCGCCTTTTGATTACAACCAGTCAAAAGACCGTTTGAAAGTATTAAAGGCAAATGTGGATAGATACGGTATTCCGATATTTTATGTAAATCACGTCGGCGCACAAACAGAATTGATTTTTGACGGAGGCTCTGTTGTTATTTCTCCGGATTCCAGTGTTTATGAGGAAATGAACTACTTCGAGGAAGATATAAAATGTTTCGACCTTGAAGATGTCGTAAGCTGTAAAAAAAACATAGAACAATCAAAAGAAAAATATAGTCTAATTCACGGGGCACTTGTGCTCGGCGTAAAGGACTATTTTAAAAAATTGGGACTAAAAAAAGCAATCATAGGTCTCTCCGGTGGCTTGGATTCTGCGCTTACAACCGCTTTAGCTGTTGAAGCCTTGGGCAAGGACAATGTCTTAGTATTGATGATGCCTTCGCAGTTTTCATCAAAACATTCGGTGGATGATTCTGTAAAATTGTGTGAGAATCTGGAAATAAATTATCAAATTATCAAAATCGAGAACATTTACCTTGAGTTTGTTAGTAATTTAAGCCCCATATTTAAAGATATGCCATTCAATGTAGCAGAAGAGAACATACAGGCAAGAACTAGAGGCACATTACTCATGGGAGTTTCTAACAAACTTGGCAATATACTGCTGAATACCACAAATAAAAGCGAAATGGCGGTAGGATATGGCACATTGTATGGCGATTTAGCCGGAGGATTATCGGTTATTGCCGATATTTATAAGACCGAAGCCTACGATTTAGCGAGGTACATCAACAGAAACAAGGAGATAATCCCAAATCATATTTTAACCAAGCCGCCCTCTGCTGAATTGCGTCCCAATCAGTACGATAGTGACAGCTTGCCGGAATATGACATTTTGGATAAAATTCTCTATGAATATATCGAAAATAGAAAAGGACCAAGTGAAATAATAGCTCTCGGTTATGATAGCAATCTGGTAAAACGAATACTTAGATTGGTAAACATCAATGAATTCAAACGTTATCAGACTGCTCCGGTACTAAGAGTTAGCAAAAAGGCTTTCGGCGCTGGTCGTAGAGTGCCGATAGTTGGTAAATATTTATCTTGATTGGTTAAATAATTGTTAGATTTGGGTAGATTTATTATCTCAACAAACTTTTAAATTCGCTTAGTATCATCGCAGTCGCGCCCCAAACAATGTGATTGTTCAAGTGGAAATAAGGAATATTGTCAAGTATTTTTCCGTTTCCGGCTTTTACACTGGTTTTTTTTATGATTTTATCGTCTAACAAATCATCAATCGATATTTCGAAGTAATATTCCACTTCGTCGGGTTGTATGGTAAAGTTTATTTCTTTTTCAGTAAAAAACACAAATGGCTGAACCTTGAAGTAACTTATTGGGATATACAATTCAGTCAAATCACAAACTTCACGAATGTCATGGGGATTTACTCCTAATTCTTCTTCTAACTCCCTTATTGCACAGTGCTTAAAAGATTTGTCTTTGGGGTCAAGTTTACCACCCGGCAAACCGATTTGTCCCTTATGTCTATCATCTTTATTGTTGGAAGTTCTTCGTATAAGCGGAAAACAAATTTTATCATTTTTCATCTGCAATAATATCATTACTGCCGAATCTATATATTTGCTTTTATCCGTTATTATTCTTGGTCTTAGAGGAGGTGTCATTTTGAGTTGAGCCTCTTCGCCCGGAAGACCGTTTCTTTCTATTCGGTCAGTTATTAACCTTACTTTTTCCTCCAACAAGTTACTCATAATCTCACTTTACGGGTGTAAGGGAATAGCCTTTATTTTTGAGAAGATTGATAACTCCCGTTTTTCCGCCGAGATGACCTGCGCCTACAGCGAAAAGAGTAGCTCTATTTGCTATTTTATCCTCTATGATAGGTATCCAATTTTTATTTCTGTTGGTAAGTAAATATTTTTCATACTTATACGTGGTTTCCTCTGTTTTTATCATTTTATACATTTCTTCAATGTCCTGATTTTTATACAACTTGATTATGTAATCTAAATTGGAGGAATCATGCTTTTTCGACATGCTTTTCACCAACATTTCGGCTTGTGCATTATAGGGAATTGAATCAAAAATACTGATTTGATAATCAATGGTTTCAAGACCGGAAACACTGATGTTTTTCTCTTGAGCCAATTTTGATATTTCCGTTTCGTAGGAGAGGTATACTCCGGTTTTCAAAGCATTAGGTTGTAAATCCATATCGGCAATAACCGTTAAAAACATAGGTTTTATCTTTTCTAACATAAAGATAGGTAATCCTTTGCTGCTCAATTTTTTTTCTACTATTTTATACTCTTCTTCTGTCAATAAATCTTTTAGTGAAGTATCATTTTTCATCATAATCTTTGGCAATATTTCAAATACTTTTGAAGGGTCTTCCATTTCATTCATATCTATTTCAAAAACTACTTCCTTAGAAGCATCAATGGCATTATAGAACCCATTTGGCAGAAAATAATTGGCAGAATCTATTATATGAATGGTTCCAAAAAGATAAGAAGGTTGTGCTAATGTCTCACTTTCTATTTTCCATAACAAGGCATTGGAATCATCATGTTTTACAATTTTTGTAGTCTTGCAAGAAAAAAACAGAACTGTGAAGATTATCAAAATATTAAATGAGTATTTTATTTTCATATTGTTATTTTACTATTTTTTCAAATTTGCTCCCAAATTTATCAAATTAAAAGTGATGGTGACAATTAAAATGTTAAAAATTTGATTTTTATTATATTCCATACTCATTATTTACACATAAATCTGTCTCTACAACGTTAGTAATACTCGATATGGCTAATGGTTTTTATTTGTTAGCTTTTTGAACTATTTTTTAGATTCTTAAAATTTTTATCACTTTCTGATTTTAGGTAATTGAAAATATAAAATGTATCTTTGCCGTATAAAATTGAGTATATGAGAAATATAATAATAATTTTAATGTTTTTTTTCGCCTTTTTGGTTAGCTGTTCAGGTGATAAAACAAGTGATTTGAAACCGCTTGATTTGATGAGTTACGGAATACCTCTAAAGGTAAAGGCTCCCGCGGGAACTACGGTAAAAGTCGAAGACTTGGGTATAATGAAAGATATTACCTTGAAGAAAGACAAAAATTATTTTGTTCAAATAATAAGTACCTCTGCCACTACTAATGATGTTGTTAAGTTGAAAGAAGAGAGATTGAATGAGGTGAAAAAAAATCCTTTTTTCTCAAAGGTTATTTTGATGGAAGATAGTGGGTTTGTATTTGAAAAAAAATTGAGCGATAGCACCTTCAATTACGACTTTAGACATATCAAAATACAGGGAGATAATGAATTTTCTTTCCAAACAGGTCTCTATGGTATTTTTGATAAAGAGCAAGTAATGTCAATGTACGAATCAGTAAAATAGGCAGTAATTATATTTTCAAAAAATTGGTTTTTGAGGAGGTATTATCTATCATTGTTGATGTTACTTCTTTCGCATAAGCACAAATTGTAAAACACATAATTAACATGGTCTTTAAGAAATTAGTTATAATAGTAAATATTCTTCTTTTCGCAGCCTTATCTTTTGGTCAAGACAATGGCCGACTGTACGATATAGCTAAAAATATAGAAGTTTATACCAACATATACAAGGAACTTAATAAAAATTTTGTTGATGAAATTGATCCTAATATCTTGATGAAGAAAGGAATCGATGCTATGACTAAATCTTTGGATCCATACACAAGATATTTTTCCGAGTCAGAAGCCGAGAGCTTTAGAATATCAACAGAAGGCAAATATAGTGGTATAGGGTCGGTCATGAAAATGGTAGACAGCCTTATAACTATAATAGATCTTTATGAGAATGGGCCATCTATGAAAGCAGGCTTGAAGGTAGGAGACCAAATAATGGAAGTTGAAGGTAAAAGTACTTTGGGGAAATCGAGTAAGGAAATAGTCAATATCGTGCGTGGTGCTCCCGGAACATCAATCAATTTCAAAATAAAAAGATACGGTGAAGATGAGACAAGAGATGTTACAATAGTGAGAGACGAGATAAATATTTCAAATGTGCCTTACAGTGGTCTTTTAGACAATGATATAGCCTATATTCATCTTTCTACATTTACAGAAAATGCCGGAAAAAACGTAAAAAATGCCCTAAAAAAGCTTAAAGACAGTGTTGATATTAAAGGTGTTATCCTTGATTTGAGAGGTAATGGCGGAGGTCTTTTGAGGGAGGCTATTTCGGTGGTTAATGTATTTGTAGATGCCAATGAAGAGCTTGTTTATACCAAGGGTAAGGTAAAAGAAAAAAATAAAACGTATCACACATTGACAAAAGGATTTGATACTGAAATACCCTTGGTTGTCTTGATAAATGATCGTAGTGCTTCTGCTTCTGAAATAGTGAGTGGTTCTATTCAAGATTTGGACAGAGGCGTTTTGATTGGACAAAAATCATTTGGTAAGGGATTGGTGCAAAATATTTTTCCTGTGGGATATAATTCCAAGGTAAAAGTTACCATTTCTAAGTATTATATACCGAGTGGCAGGTGTATACAAAACAAAATTTATGATGATGGTAAAGCTGTAAAAATCGAAAAGGATAAAAGAAGTACTTTTAAGACCAGAAATGGGCGAGAAGTGTTCGATATTGGCGGTGTAGAACCTGATATACTGATGGAAAAAGAGAAGAAATCTTCATTTGTCAATAATTTATTGAAAGATTACATAGTATTTAAGTATGTAAATGAGTATTTGCTTAAAAACAAGGCTCCGGAGAAAATTGAGGGTTTTAGTTATGATGATATAGATGACTTTAAGTCTTTTTTGAAGGAAATAGACTACAACTATGAAACGGAGTCAGAAAAAACATTGAAAACACTAGAAGAATCAATATCAAAGGATGAACTTAACGATTTATTGAAATCAGATTTAGAGAATCTCGAAAAGAAAATCGAACAGAGCAAAAATAGTGATATTGCAAAAAATAAAGATATACTTATCAACCTCATTGGAAAAGAAATCATAAAAAGAAAGTTTTTCAAAAGAGGACAAATATTATATTCACTAAAAAATGACAAGGAAATACAAAAGGCAATAGAAGTGCTTAAATCTCCTAGTCAGTACAATAAAATATTAGCAAAATAATTTTGAGAGATATTATACTTCACATAGAAACTTCTACGGATATATGCTCGGTCGGATTAAGCGCCGGTATTAAATTATTGTCGATAAATGAGGTAAAAAATAGTCTCAAGCATTCCGAAATAATAACTGAACAAATCAAGGATGTTCTTACTGATGCCGGTATCAGAGCATCAAATCTTTCAGCTGTTTCATTAAGTGAAGGGCCGGGGTCGTACACTTCCCTGAGAGTTGGACTTTCTGCAGCGAAGGCGATGAGTTTTGCTTACGATATACCTCTCATAAGCGTTAATACCCTCGCTTCATTGGCTTTTTCGAGTGAGTACATCAATAAGGCATTTGTTTGTTCTATGATAGACGCAAGGAGAAATGAAGTTTACGCTTCATTATTTGATGTGAAAGGAGAGCCTATTTTTGAAAATGAGGCGATTATTCTCAATGAAAAATCCTTTGAAAAGTACCTTTCTAAAGGCATTAAAATAGCCTTTAACGGCAACGGAGCGCACAAAACAAAGTCTCTTATCACAAGCGAATTTGCACTTTTCGAAGATAATATTTGCAGCTCAAAAAACTTGGTAAATATCGCATTTCAGAAGTTCGAAAAGGAGCAATTTGAGAACCTTTAC
>PDWI01010437.1_pt1 | contig 10409 bp, 9 predicted proteins | sample 1430891 | NCBI WGS metagenome assembly PDWI01 (sample SAMN01162508, study PRJNA174530) | Oral metagenome, whole genome shotgun sequencing project. | biome: Marine environment; feature: Marine mammal; material: Swab sample of the gingival sulcus; isolation source: swab sample of gingival sulcus... | reverse complement strand
TGTGGAAATAAAGGGGAGTTCAGCACGGAGATGGCGTTCGATCTGCTTTGGATAAACAACCATTTCTGAAGTTATATTACCGTAGAGACGCAATATGGCGTCAGTGAGCAAAAAGGCCTGGGGGATATCCATACGACGGATTGCCGAATCGTCAAGGGTCCGTTCAAACCATTGGTTGGCATGGGTTGCCGCAGCATTTCCAGGAAGACCCAATAACTTTCTGGCAAGGCCAGTCATTCGTTCGGAACGCATTGGATTTCGTTTGTAAGCCATGGCCGAAGAGCCAGTTTGATTTTTGGCAAAAGGCTCTTCCTGAACCTTGAGATTGGAAAGTAACCGCAGATCAACAGCGAATTTATGGGCAGAAGCTCCAATCCCCGCAAGGGTTTCAATGAGTTTGGTATCCAGCTTTCTTGTATAGGTCTGTCCGGTAACAAAAAGTGCAGAATCAAAACCAAGTTTTTCAGCAACGCGGGCATCAAGTTCCCGTACTTTCTGGTCATCCCCCTTGAATAACTCAAGAAAGGTCGCCTGAGTTCCCACGGTTCCTTTGGCACCACGGGCCTTCATGGATTTTATGAAAAAATCAAGAGACTCCAGGTCAATAAGTAAATCTAAGAGATAGAGCGTGTTTCTCTTTCCTACAGTCGTTGGTTGCGCCGGTTGGTAATGGGTATAGCCAAGAGTGGCCATATTTTTATATTGATCACAAAATCTTGCAAGATTGGCAATGACCTGAAGAAGACCGTTACGAATGATCTCAAGACCTCGTTTTTGCAAGATTAAATCAGTATTACAGACCACAAATTGTGATGTGGCGCCAAGGTGAATGATGCCTGCGGCTGTGGGACATTTTGTACCAAACTCAAAAACATGAGCCATTACATCATGACGAATTTCCCGTTCTTTCTGGGCCGCCAGGTCATAATCAATGTTATCGACATTGGCACGAAGCTCATCAAGCATTGCCGAGGTGACAATATTGTCAAGACCAAGTTCATGCTGCGACTCGGCCAAGGCCAGCCAGCACTTACGCCAAGTGGTAAATTTAGTGCGCTCGGAAAAAAGCTGCTGCATTTCTTCGCTGGTGTAACGACTAACCAGGGGATCCTGATAGATTTCACGTTGCATCACAAGCCTTCCTTTTTTTGCTGGTTAAAATGAAGAATGAAAACGATTAAAAAGTGCCACAACTATACCCAAGTTTTCCCTATGCTGCAAAGAGAACCGCAAAACAACGCTACAACAAAGAGAAGGATGAAATATCTCATAAAGAACATAAGAAAAAGCCTCGCAAGAGGTTCACAGAGGTTCTTCGGTTGATTTTATCAATTGTTAAAATGTCGCATAATGTATATTATGTTTAATTTTATTTTTATAAAATATTTCAGCGTGATATAGACTGCGTTATAGCTTTGCTATTTTTCGCGAAGCATAATCTCGTAAAAACGTTACCACCAATAACGTGGTAACCGCATCTTTATCACCCGCTCACCTTTTTATGCTGCTTAGAATTTAAGAATCTGAATCTGCCAGCTGGACTGTTTTCTAAACTTATTGAGCATCGGAGTGAAATGTATTTTCTGAGTGGGTTCTTTTTTTATTTCGTTAAGAAGTGATCCAAAACCAAAACCAAGGGCCTTATGGTTACGAAACTTTCCGCGAATCATTAGTTGGAGATGTCGTCCTTCTGGTCCGATAGCACGGCATGAAACAATTTGGGCCGCCTGGTCCAAGAAGACAGGTTTTTCATTCCCTGGCCCAAATGGTTCGAGTAACGAAAAATATTCAAGAAACTGTCGATCCATCACGTCATCCACCGAGCATTCCACAATGTATTGTTCTACCATGGTATTTTGTTGTGCCGCTCGAGCCATAGCAATTCTATTTTGAAATAATGTCGTGAAGTCAGTGAGTTGGGTTTTGTTTACCGTCAGTCCTGCGGCCATGGTATGGCCACCGAATTTTTTGATGGCTGTAGCGCAGTCGGCAAGACATTCCACGAGATTGATTCCTGCAACGGACCGCCCTGATCCTGTAAGTATGTTCTTTCCATTTGAATCTTGCTCTTCGGAAAAAACAATGGTCGGCCGTTGGTATTTTTCCACAAGACGCGAAGCAACAATGCCGATAACCCCAGAATGAAAATCCCCTGTAACCACCACAGCATCTTCACTTTTGGGATCCATGCCACGCAGGCTCTCTATTGCTGCCGTGTAACATTCATCACAGATCTGTTTTCGTTGCACGTTAAAATGCTCAAGACGTCGTGCCTGACGGTCACCTTCAGCGACATTGTCGGCAACGAGCAAATCAACAGCGGCGTCAGCGGCACCAAGCCTTCCGGCAGCATTTATTCGTGGTCCAATGGCAAACCCAATATCCTCTGAGGTAATTGCCGTGCCATAAACCCCTGCATATTCAAGTAATACCTGTAATCCAGGAATATCGGGAGCTTTCAGGGCCTCAAAACCAGCACGGACAAGCAATCTATTGGTGCTGCTTAATTCGACAAGATCTGAGATTGTGCCCAAGGCCACTAACGATAAGTAATTTTTCAGGTTGGGCTGTTCTCGATGAGCAAAAAAGCCTTCTTCGCTCAGTTGGATGCGTATTGCCGCAGCAAGAAAAAATGCCACCGCAACCCCAGCGGGTTTTTCCTGGTGAAACCCGCAATCTGACTGACTGGGGTTGACAACAATACATTCAGGCAGAGCTCCAGGAGGAATCTGGTGATGATCAGTGACGATGACCTTTACTCCGTGACGAAGGATTTTTTCCACCTGAAGATGGTCGGATATGCCACAGTCGACAGTTATTAGAAGAATCTTTTCAGAGGTATCTTTACAATATCGCTCGACGAACACATCTCCATCGAGTCCATAACCATCTTTTAAACGGTTGGGGATATGATAACGGGCCTCAACGCCAAGTTTTTTAAAAAAATTCAGTAATAATGCGGTGCCCGTCGTTCCATCAACGTCATAATCTCCCCAGACAACGATTTCAAAATCATCTCGTATCGCAGCGCACACCAGCGCCGCAGCCTCTTTAACCCCTTTCATTTCTTGAGGATGTTTAAGGTCACGAAGCTGTGGATGAAGAAATTTCTCAATGGCCTCATTATTTTTAAGCCCTTTGGATGCAAGAATCTTTTGGACAAGGGGCGGCATTGCGGCAATGGTCATGATAAAAGCTCCTTTGTCTCATCAAGCCATTGCTGGCAACGCGCGATGATCATTTCGGCGTCAGCAACCTCAAACCATTGCATTCCCGGAGTCTTGGTAAACCAGGTATATTGGCGTTTGGCATATCTTCTTGTATCTCTGGCCAAACACTCCACCATCTCTTCTTTGTTCCATGCTCCGGCGATATATTGCAGCATATGACGATATCCAATGGAGTTCATCGCCTTTAATTCAGGGCCATACCCCCGGGCCAAAAGCCCCCTCACCTCATCCTCAAGTCCTGCATCAATCATCATTTGGCTTCGCTGGTTGATCCGGGCATAAAGCTGAGGGCGTGGACAGGTCAAGCCAACAAGAAATATATTATAGGCACAAGATCTTGGTTCTTTTTTCTGCTTTTCAATATGTTCCGACCAGGGCACGCCACTGCTTAAATAGATTTCTAAGCCTCGGATAATTCTCGACTGATCATTTTTATGGATTCTTCGGGCAGAAATCTGGTCATAGAGGAAAAGTTCTTCATGGAGTTTCTCAGATCCTTCCCTGGTCATTCTTGCGATGAGTTCTTGGCGAATCCCGGGGTCTGCGGGAATATCGGTAAACAAACCTTCTTGAAAGGCCTTGAGGTACAAACCTGTCCCGCCGGTAAGAAGCGGGACCTTATCCTGGGCGAAAATCTTTGTTACCGCAAGATTAGCATCGCGAACAAATTGTGCCGCATCATAATCTTCATCGGGATCTACAATGCTGATAAGATGGTGGGGAATACCATCCATCTCCTCAGTGCTAATCTTTGCGGTTCCAATATCCATATAGCGGTACACCTGCATGGAATCCAGACCAACTATTTCACAATTACAGTTACGAGCCAATTGCAAAGAGAGATTGGTCTTGCCGATTGCCGTAGGGCCAACAAGCGCTATAATAGGTTGTTGCTTAATTTTCTTCATGCTGTTTCTAAGATTGTTGTGCGGAAGATGAGAGACGAATTTATCGCCCTTAGGCAAAACAGATCCAAGAGTAAACATTTCCCTAAAATTTGCCAATCTGTTTCTCCTCGTTCTTCGAGCCAGTTTTTTGTTGTCGCTATCAGGTTCAGGCGGTATATAGCGAGTTTTCATATCCTATTGACCTGCAAACGACCATGTCCCATAACGACCCCTTTCATATTGTCCTTGTTGAGCCAGAAATTCCTCCCAATACTGGTTCCATAGCCCGGCTTTGCGGGGCCACAAATAGTGTGCTGCATCTTGTTCACCCCCTAGGTTTTTCCACAGATGACAAACACTTAAAACGTGCTGGTCTTGACTATTGGAGCTATGTTTCCATTGTCCACTGGGAGAATTTTGAAGCCTTCCTGAAGGCTCAGGATGAAAGACGACTTTATTTTTTTACCACCAAGACAACGACACCCTATAGCGAAGCGCATTTCACCCCAGGTGATATGCTCATCTTTGGCAAGGAGACAAAAGGCTTGCCCGCTGAAATTCGAAGGTTATATTCAGAGAGATGCTATACGCTACCCATGGAGAACAAAAATATTCGTTCTATTAATCTTGCGATGACTGCTGGAATTGTTCTCTATGAAGCGTTAAGGCAAAATTCCTTTTCTAAAGAATAACAACGCTCTTTTATTCTCAAAGGGCAATCCACAAACAAAAAGAGAGGAGCCTTATGTCAGAAAGAATTTATAATTTCAGCCCAGGTCCTGCTACCCTGCCTTACGAAGTTCTGCAACAGGCCAGTAAAGATCTTCTTAACTTTGACAATTCAGGTATTGGTCTTGCCGAAATCAGTCATCGTTCAAAAGAGTTCATGGCTGTTATAGAAGAAGCAGAGCAGCTCGTTCGTGAACTTTTGGCAGTTCCACAGAATTACAAGGTTCTTTTTTTACAAGGCGGTGCTTCCAGTCAGTTCTTTATGATTCCGATGAACCTGCTTGCCGGAAGAAAAAAGGCCACCTACCTCAATACTGGCACCTGGGCGAAAAAGGCCATCAAAGAAGCTCAAAATTTTGGAGATATAGAGGTTGCCTACTCCAGTGAGGCAACCAGCTTCAATAGAGTGCCCACTGATGATGAATATGAGGTGGCAGCGGAAAGTGAATATCTTTATTTTGTTTCCAACAACACCATCTATGGCACCCAGTTTCAAGACATGCCCCAGGCAGACAAAATGCTCATCTCCGATATGTCTTCTGATATTCTGTCGCGGAGCTTTGATGTCTCAAAATTTGGGTTAATCTTTGCCGGGGCCCAGAAGAACCTTGGTCCCGCTGGAGTGACTCTGGTCATTATCAGAGAAGATCTCGTTGCTTCGCTGCCCAACGATCTTCCAACCATGCTTTCATACAAAACCCATGCTGACAAGGGGTCCATGTTCAATACCCCACCGACCTTTGCCATTTATATGGTTGCTCAAGTATTGCGCTGGCTCAAGGCGCAGGGAGGTGTGGCAGCCATGGAAAAAAGAAATCAGGAAAAAGCGCAGCTTGTTTACGACGTCATTGACAGCACATCCTATTACCGAGGCCATGCCGAAGTCTCTTCACGGTCTTTGATGAATATTTCGTTTAATCTGCCAACGGCAGATCTTGAACAAAAATTCATTAAGGAAGCTGCTGCCATCGGACTTTCTGGACTCAAAGGGCATCGTTCTATCGGTGGTTGCCGGGCATCCATTTATAACGCCTTCCCCCTTGACGGGGTTACCAAACTGGTTGCCTTTATGCGACAATTTGAAGTTGATAATAAGGTTTAAGTTGTCAAGATAACATGTTGTTTCCTGGTGGCTATGAGCATCGCTACCAGGAAGCAAACCCTTCTTTAAAAAACTATTTCCCGTCTGGACCGCACTAAGAAGAATCACCACTTTCTCATTTATAGACATCACTCTGAAAAAATGAATCCGATAGATCTATCCCCCTGCTTTTGCAGTAATGATATCAATAGCTGCCGTGATTTTTACTGCACATATTTTGCCGCCAGGATTGTCTTTGATTGTGGTTGGTATCTCAATTTGAAAATTGGCGATCAAGGCCCTTCACTACAATTTATCGAGCCGCAACAGGGGATGGCACCTTTTGCTGGAGTTGGTGTTATGCTTAATTTCAAGGTCGCTGAGGTTGATCAGGAATATCAACGGATAGTGGACGCCGGGTTGCCCATTGTGATGCCTTTGGAGGATCATCCCTGGGGTGATCGTGGTTTTTCTGTCGTTGACCCTTTGGGCAACACTGTTTACATATATTCCGATCGCAAACCAACTGAAGAATTTAAGCACTTTTATAAAGAATAAGTCGTTTCACTGATTACGTCCTGGCTATTGTCAGGATTCACCGTTATGTCTGAAGAAAAACAAGATCTTAGAGCTCTGAATCAAGAGGAATTGGTTGCCTATGTCGAAAGTCTTGGCCAACCAGCCTTTCGTGGCCGTCAGATTATGGCCTGGCTGTATCGGCCCGGTATTGACAGCTTTTCTCAGATGACAGATCTTGCCAAAAGTTTCCGTGCCATCCTCACTGAAAAGGCCCGGATGTCAAAATTTGACAACATCGTCACCGAACACGCTGCAGATGGCTGTGTTAAATTTGGCTTTACCCTTGATGATGGCAACGTCATCGAAGCGGTATTGATTCCAGAACCGGACCGCAATACCCTTTGTATTTCCTCCCAGGTTGGTTGTGCGATGGGATGCACCTTCTGTCTTACGGGAACCATGGGCTTTATCCGCAATCTGACCACGGCTGAAATTGTTAATCAGGTCTGTGCGGTGCGCGATTATTTGCTTGACGCGGACAATCTCATTGGGCCAAATCGTGTGACCAATCTCGTATACATGGGTATGGGGGAACCATTAAATAATTTCAAAAACGTACTCAGCTCCCTTTCCATCCTTACTGAACCAAAAGGCATGGATCTTACTGCACGGAAAATCACCGTATCGACCTGCGGGATTCTCCCTAAAATGCGGGAGCTTGGCGAGAAAAGCTCGGTTAATTTGGCAATCTCTCTTCATGCCGTAGACGATCTCAAACGTGATCGTCTGATGCCCGTTAATAAGCGTTATACTATTGACAGACTTCTTGAGGCCTGCCGGGATTTTCCGATTCCTCGGCGCAAACGAATCATGTTTGAATATATTCTGCTTGCAGGCGTTAATGACTCCGATGACGACGCCCGCATTCTTGCCAAGAAATTACGCAATATTCCTTGCAAAATAAACCTGCTGCCCTATAACGAATGTCCCCAGCTTCCCTATAAAAGTCCAAGTCGTGAGCGTGCCCTTGCCTTTCAAAAGATCTTGCGTGACGCCCATTATTCAGTCTTTATAAGAAGCAGCAGAGGTGCCGATATTTCAGCGGCTTGTGGTCAGCTTGCCAGTAATGCAACAACTGGGAAAAATCGAACCCTCTCAAATCATAACCCGTAAAACACCAAGGTGGCGCCTCAAAAAAAATGAGGTGTTTCAAAACATCGAGGGAACCTCTCATTTCAGTATATTAGTAAAAGGTATTTTTATGCTTTTGGTTATTGATATTGGTAACTCCCACACCGTTACCGGCCTTTACAAGAAGGACCGTCTCATTGGACAGTGGCGGATGAAATCGGATATAGCAAAGACCGATGATGAAATAGCAGCGCATTATCATGCGCTTTTTTCAATGGTTGGCATTTCAGTACAGGATATTTCCGGGGTGATTTTGGCCAGTGTAGTCCCGGCACTTGAAACGGTATGGAAATCGTGCTGCAAGAAATATCTTTTGAAGGATAATGGCAAAAAAATTATATCCGTTTCCGCAAAGACCCTCGCAGGACTGATCAATATCGCCCTGCCCAACCCCAAAGAAATCGGTACAGACCGCCTGGTAAACGGCATCTCTGCCTACGAGCAATTGAAACGCCCCCTGGTCGTTGTTGACTTTGGTACCGCAATCACCTTTGACTGCGTCGCTGCCGACTGCACCTACGTCGGAGGGGCCATACTCCCAGGAGTGGCCATTTCCCTTGAGGCCCTTGCTACACGAACCGCACCGCTGCCCCATATCGATATCCATAAACTTCCTGAAAAAGTCATTGGGACCAATACTGTTGAGGCCATGACCAGCGGTATCATTTATGGATATGGCGCAATGATTGATGGCATGATCGATCGAATAGAGCAAGAGATGCTTGGCGATAGTAACGAGGAGCTGGGAGTGATTGCCACCGGAGGGATGGCGCCGATTATCACCCCGGCATCACGAAGAATTACCCAGGTAGATCAGTTGATCACCTTAAAGGGTCTTGTCCATATCTACGAGCAGACGGTCTTGGCATGAACGAGACATTACTCATTCCGCAGGGCCTGAAAAAAGGCGATTGTATAGGTATTGCAGCACCAGCGGGTCAGGTTTTCGATACGGAGAAATTCCAGCAAGGAGTCGCGATCCTTCGCGATATGGGTTTTTGTCCGGTATTTCCCAGGGATCTCTGGCCAGGAGAGAGCACATATCTTGCCGATAGCGATCAACAGCGTGCCAAAGAGCTTATGCAGCTCTTTGCAGACCCCATGATAAAAGCAATCGTTGCGGCACGGGGTGGTTATGGCTGCCTTCGCCTATTACCTTATCTTGATTTTGACCATATTCGGCAACACCCAAAACCTTTCATTGGTTTTTCTGATATCACAATACTGCTCCACCAGCTCTATCAACAAAGTAATTGCCTCTGTTTTCACGGCCCGGTGGTAACCTCACTCGGCCGCTTAGATAACGCTGCTCTGGCAAGATTTTTCACTGCCCTCTCAGGAAAACCCCTCGCCCCACTACGCCCCAAAGAGATTGAAGTATTACGTGAAGGTCCACCTGTTACTGGCCCGTTACTTGGCGGGAATCTCTGCTCACTCCTCACCATATTTGGCACCGCCTACGCCCCAGACTTAAGAGGCGCCATCTTCTTTCTTGAAGAAACCAATGAACCCCTCTATAAGATAGATAGAATGTTGACCCAACTGGCGCTGACAGGAATTTTTAAACAAATCTCGGGCCTTGTTCTTGGTGATTTTTCTTTAAACAGCCATGCTGATAATCGCTTAGAGCAACTGCGCTATACAGAGCATGTCTGGCAGAGAACCCTGGAACTCACCGCAGAAAGCGCTTTGCCTCTTTGGGGAAACTTCCCCGTGGGCCATATCGATAGGAATATGATCTTGCCACTGGGAGGCCAGGCAACCATGGAGCAACAAACATCAAGATTAATCACTTTCATGGTCTAACGAGATTTTTTTAAATAAACAAGCTCTTCTTGTGACGAAAAAAAGGACGATGACTTGCCGTTTGACTTCGCCCAACCAAAATGCTATAAGGGGATGCTGAGATGTTTGGCTGAAAATGTTTTCTGGCGCATCTTGAAGGCCCTTTTTCACAAGGTCAACAAAGGGCTTCAAGCTACGTCTTTATCTTTAGCAATGGTTTCTATTATGTCCTCACATATTAATAGACTATGCATGATTTTTGCTGCATTATTCTTTACTACCGCCCTTATGGCCGCACCGGCCTTGAGTGCTGAGTACCTCAGTATTAAAAAAGATAAGGTCAATGTGCGTACAGGTCCCGGCACAGAGAACCCTGTCGCCATGGAGCTGTTTCTTGGCTACCCGTTACAGGTCATCGAAAAGAAAGGCGAATGGACCAAAATTTCTGATTTTGAGGGGGATACCGGCTGGATCCATAACTCTCTTCTTGGTGCCAATACCACAGCTATCGTCAATGCGAAGACAAGTGTCAATATGCGGGCTGAACCTTCGACGAAAAGCGCTGTCGTTGCCGACGTGGAACGGGGGGTCATTATGACAAAGATGGCAACGAAAGGGAAATGGGTCAAAGTACGCCATGCCGGTGGAACAGTCGGCTGGATCTATAGTCCCCTTCTCTGGCCATAACAGAGAATCTGATGCCAGACGAAGACGTTTCCACCCGGTTGTGGCATTGCCACACCGGGTGTTCTTTTCTCTGGGGCTCTGTAAGGTATAGCCATCTTGTTTTTTCTGGTGTTTTATTCTTTTTATGACTGTGTCAGCCATCTTTTGGGCATAAAACCTTTTGAGGCGCTTTTCTGATAAACATTATAGTTCTCAAGAGATACTCATCCAGACCATGATTTCAAATCACATCTCACGCCAGGAAACAAAACGCATCGCAACTCTCGGACCCAAAGGTTCAGACAGCTATAATGCCGCGTT
>PDWI01017207.1_pt1 | contig 10410 bp, 10 predicted proteins | sample 1430891 | NCBI WGS metagenome assembly PDWI01 (sample SAMN01162508, study PRJNA174530) | Oral metagenome, whole genome shotgun sequencing project. | biome: Marine environment; feature: Marine mammal; material: Swab sample of the gingival sulcus; isolation source: swab sample of gingival sulcus... | reverse complement strand
GGTCCAGGCGAGATTTATGGCAAGGCTCAGCACGGTGAATTGAATTTACAAATTGCCAGTCTGGCTGATACTAAATTGATCAATCGCGCTCAAGTCGAAGCCGAGCGTTTTGTAAATAACCAAGTTGATTTGTTAAAATATATCCATCTGGCGCGAGCAGTATCTCGCTATCAAAGAGTAACTACACTAAATTAGATCATGTATTCGGGAACTACACTTCATAAACATTCTGGCAATCTAGTCGGCGTCCATCAAAAGATCGACCGCATAGCCCGCAGGCACCTAGCGCGATCTTTGCCGGCCTGGTGTGATTTTCCGTCTTCAAAAGAGATTTTAAAATTTGAGGGCAATAAGGGCCCAGACGGTATCAAGCGAAAAAGCCCAGCCGTCGATGAGCCATGGCATTTTATCCGGCCCGATAAACCAGATGATGTCGAGCTGCTGGACACCATCGATCAGCACATAAAAAACTTATCTCAGGCGCTAAAAAACCACAATCAACAACGATCCGCTTTTGAAGCTGCTTGGCTATCGCACGCTATCGTCGATGGCTTAACGCCAGTTCATCAGTCGCCATTTGAGGAGCAGCTGATAGAAATTCGCGGCGGTCAAGGTGTCGAAACTCGTGATTCGTTGATCAAAAAGAATGTTATGCCTGGTGAATCAGCCCTAGAATTTATGAAAAATAATTGGAAATACTGGGGCGCTAAGGGCGTTATGACGGTTCATTCTGGTTTTGAGTTTGGCGTGGCTAGTGCTGCTCGATACAAACGTTTTCCAACAGGCTTGCCGACTGAAGATGATATCAAGCAGATGCGCGAAATTGGCTTTAGGACTTATTATCTAGGCTGCGTTCATCAGGTTTTTGATATGAAAATGGTCGAAAAATACATCAAGAGGGGCTGGACTGCGTCGCTGGCTCGTCAAACTAATAAACAATTGATGCCGCTGATCATCCGAGCTGTAGTTTTAGGCTGGATAGCGGCAGTTGACGAGGTAAAAAACTGATGCGAGTTAGGATAATTGCTGGTGATCTGGGCGGACGATTTATCAATACGCCACCTGGATCGCTAACTCATCCGATGAGCGAAAGGGCTAGGGGCGCGATATTTAATAGTCTAGGCTCCAAGGTGTCAGGCGCTAAAGTTTTAGATGCCTTTGCTGGTTCTGGAGCGATTGGTCTAGAGGCGATCAGTCGAGGCGCTAGTGAAGTGACGTTTGTCGAGCGCGATCGAGTGGCTCAACGAGTTATCGCCGAAAACGTGGCGGCGCTGGGCGTTGAGCAAAAAAGTATTGTAATAAAAACAACGGTTAATAATTGGCTAGAAACTGCAGCTACAGATGAATTTGATCTGATTTTTGCCGATCCGCCCTACAATCAGCCGCAATTTGCGACCGTAAAACGTCTAATGGGGCTACTCAAACCCAATGGGCTTATGGTATTATCACATCAAGGAACTGGTGAGGTGCCAATTCAAAACGGAATTGTTGTGGTGGACAATCGTTGTTATGCAAATGCGCACCTTACCACGTTCCGCCGTGTTGATTAGCCCTTTTTGGGGTTATTTTGTTTGGCTTTTAATAACACGCCGCCGTAGGCTGGTAGAGTTATAGAATTATTCTCTTGTTTTACTTGATTTATGTCATGAGTTGAGGCGATAATTTCGCCAGTTTGTGGCAGGTTGATCTGTTGATTACTATCGGCAAAATTAACCGCCACATAAACCGTCTCATCATCCAGCGAGCGCTTAAATACCATCACGAAACCATTATGTACATCAATTGGCTCAAGTGAACCGTGGACCAACAGCGGCATCTTGCGGCGCATATCTAACAGATGAGCGTGCATATAAAGCATCGAATTTTTATCTTTAATTTGTGATCTGACATTTACGGTCGGGTAGTTGGCGTGAACTGGCAGCCAAGGCTCGACATCAGAAAAACCAGCCTGATAAGAATTACTCCACTGCATTGGCGTGCGCTCCAGATCTCGACTATCAAAAGTCGTATTAGCTGGGCTGAAATTATCGCGGATCTGCGAAGCGCCAAGGTCGCCATTTTCCATGCCGATTTCGTCGCCATAATAAACTACGCTAATACCTGGCATCAACAAATTCAGAAAATTAAGCGCTCTAGCTCGATCATAGCCCAAGCGCGAAACTACTCGTGGCTGATCGTGATTGCCCAAACAATAAAACGGCAAGGCGCCAGATGCTTTAGTCTGCTCGGTGTAAGAAGTGATGGCAAATTTACTATCATCAGCGTGCCAATTTCCCTGACGATGCTCCATGAAAAACGCCGAGGCAAATTCAGGATGGGCGTTCATCACCTCATAATATTGCTGGTAGATGTTGCCCAATTGCTCATCCGGATAAAACTCAAACACCAGCTGGCGATCGTCGTATTCCTCACAAACCGCTGCTAATTGATGTAAATATTTGGTGAAATTAGGGCCGTGTTTACAATGATCATGCACAAAAGCGCCGTATTTCTCCGGGTCGCCATCGTAATTTGTGTTTGGCGAATCATCACCTAGCTCTGGATCTTTAGAAATACCCCAGATGGCATCAACTCGCATGCCATCAACTCCAAGGTCGAACCACCAACGCACCACGTCAGTCATTTCTTGACAAACTTTTGGATTATCCCAATTTAGATCAGGCTGAGTCGATAGGAAAGAATGTAGATAATATTGACCAGTCGCCTGATCAAAAGTCCAAGCTCGACCGCCTGACAAACTGCGCCAATTATTCGGCGGATCACCATTTTCATCGGGATCGCGCCAAACATAATAATCACGCTTGTCGCTGTCTTTAGAGCTACGCGCGTCCTTAAACCACGGATGTTGATCGGAGGTATGGCACGGCACCAAATCGATCATAACTTTGATGTGGCGCTGATGAGCCTCGGATAATAATTTCTTAAAATCTTCTATGTCGCCAAAGGTCGGATCAACATTCCTATAATTAGACACATCATAGCCAAAATCTCTCATTGGTGATGAGAAAAACGGCGATATCCAAACTGCCTCGATACCCAACAGACTCAGATAATCCAACCGACTAGTCCTGAAAACTCCGAGGATAAATCTGGTAAAGCGAGCCAATATCCCGCCAGCGCTTAGTCATACTATCAGTATAAGCTAGAGCGTTATGATTAGCAAAATTATACATTTAATGTTTAGTCAGTTTGTACCTAAGTTAGACTATAATGGTCTTTTTCCTCGTAAAGTTAAGAGTTCACTGGCAAGCTCAAGCGCTTGGTCGGGTTTTGAGTAGAAGTCAAAGAATATATCTATATCATTTTCGGTTGCCCAGGTTGACCTGTTTTTGTAAAGATACAACAATATCTTTATTGCTACTTCGGCGTATTGCTGTGACCAGTTAAGATAGCGTTCATTTGAAGTCTTGAGTTGAGAGGACATGCCCTGATGAACATAAGCGTTTCGTGCGCTGAGTATTAATTCACCCTGTTGTCGCCAGTGCGGTATGTCGGAGTGGTAGCTCTGGAATATCTTGATCACATCCTTTTCTTTGCGATTTTCACTAGATTTTCTTGTAGTAATTTCTAGGCATCTCCAAAATCCGAGCAGCCGTAAATTAGGATCCTCTGTGCCTATCGCTAGAGCGTATTCTAGCGTGACGTACTGTAAACGCTTTGCGACTGGTGAAGGGGAACCATTAAAAGCCTGCAGCAGACCCTTAAATAATTCTTTCTTACTCTTGTTTGTTGTAATATCTATGGTCTGGCTAGGTAGAGTGTGTTTTTTGCTACTACTCCATAGGATGTTTATCTTGTTTTCGGATTTATTCTTTACTAAAAATACGCCGATGCATTCAACTGCAGATCTAGGTTCTGGTGTGCCTTCAGATATATTAAAACTTTGGGAGCCAAACGATTGAGCTGTATTGACGCAGCCTGTAAAGTTACTAAATGCGGCCGCTACTTTTTCCGTGGCTTCAACATAGTTAGAGCCCTCTATCGTCGCCTTTATTGCATATAAGTTAGCTTCATTATCAATTTCAGGAAATATACTACTTCTGCGTATATTATATAGACCGCCGAATCCGTTGCCGAAAATTATATTTGTTTTGTCTGCCGCCATGTTTTCTTTACTTTCAAACTTGGACACTATTTTGGAGAATGTGCGATTATTGCACCATTTGAAGACTACTCCATTCATCGTAATTTGCCTATTAAATAGACCTGAGTCATGTTGTTTTTTTCTAAAATATACCTGAAAGAATACTTCAAATTTCTTTGATATTGTATTTACATTCTTGTTTTGTCTAAGGCGGTTCAGGCCGTACTCGGCTCCTCTACCGACCAGAATTGCTAGTCTATGATAAAACTCCTCGCGCGTGCCCGTTGGAATATTGCTTGAGGTCTGTAACTCTCTAAAGAGCAGTTCCGCTGGGATGTTGTAGCTATTGTCAAAAAAACTTGGCATATATATTTCTTTGTCGCCTTCGTTCCATATATCACCTGAGACGCTTGCGTTTTTATATGCAATCTGACACTGTTGGTATAATTGTTTTGCCTTCTCTTCGTTTAATGATTTAGACATGTATTTATCCTAGATACGCTATATTATATCACCCTGGATTCTGTTCAGCCTTTTGGTTTATGTTGACATGCTATATATTTAATTAAAAATAATTGTGTTAGCGGTGGTTAATCTTCAGAGTCATAGATAAATTATCTTTCAAGGATAGTTCTCAGAATAACTGTTTATAGATGGGCATTGATGGTTGGGCTAGCCCGCTGGCTGTAAGCCCCTTTTATTTTGTTTGCTTACGGTTTAAAGTATATATTGAGTAGTTATGACAAAAGGGACGATCACTTTTATAGATTTATTCGCTGGCATTGGTGGTTTTCACCTTGCTTTTCATAATCTTGGCGCTAGATGCGTGTTCGTCAGTGAGTGGGATAGGGCTGCGCGAGAAACTTACAGGAGGAACTTTGAGAAGATTCAGCCAGAGCTATTTGCCCCCGATACAATCGATCAGACATTTGCTGGGGACATTACAAAAGTATTGCCAGAAAGTATTCCAGACTTTGACATTATTACTGGAGGTTTTCCGTGTCAGCCTTTCTCTCAAGCGGGACTGAAGAAGGGGTTTAACGAAGCTCGTGGCACACTGTTTTTTGACGTTGCAAATATTATTAAGGAGAAGCAGCCGAAAGCGTTTTTTCTTGAGAATGTTCGAGGGCTACTTACTCACGACGAAGGACGAACATTTGCCACAATTCAAAGAATTTTAACTGAAGAGCTGGGCTATAGCTTCTTCTATAAAATCATCAAGGCTTCGGACTATGGAGTACCACAACATAGACCGCGACTGTTTATGGTCGGTTTCAAAGATAAAAGCATAGAGTTTGAGTTTCCAGAGCCAATCAAACTCTCTGTGACAATGGACGATATATTTGGTGGCAATGTCAATAAAACTATTGGCTATACTTTACGTGTTGGCGGTCGAGGGTCTGGCATCGGTGATCGACGTAACTGGGATACGTATCTAGTGAATGGTGAAGTGAGACGATTATCGCCCAAAGAGGGTCTGCGGATGCAGGGCTTTCCTGATGATTTCGTATTTCCTGTATCTGAGACGCAAGCTATGAAGCAGCTTGGCAACTCAGTTGCTGTTCCAGCCATACAAGCAACCGCAAAAGCCATAATTGGGAGGATAAACTGATGACTATCGATAACTTAACTGCTAACAAAGGTGAGTGGTCAGAGCTATACGTTCTATTTAAACTATTTGGTGATAACAGAGTTAAAGCCGCAGACATGAATTTACAGCCTACAGATGATGAGTATAAGTTTCTACAGATATTTCGCGAAGATGTCGAGGGTAGGCCATATACATATGATTTAGAGCATGAGGGTACGGTTCGTATCTTGGCGGGGGATGGACAAATGATCGAAGCCGTGAGTACGTTCACATTGCCAGAGAAAACTCGTAGAATATTTGATGCTATAAAATCAGCCGACACCAGTTCTTTTGAGTTGCCTGAGGCAACCTCTCTAATGAAGGATTATCGTTTAGAAAGAGTTAAGGCTAAATCCACATCTAAGTCTGATATTGAAGCGACTATTGAGGATAGGGTTCTTTTGCGCAGTAAGCCTGTTGGATTTTCTATAAAATCTCAGGTTGGCGGAGCTCCTACTCTTCTGAATGCAAGCAAGCGTACGAACTTTATCTATAAGATAAAAGATCTTCGCTGTAGTATAGATGATATTAATAAAATAGAGGGCTCTCGTAAAATCAGAGAAAGGCTGCAGGCAGTTATTGATTCTGGGGGCGTTTTAGAGTTTTCTCATGCTGAAAGTACTGTATTCACCCGTAACATGCGTGTCATTGATAGTATGATGCCGAATATTCTTGCGAATGCTCTATTAGACTATTACTCGGGGCAAGGAACATCAATGGCTAGGCTATGTGAACTTAGCGGCGCTAAAAGACTATATAATCTAGGGCCATCAGAGATTAGCTATAAAGTAAAAAACTTTTTACGAGCTGCTGCGCTTGGTATGGTGCCGAGTCGTGAATGGGATACTCGGCTTTCAACTTACGGCGGCTACATAATAGTCAGAGATGATGGAATGTTGCTCTGTTATCATTTGTATAATGATGATGATTTTAAGGATTATCTATTTAACAATACTAAGCTTGACACACCAAGCACTTCTCGTCATGACTTTGGTCACTTATACGAAGAGAATGGCGAAATATTCTTGAAGCTTAATTTACAGATTAGATTTTGCTAGAATGTGCTGAGCGCAGCGTGCTATGATTAGCAAAATGTTTATCGTAGAGTCGGCCTTACATCTGCCCTTTTATAAGCCATGAGTATAATATGTTGGGAACTGCTGCAAGTGTAAACAAATCTTGGTTTCTAGCAAATAATTGGGTGGATTCTAGGTCAAATGTGTCTGGTAAGCCTCCAGTAACAGCATAATCTTCTATGCCAAGTTTATAGGCTTGTGCTGCGATCATATTTGCAAGGCGAGCATGACCAATCAGAATTGGTTTTTTCAGGCCATTCTCTATCATGCATTCATGGGCGGCTGATAGAGCTTTGTATGGGTTGAGCCCGCCGTGCAGACCAGCTGAAGGGTCTTCAGGAATTACGTGTATGGTTTCATTGTTGGCAAAGCCTTCGTCTATGTCAGTAATAGCCCTTACTATCGCTGCTTGTGCTATTATCGTTAAATTTGGGCGGTCTGGCGTAAATAAACGATGTCGCTTTTGTTCGGCTATCATATACTTGGCCAGTTCTATATCTATCGGACTATGACCTCCGCCCTTCGGTATTGATCCGGGAGAGAAGCCGGCCAAGCAATCTACATCATATGTGGATCCCTTCGATCCATACTCACTAGTGATTGCTCCCTCAATAGCGTAATATGCTCTTGTCATAATAATACTATATTAGCAAATAGCTTGACACATATCAAAGATACTTCTGGAATATGGCATGGTTGTAAATTTACACCAAAACTCGTTAGCTCAAGTGCTTATTTCTGAAAAATAAATAAGTGTTCGTGCATGATGAGTAAGAAGTTGCTCTCTTGCGACTTTTTAACCCAAAAGCCAGTTGCTTTACAATTAAACTGGCGCTTAATAATATCTTCTTTAAGTTGAAAGCCAGCCCTGAGAAAGCGGTCCATGACCTTATATGCCATAGGCTGATACATTTTGTTTCGCCGTGTGTCTCCAATTAAAATGGCGCAATATTTATCTTTTTTAAGAACTCGATGCAGCTCTTTGGCTACTTTTTCCATCTCGTCAGCAAACTCATCGATGTCGTGGATATTAGATAAGTCGTCGCCCAGCTCTCCATTGCTGTATTTGATAATGTCTGCGTATGGCGGGTGTGTCAAAATAAAATCTATGCTTTCGTCGTTTGCTCTGCTCAAATCGCGGGCGTCGCGCTTCACGACTTTTTGCCATGCATCGTTTTCTACTTCAAAGTCAAGGGAGGCTCTTGTCCGTTCGAGCGCCCTGTTGTTTATATCTGAGCAAATTATGTGGCGGTTTAGAATTTTCGCCTCAATTGCTGTGGTGCCACCACCAATCATAGGATCTAATAAGATATCACCCTCGTCTGAGTATCGCAGTATTAAGTTACGAGCGACTTCTGGCGACCAGTTGCCTCGCCAGTCAGATTTATGCGTTGCCCAGTTGCCTCGTCTAGGAAAAGCCCAAACTGTTGTACACTCTAGCTCAAATTCATCTGGATGCAGTTTTTTGAACCTGGCTTTATTGTTTGCTACCATGACAATTTGTCCAACACTCCGTCTTCAAGCATGCTTAGATTAAATACATAATCATTATGGCTATAGGTCTCTTCGAGCGGCCTTTCGGCTGAGTGCCAACCAAGACCATCAGTGACCCAGATGAATTCGATGTCTTGCGCTTTTAGCTCGTCATAGAGATTTCGGAATTCGCCACAAACAGTCTTCAGCTTCGATCCGCCCCCATTATAGAAATTAGTTTCAAACAACTTGATGTTACCGTTACGCGGATTATAAACGGCAAAGTCAAAGCTTCTTTCTGATTTATTGACTTTTATCTCAAAACCCCACACCTCTTTTATCTTGCTGGGGCGAGCTTGTGGTAGGCATTCGAGCTCGTTTTGTTTACAGAAGCCATCAAGGAATATACCTACTATCTCTTCCATGAGTGTACCACCACGATTTTTGCGACCGTTACTATCAAGCCCGACTTCTACGCCGATAACATAATCAACTAAGTTTTTTATGCCATCACGCTGGAATAGCCTTGTAAGCCCCGATCTGTCGAGGAATTCAAAATACTTGTCAGCGCTTCCGTGTCTACCCGAGAAATCGTAAAACTCTGACTCTTTTGATATCTTGTCGTAGATTTCTAGGTTATTTTCCCGAACGGCAAGTAGAATAGGCAGTGCTTTCACGATGTCTGAGTTGGATTCATATAGTTTATAGAATTCATCTTGCAAGTTATCCTTGCCAAGCAGGTAGTTTAATTTATTTAACGTTATCTCCAGCTCAGCGCTATTCGCGAAAACTTTATTCCAGTTTACGAAATAGTCCCAAGTCTTAATCGAGCTTCTGAAAGTCGATATTAAATGATTGAAATCTTTTTCCATAATCTAATAACTCGTTACCAGTAATTCTGTTATTTTGCCTCGTCCTGAACCTTTTGAATTTATGGCACGACCAGCCATTATCTTGTGTATGGCTATCCCATCAAGGCTAGAATACAATTCGTTTATGAGGGGTGTGTCGGAGTTTGAGAGCATAACAAAACAGCCCCTTCTGCTTAGTTCTACGAAAGTATCACGAAGTTCTGTTTGTTCCTTTTCTAGAAATCCCTCCGATGTATAGGAGGTGAATGATGACGTACGGCTTATCGGGTAATATGGCGGGTCAAAATATATGAAATCACCTTGATTAGCACTTCTAAGTACTGCTCTATAATCTTGGTGCCTTATTGTGACGTTTTTGCAGTTTTTCGAGACAAGACGCAGGTTTATCTCATCGCAAATCACGGGGTTATTATAAAGACCAAACGGCACGTTAAATTGCCCATTTTTGTTGACTCGGTACATGCCATTGAATCCTGTTCTGTTGAGGAATATAAAGCGCGAAGCAATTTCAACATCAGATAAATCCTCGATATTCTTTGCGCGGACTTTTAGGTAGTATTCTTTTTCATAGACGTGTTTATTTAGCGAAACAATTAACTCATCAACTTTATTTTTTATAACGTTGTATGTAGTGACTAGCTCTTCATTCAAGTCTGAAAGCTCTGCTTTTTCGGGCAGAAGATCAAAAAATATTGCGCCACCACCTACGAAAGGCTCGTAGTATGTGTTTTTTGAAGAGTCGAAGTTTTCAGGCGGATAAAGGCCTAAGTCTCGGAATTGTTTGATAAGTTGACGCTTACCGCCAACCCATTTCACAAAAGGTTTTGGCTTTGTGTCGATTATCTTTTGTGTGGACATATCATTTTGCTTTCCGCCTAGACAACCGGGGGCGGTCGCAAAATAAAAGGACAACCCATGCGGTTGTCTAGACTAAAGTAAGCGCGAATCGTGAGATACGTCCTACACACATGAGCTGCCCATTTATGGAAATATCTCAAACGTGTAGCAATCTAGCTTTCGCGCTTAACTGTTAATTTACTTTAATCTAGACCCTTTTATTATATCATTTTCTTGTATTTTTACGGAAAGTAAATCTCCAGCAGAGCATAACTGTTGGTTAATCTTTTCAAATAAAAAATGCCCCTCAGGGCTGAAAGTCAAAATCTAATTCTAGTTTGGTGCGGGTGAGGAGAGTCGAACTCCTGTCTCAACCTTGGGAAGGTCACATAATAGCCGTTATACGACACCCGCAAGTGGCTATAATTTTAACACTCT
>PDWI01010436.1_pt1 | contig 10410 bp, 17 predicted proteins | sample 1430891 | NCBI WGS metagenome assembly PDWI01 (sample SAMN01162508, study PRJNA174530) | Oral metagenome, whole genome shotgun sequencing project. | biome: Marine environment; feature: Marine mammal; material: Swab sample of the gingival sulcus; isolation source: swab sample of gingival sulcus... | reverse complement strand
AGCAAAATCATTCAAATGGTCGTCAAAGTGTTTGTTTAAATTATCTCTATCCCATTGAGCCCCCTGACTGGCATTTATCTTCGATGACCATTCATCAATTGTTAAATTCTTATATTCTTCTAACCTCTTCTCATTGTTTAGTCTGTTCTTTAAAACAACTGCATTGGGCATTCCTTTAAACTTGGGCTTCTTAAAATCATTAAGAGTCGTACCGGAACTATTTGTTACCCTCGTTCTCATCGACATAACCGTAGTCGTTCGACATCTTCCGTGATACGGTGGCAACTTACAGCTCAGCTTCTCTAAAATCTCCGCAGTGCTCTTGCCCCGAAACTCCTGAACATCCCTCGGCGTTGGCCATGCGAACTTCTCCGTCAACTCATCCAATGGAGATTCAATTGTTTTGTTCACATATTCAACGGCAGTTTCCGTGCTAATTCGTCTCCCATTCATCTCCCGACATATTGCCGATGTCTTGCGGTCTATTATGGCCACAACCTCCATTTCTGCAATTCCGGCTCGTTGGAACTTATACGCCCTGGCATAGTTTCGACTGCGATTTACCGCATTGCGAATTACCAAGTCGTAGTAGTTCTTCACTGTGGGATGCTCAAATGCCGCTCCCATCTTCTCCCTCATTCTGTCAACAACGGCCTTGCTATATGCCTTTTCAACTCCCTTGAGCTCATTGACAACCACCTCCTTCAGGTCGTCCATATAATGACTGTATTGTTTTGAGAAAAAGAACTTATCGCTCTTCACAAACCAATCAATGGCAGTCTGGTCTGTAACCTTCCACTCTCCATTATCTCCGTCAAAATCAACACCGGCAGCAAATGACACAGAGTGTCTGCTAACGGCAACCTTGTTTCTCAACTCCTGAAAATATACTTCGCTGTTAATCTCCCTTGACAGCTTCTCAGTCTCATCGCCGAGCTCAATTTCCAGTTTTTCCCGAACCATATCCATCAAGGCATCAACAGGCTCATCCTCGTGGAGACACTCCTCCACCTCGTCAAGAATCTCGGAAAATTTAACATCTAAAATTTCAAAGAACCGTGAGGCATAGTCTGCCTCATAAGACTCCATTGTTTTTCGTCTTTTTTTTTTAGCTAAACTTGCTACGACAGTCGGCCTGTTAAAAACATATTTATTTAACGAACGGTCAAAATCAAAGGACACTCTCTCATTTCCCGTGTCATTGCGATATGCTTTCTCATAGCCCAGCTCCCTTGCCGCATCGTCCGCACTTATAATACCCCTGGACATTCTCTCAAAAATCATTCTCTGTTTTATCTCGTCAGCTTCAATCGCCTCCTTTCGTTTAAGGGAGGGAGGAGATTTAAACTTTAACGAGCACTGTGCCGGAATCCTGCTCAGCATTAAATGATAGTTATACCCGACTTCATTGCCTCGCTTAATAAGCCTTTGAATATTCTCCAACTTTCCGCACAGGGTCTCATAGCAAACAGTAGCATAGGTCTCGGTCGTACTATAGCTTCTCCCCAACATCGCAGGGTCAATATCCATTCCACTGGCAATCATCGTTTCCGTATTCTGTATAACCGAATCAAGACCTCCAACATTTTTTCTGATTCCCATGTCCTTCATCTCGACATTGTTCCCGGTAACGGCAATGCCGTTTTTTCGCTTGGAGATATACATGTCTCTATACCTTTCCATATCCTGCGACAGTCGCCTTGAATACTCCGAAGGGAGCTCGTTAAAATCTCGGCTGTTTTTCACCGTCATGTGAACATAGTTGAGCATTCCCCAAATTTCAGTATAGCGGTCAATCTCTCCCCACTGCTTCTCCTGCCGTAAAATATACCTCAATGCTCCCGAAAACGGAGGCAGTGCGTATGGCGACCCCTCATCTGACATCAGGGGGATATAGCTGAAAGTCCTCGGGTTAAGCTCAATATTCTTCAGCCCAATCTGCTGAAAAGGGACAAAACTGTTATCTTCAAGCCTGAATCTGATACTTGACGCCTTAACCTGATATATCTCCTTAACTCCCGTAAATCCCTGATTGATATTCAGCTCCTGGCATAATGCACCCGTAATTGCAATTTGGCGAAATTGCTTATTTATAAAACCATCGGCTCCGGCAGAATTGCCAAAGGCGTTTCTGCTCAATCGGTTTAATTCTCCTAACGCCTCATCCTTTACTCGCTCACTGCTCCCTGTAATCTCAACTGAATGCCCTTTGTTTCCCAAATGTATGAACTTCTGAACCGCTTGGCTCACATCGGGATTTATAAAGGCAAGGAGTTTAAAAATCTCAACTATCTGCATGGGATAGTCAGGCCGAATCTCTCCGTAATCGTCCTTCAGGGCATACATCATATCATCAATGCTCGCCCTTTCGGCATAGCCAACATCCGAGGAAAACTGTTGCCCCCTGTTGCCTGAAAAAAGCCGTCCTATTCCTGTAAATATATTGCCAATCATAACAATCCTTAAAATACCGGGTCAACTGCCTGCATTGACACACCTCTGCCAATGGTAAATGCTATATATGCCGAGTTAGTCGCCATGCCAAAGTGGTTCTCAACTTTTTTCTTATACTCAATTTTTTTATAGCCGGCCTTATCCATGGTCTCTTCTTTCTCTAAATTCTTAATGTGAGCCTTCCACCGCTCATACATCTCAAGATTCGCTCCTTTGAGCTTCTTGGGATTTGGTAAAACAAAAAAACCATTCTCAAACTCGCTCTTCATCTCATCTATGCTCTCGGTTCGATTGTGCATCACAACGGGAACCTCATATTCTCCTTCGCCCTCAGTCTTCTCTCTCAATGATTCACCCTTAAAATACTGAATTGCTCCCCAGCCCTTATATTTTAGTGCCAGTCGTTTCGACAGATTCTTATAGGGCATCGCATCTATGACAAAAAAAGACCTGTATCTTTCTATGAGATAACAAAACCTCTCAAAATCATCGGACAGAACCTCTTCACAATAGAGCATTCGCAACCGTTTGCCTGTCCAACCGAAAACCACCACATGGCAAACATCGCCAACATCAATTCCCATAAAACTACTAAAGGCCTCTTTCTCAAAACCGTAATTCCTTTCTTCGCATCCTTCGATTAGGGCATCCGTGAAAGGGCATAAATTAGAATCCTGATAGGGAACCCCAATATATGAAATCCAAAAGTTCTTTTTCTCACTCGACAAAGTCGCCTTTGTGAACCTCTTGTATATCTGCAAGGGGCTCACCGTAGTGGAAAAAAGCTGACTAACCTGAAAACCTATCCCGTCATTGGAAAGAGAGGGATGCTTTGCCACCCATTGCCCCTTAGTTGTATCCAGCTTGCCTCGACATCTCGTGCAACCAATCCAAGACGAAATCTTGTTTCCCTTGCCCTTGCTAAAGAGGTTCTTCGGAAAGGACTCAACTATATTGTTTTGCCGACCGCATTTAGGACATTTAACAATCCAGTACCGCTGGTCTGTCTCCTTGAAAGCCCTGTTTATTCCAAAGTCCGGGCTCGACGGCTGCGATAGCTCAATTCTGTAACCGAAACTCGAATGCAATAACCTGTCATCTGCAAAAACAAGATTCTCTTGGTCTGCCTCGTCCACTTCATCCTTGATTATAATATCCGCATCAACACTCTTTACCTTTTGCTTGGAAAAAACTCCTCTAAAATACAAAGAACTGTTCCCCAACTGTTTCAACCCGAGATTGTCCGCCCTGTCATAGCTGATTTTCTTTGACAGATACTCCGAGTTATCAATCATGGGATCACATCTGTCCTGTGCAAAATCCCTTACATCATCGTCCGTGGGAAAATAGTAAACCGCCTTTGCGGCATTATCATCCAAGAACTTCAAGACCCTAAGCAACGAATAGGTACTAATCCCCATCTGTGCCGCCTTTTGAAATACAAGGGTTTTAACATCAAAGGGCAGTGAGTATATCTCTTTTAGGTACTCATGTCCCTCAAAGCTAAACGGCACCAGTCTGCCGTTTTTAATCAGCCGTATATGTTCTCCGCACCATTCGGGAAAATCCAGCTTCCCAAAGGTGGATTTCAACTGCCTTCCGGCTAATTCAAAGACACTACCGTCCAAGTCGCTTATCCTTGGCTAACGCAAGAGCCTTCTGCTGAAAAATCTTGTCAACTGAGCCCCAATGTTTTGAAAGAACCTCTCCAACCTCGGGAACCTCGTTCATGGCTTCTATGAGGAGAGTCACCTGGTCTTCTATGTTAATTCGCTTATTCTCATCTTTAAGCTGCTTATTATATGCCGCTATGGTTTTAAACGAATAAATGGCGGCATCCTTGGTTTTAAATTCCAAAGCTCCGCTCTTAATGTCATTTATTATGCCTGCAATAATCTCGTCGGTCTCTGCGATTACATCCACTTTCTTTTTCACAATCATGGAGTCCTGACTTTCGCTTATCTGAATATCAAGCTCTCGCTTCCTGTCCTCCCATAGCCTCCCTTGAAAATCGGGAGTCTCGCTCCATTTCTTGATTGTGGAGTGGGTCAGCTTCTCACAGCCCGGATGATTTTTTAAAACCTCTGCGATTTTTCGAAAACTCATCCCCCTTGAATAATAGGTAAAAGCCTCCGCCTTAACCATGTCATTATACATTATTGCCCTCAAATTTCGGTCTATTTTTCTTATGATATGCAATAGACTGTTGAGTCAGAAAGGCGAACAAAAAACCTGCAACCTCATAGTCAAGCTTAACCCATGGAGTCATGGCAAGAATCATATACACCAAGGTCACAAAAGCAAATAGCGAATAAAAAAACGCTCGCTTGCTTTTTACTCCATTACTATCGGTCACAAATATTGACCAAAACCCATTCGGCTGTTTATTATATGGTAACAGACCGGAGGTATCCAAAAGCCCTGTCTTTTTTTTTGTCTCTTTATCCATGTTTCCCTCCGGTCTGCTAATCATCATCTGAAATTAATTCATCGGCAGCTCTTGTCTGCATCCGCTCATCCATACGAATTAGAATTTTTTCTATTCGAGATAACTTTCTTGTTAGCTTTTTATCTGAATTACAAAACTGTTTTTCCAAATTAAGAATCTTGTCATCTTGCAAATCCGTAACGGTTTTAAGACTTTTCTGAGAAAAATGTATTTTCCAAAAAGCTCCCGATAATCCAAAAAATAAAACCACGCATTGTAAAATAAACTCTACACTCATATTTCCCCTTTGCTTTTGCCCACGCCCGCATTAAGCAGGCGTAGGCAAAAATCCTGACACAGCCACCACACGCTGATTTTTATTGATTACAATATAATATATTCGGGAAACCTTTGCAAGGTCGAGTTGTCCGAGAAGTGCCGACTTGTCCGGCTTGTCACCACTTTTTTAAAAAAGTGGTAGCTGTTTTTCCTGATATGATTCTTCTATGAAATTAAGAATATCCTGTTTGCGGTATAAAACTTTGCACGATGAATATCGCACATAAGGGAGGAGGCCGTTTTCTCTGTAACGGGAAACGGTTCTCGGAGCAACGCCCAGTATCCGGGCAGCCTCTCTGGGGGATATGAGCTCTTCAGGCAACATGATTATGTCATTTTGAAGAATTTAAGAAATGTCAAATAAAAAATAAAAAGGAGTAGCCAAATGTTTAGTTTTCAAACCTTTCAAATCTTATTTTTTCTAATTCCCGGATTGTTATCTGCAATCATAATGAACAGCTTTCTCGAAAGAAAAGAGCAAAAGCAGTTCGAGAAATTTACCGAGGCATTGATATTTTCTCTTGTAATTTATGTTACATATTCTTGCATAATGGGAGATGCCACTATTCCGATTGAAATCAAAAAAGATAATTTTTCCATAAATTATAATGACATAAATTTAATTATAATTTTAGGATTAAGCGTTTTCTGGGGAACTCTTGCCGGAGTATTTATTTTTTATGATTGGATTTTAAAACTTGCGAGAAAAGCAAACTTCACAAAAAAAACTGCCCGCCCCTCGGTTTGGTATGACACCTTTGCTGACGAAAGAAGATATGTTACAGTTCGCTGTGGAGACGGAACCGAGATGACAGGATACCCTCTACACTTTTCCGACTCAATTGAAGAACCTTCTCTTTATTTAACGGATGTTCAATTTATAGTAGGAAAAAAAGAGAATCGTCGTTATAGTGAACTTGACGCCCATGGCATTCTCTTAACGCCTGAGAGTCAAATAAAGTCCATCATTTTTCATAATAAAGAATAACAAATTATTCATCATCCATAGAAGGGGGAGGAGTGTCAGGTCTCTTTGGCTGACTGCTCCCCTTCGGTGAATTTTTTGAAAAATTTTCATTTGCACTATCTTCTCTTATAACCCTATTGGTCGAATCCTCTGTTGTTGTTGATATTTCTTTGTCTGACATACTTATCTCCTTATCAAAGTTTTAAAATTTATAAATTTCTTTCATCCCCTTTGCTACACTCTCCCGATGTAAAGTTTTGGCAATTTTCCGGTGAAAAAGTTAAGAGTCTTCTCTTAAAGTTTAAGTTTCCCCTTTCCAGTCACCTTTATCGACTTCTTGTCAGTCTTATTGTTATAGAGCTTGCCCGAAAAAGAAAACTCGGCAACACTATCCTTGATTGAATTAATTTTTACTTCCAAAAAAGTATCATCAAATGTGTCGTACATAGAACAATTATACTTTTCATTCTTATAGATAACACTGCCATCAAGGGTTTTATTTTTATGTTCCTTAAACGATTTAATGCTTCTTAAAACAGCTCCTTCTTTGAAAGGTGCTTTATTAAATGTCATTTCAATCATTGCCGGTTCTTCGTTTTTGGCGTTTATAGCTTCAGCTGAAAAGGCTATTGCAGGCTTATCAGCCATCTTGTATCCCTCTTTCAGCAAAGAGCCTCCCGTTTTCCCTTCTACAGGAATAAAGTTATCATCTCCTATGCTGAACCACGCAACAGTCGAATTGGGTTTTCCATTAAAAGTTACGAAATTATATTCTTTATCAATATTGCTCTTCCCACAACCTACAACCAAACAAACAAGAAACACCGTAAATACTGCCATAATTTTTCGCATAACAATCCTCCTAAAAATTTATTTTAAATCAAAAAATGATTTCCAAAACGACACCTCAACCGGCATCCCCTTTTTCGTAAACAGTAATCTTTCTCATCTTATCAACTCTATCTCTATTTGAATTATACTCATATTCAGCCGCATTGCTCAATCGCTCCGTGCAGTCATTTGGCAAAAGCTCATTCAGGGCATAGAGCTTCATAGACTCCTTAGATAAATTTTTCCACCAGCCTGTTCTTGCCACCTGCTCAATTTTAGTAATCTGCGGATAATCCTCAGCATTTCCATTAATACAACTGAACTCGGAAACCTCACTCTCCGGCTTTTCCACCCCGATTTTATACCCTTGCCCGGAGAGAAACATTTCGCCTTTGCCTGTCAAAAGCCAATCTATCGAGATTCCAATTTTTATAAACTTAAACAGCATTGTAGCCGATGGTCTCTGCTCTCCCTTTTCTGCCCTATTTAAAACAGGCTGGGCAACTTGAACCAATTCCGCAAATTGTTTTTGACTCCATTGCTGAGCAATTCGGAGCTCTGCTATTCTATAGCCTATTTTTTTTATATCCATCTTTACTAATTCGGTAATTTTTTTAAAAAAATTTACTAAAATGGTAATTATTTCTTGACGATAAATTACTAAATTAGTAAAAGGTTATTACTTTTTTAGTATTAACTTAACATAAAGCGAAAAAAATTCGCACTCTATTAAGTTAATACCTTTTAACTTAATAACCGTAAACTTTATAACACGCGAAAATTTTTCGTGTCAAGTAAAGTTTACGGTCATAAAGCAAAGGAGAAATATTGTGAATAGACACGATTTAAAAATTTTAATGTTTCACTCCAAGGTTCGGGTTTCAGAAGAGGCAGCCGCTTTAAATGTCTCAACACCAATGTTTTACTTGGTGCTTCAGGGAAAGGCAAAATCCAAGCGTATTGAGAAACATATTGCCGAGAAACTGGGCATTCCTTTTCCCGCAATACGGGATGCCTGGAACAATACCGACGGCACCAGCGAGCCTGCACCTGAAATTCAGGCAATGCAAGAACGAATCATCAATCAATTTAATTTAGGGAGGGCAGTATGAAAGAACGACAAAACACCACAGCAGAATTACAGTGCATTTCTAACCAGCTTGAAGAATATCAAAACAGAAGAGATACAATTGCATTGTACCCAAAAATTGAAATCTCAACTGAGTTTTTGTTAGAAATTCATCATCTTGCAGGTTCAAACACAGAAAAGATGGTAAAGATAGTCGGGAGAATGATTCAGTATATTTTAAACAATCCCGAATCAGACCCCACTCTCTCAAGAGCTATTATGATAGCATTACAAGCTATCTCTATAGAGGAGGCTTCTGATGAATAATCATATATTCTGGAAGATTTCCAACAAACCGTATGCAGTCAACGCTATCAAGATAGGAGGCTCCAAAAATAGAACCATTGATAAAAACAGCCACAGCAAATGTTTGCTCGGGTTCTTTGTTTCTAAGATTACAAAGGAGGAGGCCATCCTTTATCCGAGAAACAGCTTCTTTAGTAAGCTTCCAGTAAAGAAGCGGAACATAATCAGAGCCTCCAAAATACTGAAAAATGGCAATTTCGCAATCAGTACGAACCTTATTAAAAGCACCTTCGAGAGACAAATCATAAAGCGATTCTTTTTCATGCCGCATAAGTCTTTTTTTCAAGATATTAAGCCTGTCCATTGTTTTGCTTTTAGCCATAACAATACCCCATTTGCATTTTTTCAAAGAATAATTTGTAAAACCAAAAGGTCAACAAACAATTTTTTAGGGAGGGCAGTATGAAAAAAGAACTTTTGCAAGTTTTCGGAAGCCCTGTCCGTCTGAAAAAAGGTTCAGGGAAAGTCCTACGGGCAATAGCCAAGAAACACAAAGTTCATGTCTCAACCGTAGTACGGGAATTAAGTATTCTTGCCAATCAAAGGGAGGTCGAAAAATGATTATTTCACTCATTATCGTTCTTATATGCTTGAACATAATTTCACTAACAACCCTACAGCGACTCAAGGAAAATAGTGACCGTCTCAGGTATTTCTCGGAAAAAAAACAGAAAAAAGACCTCACGGTTAAGGAACTCGAAGAGATGTTAAACAGACATCACGAAAAAATGAAAAAAGGAGAACTGTATGAAAGAGATAACAGTAAGAATCCACGATGAATTAGTTCAACTATATATTTCATGTCATGAAGTGAAAGAAGAAGAGGCTCTTGCCGCAATTAAAGACGCCCTGGAATTAGAAGTCTATTACAATGGCGGTTATGTCAATAGCGAGCTATTGAGAACAATAGACTTCTTTCTTGAGCGGAAACTTAAAAGGGAGATTGTAAATTGATGTTATCCCCCAATGGACAACTGAATCTTTCTCCGAATAAATGGATAGAGCCGTGTAACGCCACCCCATATTCCGGTCTTGGCTTTATGACCACAATCCGGCGATTCGCATTTATATCTGCCAAAAAGTCTATACCTCATAGACATACCGCACTCCGGACAGGTAAAGGAATGAACAGGCTCATTCATTTTGGCATAGCCATCGTTGACGACATATTTAAACGCAATTCCTTTCCAGAGAAAGGTTCTGGTTGGTCCCTCCGCATAAGGGGGAACATAAAACGAATTATTTTTCAAAGCTTGCCTCCTCGCTACAAAACCACTTTTGTCGCTAATGGCTTTGATGAGCTTAAAGGAAGCTTCAATCAATGCTTTCAGCATATAATTGCCTCCTGTCTGTGTGTAAAAGTTTTTGCAGACCCATTATGCCGGGCAGGAGTGCTTTTTCAATCAAAAAACACAATAGGAGAACTGTAATGAAACCAATCAAACTTAAAGAGGGCCTATACTCAAAGATGTTTAGCAATGGCATCTGTCGCATAGATGGCAAGGCATATACATTTAAAACTCAAGCCAAAACTCATCAGCTCATTCGCATCAAAGACGGCAAGGCATACCTCACAGACAATCTTGGTAAAATTTGCGAGGAGCTAATTCCTGTTAGGGAGTACAAGGCATGAGCGACTTGAAAATACTATTTCACATGATTGAAAACGCCGACCATGTCGCTCCGTGGCTCATTGGAGAATTGTCCGACTCTCTAAGCATCAAACAGGGCACCGTCTATCATTCCACAAGAAAATTAATCGGTGCAGGCTTGGTGCGGAGAGTTCCCGGAGGGCTCGTTCTGACTCAAACAGTTCTCAATGCCGGAGCAAAGTTTGCCGGGCAAATCAACACCGCTGATTTACAAAAATTACAGGAGAAGATTTATGGCTGACCTAATCAAAATACAAGAGAATCTTGGAATAGAAATTCCAAGCGAAATCATAACCGACACGGG
>PDWI01010434.1_pt1 | contig 10412 bp, 10 predicted proteins | sample 1430891 | NCBI WGS metagenome assembly PDWI01 (sample SAMN01162508, study PRJNA174530) | Oral metagenome, whole genome shotgun sequencing project. | biome: Marine environment; feature: Marine mammal; material: Swab sample of the gingival sulcus; isolation source: swab sample of gingival sulcus... | reverse complement strand
TTTTTAACATACCAAGTACAGTAACCGTAAGAATAGCGATTACCCGAACTACGGCGCGGACGCTTTGTTTGCGGTCGTTTTTTGGCGGCTACTCTAGCCCTAGCAGTATTCTTTTTAACCTTGCGCTTAATTTGACGCTTTTTGCGCTGCGCTGGCTTAGGCTTTGGTTGAGGAGCGGAGGAGCTTTCAGCTTGGGGCTCCGGAGAACCTAAAGAACGTTGTTCAAGCTTCTCAGACTGTTCGGGAATGACAATTTTTTGACCAACCTTCAAAACATCGGGGTTCTTCAAGTCAGTATTTTTATAAAAAATCCTCTTCCAATCTTCAATTTTGTATTCTTCGGCAATGCTAATCAACGATTGGCCTTCTTTAATAATATGGGTTTGCACTGGCTTTTTCTCTGGCTGGTCTTGTTTTTGAGGTTTAGTCTCTTCGCGATGCAAGTCTTTAGTAGCCAAAAACAAAGCATCAGCAGCATTTTGGCCAGTTACTGAAGCTTGAACCTCTTCATTCTCTAAAACCGGCAGAGAGGTGGGCTGAATTAAATTAATTTGCTGAATAATCTGATTGTTTTCAGGGATTTGTTGGCTTTCAGCGGCCGCTGAGCTAGTATTTACGCTCATTAGCCCTAAAAATAGAGCACAAAACAACACCCCGTTTAAAATAACGGCTTTACGCATAAGTTAATTTTTCTCCTTTTACATATCTAATGCTAATTTTCCAGATCATCAACCGCGATGTTAGATAACTATCCTTGAAAGTTATTTAATTGATAATTGTTTGGTTGATGCTTTTTAATAAGTTGGCTCGATGACCAACAAAACTGGTTATTAACAATACTGTTCACCTCACGCAAATCAGCATAGTTAATGAGATTACAAAACTAGGTGTCTACTTGTCAACACAAGTTTTTAAAAATAACTCTCTAAACCTGGCAAAAATGGCCAAATAACAGTTTAAAATCTTTTTAATTAAGACTGTGGATAACTTTTTAAAATTGTCCTTAAAAATGGCCTTAACCTTAAGGGCTTTGTTGCCGAAACGAACCCAAAATCAGTTCATTTTAAAGGCTGACAAAAACCCAAAAACAGCCATAAATTATCAATCTCAGGAGTAATGTTGTATACTAAATAATGTATTTGTTGAAAGCTGTGTTTAGTTTTCTTTAAAAAACAGTTTTTGATATTTATCTTAGGAGTTAAGGAGGTCTTATGAAGTACCTAAATAAAAATTTGTTCAAAAAACCATTTTTGTGGTACAAAAAACTCTCTGTTAATGGTAAATTGGCCGGCTTGTTGATTTTAATCCTAGTAATTACCGGTGGTGGAGCAACAGCTTTTGTCCTAAATTCTAAAGACCCTAAACTAAATTCAGATAAAATTGTAAATACTCCGACTCAAAGCCAACCACTGCAAACCATCAAAGCTAAAATTGAGCTAATTGAGGGTCAAGCTTTTTATAAAAAACCTGGTCAAGATTGGCAGTTGGCCAAGCGGGGCGATCAAATCCAGCCAGACTGGAGAGTTAAAACCAACGGCGCCGCCAGCCGAGTGATTGCTAGATTTGAAAACCAAAATGAGTTCCGCCTAGATGGCAATAGTCGAGTTTTGATTGAAAACGCCACCCCAGAAAAAATCAATATTCAGGCTGAAAGCGGCAAAATCTACAGCCGCATAAACACCGAGGGCAAACTCTATTCCGTAAATTCTAAAGACGCTCTTTATCAGGCCGACGGGACTGTTTTTATCGTTCAAGCAACCGAGGACCGACAAGTTTTAGAGGTTATAGACGGCAGTGTTACTGAAACTGTCAGCAATAACATTGTTCGCCAAGGTCAACGCTATATTGTTGAAGATAAGACTAACCCAACCGCCAACAACCAAACCAAAAAAATAGATATTAATGACTATAAAAAAGATAGTTTTGTGGAGTGGAATTTAAAAATTGATCGAGCGAACGCTCAATACAAAAATTCTTTGGGCTTTTTGCAAGATACCACGCCACCAAAAATTGAAATTGAATCCCCAAAAAACGGCGCAATTATCTTCACGGAGCCAAGCTCTCAAACTGGAGCAGTGCAGATTAAGGGGCGGGCGGAAGGCGCTAAAAACTTGCAGTTGATAAATAAATCCAAACCAGACCAAAAAACCGACTTAAACCTGGAGGAAAATGGGAGTTTTACTTCGCCAATGATTGAATTGCCTCTAGGTCAGAGTAAATTGGAATTGGTCGCTGAAGATCAATCTGGCAACAAAGCAAACCAAACTCTACAGATTACAATTCAACAAAAAACTACACCAGAAAATCAGTCTGAGATGATTTTCTTAGAAAGTGTTCAAAAAATCACCGACAAAGTTGAAATTAAATTCTCAACCAATTTACCAGATGATCAATCCTCTAAATATAAAATTGTTTTTGATACAGAACCTAACCCAGAATACGGCCAAAGTAGCGCTTATTTGGTGCTCAAAAATCCGGGCGACGGCCAGCCAATCACTAGACAAATTCCAATTTCGGGCAATTTTGATAATCCGGGCAAATATTATTTCCGGGTTTGTAAATATCAACCAGATTCCAGCAGCTGCCAATTCTATAGCAACCAAAAAGAACTAGATATTTAATAAAATTTGTTACTCTAGGGGTTCTATTCTAGAGTGACAACAGGCATTTCCGGACCGCAAAGGGCTAGGGCAGTAGCAAAGTTGTAATAAATCAAAGCTGTAATATTAGCGGTAACTTCAGCTTGGTATTCAGGATTATCAGCAATTGCGCGAGCTGAAGCCTCAAAAGCCCAAACATCAACATTGAAAGCCTCTACAGCCTCGCCAAATTCTTCGGCCATTAAATTATGATCTAGTGTAGTTTTTGGGCGCTTATTCAAAACAATCATTGCTTCATTGTGGCCACCAGTAAGAGTATCGATTACTGCGCCTTCAGCGTTTTGCAAAACGTCAATTACCTCTGTTGGTTTAGAGAAAAAACCTGAATTTTCTATACTTGCACCTGCAGATTGTTCAATGAAATCGCAAACTTCATCGTCGTTCACAAAGTCACCAAAACCTAAATCTGTAGCTAAAGCTCGGATTTGTTGGCCCTTAGTGGCAATGATGTTAAAAATCTTTTCTAAATTATCGTTGGCACCACAGCCAGTTTTGTCTCCAGAAGCGTGATCGTCAGTATGGTCACCAAGGGGTAAACTTTTCTCAGCGAGATAATCCACCGTCCGCTGCATTAATTCCTCGGTTGTTCCTTGGCGACGTTTAGTTAAATAGTCAGCCACCATCAACGAAATTGTGCCACCCGCCGAAGCCGCCCGAGGAGGTTCAGCACCTAAACGGCCATCAATGCAAGCGGTTACCACAGAACTGTCCACTGAAACGTGGAACTCACCATTTAAAATTCTGTTTTCTACTTCAGAAAGCTGCTCAGACTGCTCAGCAGTAGGCTGGATCGCCCCTTTAGCTGCTTGGCCAAGCGACAATTCATCTTGTTTAAATACTTTAGCTTCGTGTTCAGACATAAAAATTCCTTTTTTAATTTTATTTTATTGAATACTTAACAAATTATCGGCGTTTGCGGCGGCGTAATTCAGCCACCTTCAAACGAGAAGCTTGACGGTCTACTAAAGATTGGGCTTTATCTAAACTAACTCGATCTTTAGCCTCAGAACGCAATTTCTTGGCGCGTTGAAGAGCTTCTTCGGCCTCCTTGGCGCTAATTTCTGAATCTTTATCGGCCTCATCGACTAAAACCCGCACGCGATTATCTAAAATCTCGATGACACCCTGATCAATAGCATAATGTTCCATCATATCGTCCAAATGATTAGCTTTTTTGCGAACACTAATGACGCCCGGAACGGCACTACAGACCAGCGGAGCGTGATCTTTAAAAACCGCTATTTGACCATTGACCGTCGGCAGCAAAACCTCGTGAACTTCTTCTTTCAGTTTGGTGCCAGTCAGGGTAACAAGTTCTAGTGTAACCATCAATTCTTCCTTCTACGCTATTGGCGCTTTTTAGCTTTCTGTTTAGCTTCTTGAATCGAGCCAACCATATAGAAGTCGCCTTCAGCCAAGTCATCCAGTTTGCCATCTAAGATTTCTCTAAAACCTTTGATGGTGTCCTCTAACTTGACGTATTGGCCCGGAATACCCGAGAAAACTTCCGCAACGTAAAATGGCTGGGTCAAAAAGCGCTGGATTCGGCGAGCCCGAGCAACAGTCTTTTTGTCTTCATCAGAAAGCTCTTCCATACCCAAAATGGCGATGATGTCTTGCAGATCTTTATAGCGCTGCAAAATACGCTGAACTTCACGAGCAACATTGTAGTGTTCTTCGCCAACGATTTCAGGGTCCAAAATGGTAGAACCAGAATCCAAAGGATCAACAGCAGGGTAGAGACCTAGCTCAGTCAAAGCTCGGTTCAAAACAATTGTGGAGTCTAGGTGTGAGAAAGTTGTAGCTGGAGCGGGGTCGGTCAAGTCATCAGCCGGCACATAAACAGCTTGCACAGAGGTAATCGAACCTTTTTTGGTCGAAGTAATCCGCTCTTGCAAACCACCCATTTCTGTCGCTAAGTTTGGCTGGTAGCCTACAGCTGACGGCAAGCGCCCTAGCAATGCTGAAACCTCAGAACCAGCTTGGGTAAAGCGGAAAATGTTGTCGACAAACAGCAGAACGTCTTTACCTTCATCACGGAAACCTTCAGCAATTGTCAAACCACTCAGAGCAACTCGCAAACGAGCGCCCGGTGGCTCATTCATCTGACCAAACACTAGGCTAGTTTTGTCCAACACGCCAGATTCTTGCATCTCATAATACAAATCGTTACCTTCACGAGTACGTTCACCAACACCAGCAAAAACGGAGTTACCACTGTGAAATTTAGCGATATTGTTAATCAGCTCAGTAATCAAAACCGTCTTACCGACACCAGCACCACCAAATAGACCAACCTTACCACCTTTAGTAACCGGACAAATTAGGTCAATGACTTTGATTCCAGTTTCCAATATTTCTGTTTTGCCAGACAAATCAGCCAAAGTTGGCGGCTGTTTGTGAATTGGAGCAGTAGCGGTTTTAGGAGCAGGTTTATTATCAATTGGTTGACCAACAACATTAAACATTCGGCCTTGAGTTTCTGGACCAATCGGCATCTGAACAGGCGATCCAGTAGAAACAACCTTGTTGCCACGCTTCAGGCCATCGGTACTACCCAATGCGACTGTTCGCACGCTAGTTTCGCTAAGGTGCTGCGCGACCTCCAAATAAATTGTTTTACCGTCTAGCTCTAAGGTTAAAGCATCAAAAATTGCTGGTAAATCTGCGTTGCTAAATTCAACGTCAACGACCACACCAACAACTTGAATAACCTTACCGCTAGCTTGTTGAGTTTTTTTAGTTGCCATTATTGCTCCATTTCTGTAATTTAATTGAATCTTTTTCTAAATAATTATATCTGTTCACATACTACTCCTTTTTAAGAAATTGCTTCGGCACCTCCGGTTATTTCAGCTAGTTCCTGAGTAATTGCCGCCTGTCGAGCGGTGTTCATCGCTAGAGTCAAGTCATCAATCAACTCTCCGGCATTATCACTAGCTGTCTTCATAGCCATCATTCGGCTGGATTGCTCAGAAGCTTGACTCTCCAAGTAAGCCTGCCAAAGTTGCACATCAACCAAACGGTCCGCAACTTCATCAAGAACTTTTTGCGGACTAGGCTCAAAAATAGCTAAATTCAGCTGATCAGAAATTGGCCGTTCCACAAAAGCTGCCGGCAGCAGACGAATTTGTTTAACTTCTTGAGAAATGCTGGTTTTATAGTCCGTGAACAAAACATCCACCGCGTCGGTCGTCGGTTGAAATTTAGGTTTTTTAGAAATATCATCTTCGTCTTCGGGCTGGTGATCGCCAACAAAAGCCGTTTTGACGGTATCCAGAAGTGGAGTTAGATCTGAAACTGTTGGCTTTTCAGGCATATTTGTGTAACTCCCAAGCACCCGAACATTTTCAAGCTTAGCAACAAAACGAGCGACTTGTTTACCGATTAAAATCAGTTCAGTTTGAATGTTGTTTTGTTGATCAGCCTGCAACTCAGCAGTTAATCGCCGCAAAATATTAGCGTTATAAGCGCCAGCCAAACCACGATCAGAGGTGATAACCACCAAAATTCGGCGCTGGACAGGGCGAACTTTAAACAGCGGGTGTTTGGAAACATCAGTCAATTCTCGCAAACGGTTCAAAATTTGGTTGGCAATTCTGGTGTAATCTCGGCTAGCCAAAGTAGTTTCTTTGGCGCGACGCATCTTACTAGCGCTAACCAACTCCATAGCTTTGGTAATCTGCCGAGTGTTCTTAACGCTGCCAATTCTGGCTTTAATTTGTTGCGTGCTGGCCATTATTTATCTTCCTTGTACTCCTTAGCGATAGTTTTAGCGACCTTCAAAATCAATTCTTTGGTTTGATCATCAACTTTGTCACCCTTATCTAGCTTTTGCATAGCTTTTTTATGAGCGCTCCATAATTCAGAGAGCAGGGATTTTTGAGCAGCCTTGATATTTTGAACATCAACTTCATCAAAAGCGACTTCGGTAGCCGCTAACAAGCTAGAAACCTGTTCCCAAACGCTCATAGGTGAATATTGCGGCTGTTTCAACAGTTCAGTTAAACGTTGACCACGCTGAATACGAGCTTTAGTGTCGGCATCCAAATCAGAGCTGAATTGAGCAAACGCCGCCAATTCTCTAAATTGCGCTAGGTTCAAACGCAATGGACCAGCAGCTTGTTTTAGAGCTTTAGTTTGGGCTGAACCACCAACCCTAGAAACTGACAATCCAACTGAGATAGCCGGACGAATACCTTGGTTAAACAGGGCAGATTCCATAAAAATCTGACCGTCAGTAATCGAAATAACGTTGGTTGGTACGAAGGCAGAAATGTCTCCAGCCTGAGTTTCAACAATTGGTAAGGCCGTCAAAGAACCACCGCCTTCTTCATCAGAAAGTTTAGCAGCGCGCTCCAACAAGCGAGAGTGGAGGTAAAAAACATCACCCGGATAAGCTTCTCGTCCCGGAGGGCGGCGCAACAACAAAGACATCTGACGATAAGCTACAGCGTGCTTGGATAAATCGTCATAAATAATTAAAGCGTGCTCTGAATTATCGCGGAAATATTCGCCAATCGCCGCACCAGAATAAGGTGCTAGATATTGCAAACTGGCCGGATCATTAGCGCTGGTGGCAACCACAATAGTTTGTTGCATAACACCTTCACGCTCCAAGCGCTCTACTAAACGAGCTACTTTGCTCATTTTCTGACCAACGGCCACATAGATGTTAATCACTCCTGTTTTTTGCTTACCTTGGTTGATCATTGTATCCACGGCAACGGCTGTTTTACCAGTTTGGCGATCACCAATAATCAACTCTCGCTGACCACGACCAATAGGAACCATTGCGTCAACCGACATCAAACCAGTCATCAACGGTTGATGAACACTTTTACGAGCCAGCACACCTGGGGCAGGGCGCTCTACTAAACCTGTTAAGTTGGTTTTGATCGGACCTTTGTCATCTAGCGGGCGACCAAGCGGATCAACTACTCGACCAATCAATTCCGGGCCAACTGGAACTTCCAAAACTTTACCACTCAAACGAACGCGAGCTCCAGCCTTCACCAGAGTATCTTCTCCGAGCAAAACGGCACCGATTTCATCTTCCATTAAGTTTAGAGCGAAAGCACTGACTACTTGGCCGTCTTCACCCTGGATTTCGAGCATCTCGCTATAACCAGCGCTAGATAAACCATAAATCCAAGCAACTCCGTCACCAACACGAGTTACGACACCAGTTTCTTGAATATCTCCAGAGCTTTTTAGCTCCTGAATTGCGGCGCGAACCTCAGCCGCCAAATCTTTAACTGCTATTTCTGTTGTCATTGATTACTCCTTATTACTGCTGTTTTAAATCTATTTAACTTCGTTCTAACACTCAAATCAAGCTGTTTTTCGGCGCTAAAAGCCTGAAATCCACCAACTATTTTTGGATCAATAGTTTGGTGAAAAATAGGATTTTGAGCACCAAAAGCTTGTTTGATTTGCTGTTTTAAATCTTGACTAACTTGATGAGCGCTAACAATTTCAATCTGAGTTCTACCGCGCTGAGCCAAAACATCTTGAACGGCACGCATCAATTTAGGAAGTTCACGAGTTTGGCGAATATCTAGCAAATAAGCGGCCAAAACTTTGGCCAATTGATCACTTTGAAGGCCAGATTCTAATTGGTCAACCGCATATTCCGCAATCTGCCGATGTGATATCTTAGCCATTTTATTTTACAAAGACCTTTCTAGATATTTTTCAACCAATTTTTTATCTGCATCGGAATCTAATTTTTCTTCCAAAATGGCTTCTGTAGCTTCAACAATTAAGCCAGCCATTTCTTTTTTCAAGCCATTTCTAGCTTCGACAATATCGCGCTCAATTTTACCTTCAGCAGACCGAATAATTTCCTCAGCTTTACGATTAGCAGCCTGTTCAGCCTCTTGAATAATCTGGCCAGTTTGGGTGTGAGCTTCTGAAATAATTGCGTCGGCTTGCTTGCGAGCTTTTCGCAAAACATCTTCCATTCGCTGATCAAGCTCAGCTTTTTGCTTGTCCAACTCTGCAGTCAAATGTAAACCGCGGTTAATATCTTCGCGGCGCTTTTGCAGATTACTGACAATCTTAGTTAGGGCAAACTTTTTAACAAACCAAAATAAGACTACGAAAGTCAACAACTGGGCGCCAATTGCAAATGGATCTAGGCCCAAAGCAGCGATGCCGTCATCTTGTTTGGCGTGACCATCAGCCTGCTGGGTACTGTGAGCAGCCTCCTCAGAATGCTGATTATCTTGATTAGACGCAGAATGGTTCGCGCTTTGATCACTTTGACCAGCTTCAGAATGTTCTGAACTATTCTCAGCGGTAGCGACGATGTAAAAATCTGTGTTCTGAATTTTCATATTCTCTTAAACCTTTTTATTAATTATATCTGGTTATTCTCAAGTAACCAAGAGAGTGAACAACTTTGATTGAGTAATTCCTTCTAATCGTTACTTGAGGTGGCTGGATGAAATCTTTTTGAGCCAACCAGCCACCAACAAATTACTTGAGCAAGAAAGCGCCCAACAAGAAAGCTAACAGCGCGGTAACCTCGATCATCGCAGCGATGATGATAATCTGGCTAGCAGCTTTTCCAGCTTCTGGGTTGCGACCCAAAGCTTTCATATAGTTCATACCAACTAGGGCTAAACCTAGAGCAGCTAAACCTAGAGCAGCGCCGAGCATAATTGAGCGACCCCACATCGAGGCAGCCTGAACATCATACTCGTTAGCTTGAGCTAATAATGTTAATACGTTCATTTTTTCTCCTTGGCGAAAATCGCCGTGGTTACTTTTTACTAAACATTTCCACTAGAAGTAGAATTATTTTTAACATCTAAAAGCTCTTCGACCTTTTGAGCTTCTTGTTGATGTTCATCGTCGTGTTGCGTATGAGAAATCGCCAAGGCCAGATAAGTTGCGGCCAGCACGGTAAACACATACGCTTGAATACCGGCTACTAAAATTTCAAACAAAAAGATTGGGATTGCGGCAACTGGCGTTCGACCGCCAGACAGTACCAAACTAGTAAACACCGCTACTAAAATTTCACCAACAGCGGTGTTCAAGAACAATCGCAAACTCAAACTTAAAATTCTGGTGAACTCGCCAAAAACCTCCAAAAAACCAATAAACATATTGATTGGGTTCAGCGGTTTGTCGCTAAAATAATGCTGAAAATGGCCTTTGCCGCCCTGGGCTTTGATGGAAAGATATTGGACGTAAATGATCGCCACAACACTCATCACTACAGTTCCGTTTAAATCTGCCGTAAATGGGCGAAATAGGGGAGTCCCGCCAACGTTCAATCCCGGACCAACCAGTGGCAGCAACCCAAGAATGTTATTGAACATAATAAACAAGAAAAACATCGCAAAAACGGGAGTATACTGATAAGCTTTTTTGCGACTACCAAAGGTTGTCTCCAGAGTATCTACAATGAACTCAACCATAATTTCTAAAATTGCAGTTGGAGAACTTTTACCGACCTTAATGGCCGATTTTTTAGCCAACCTATGCAGCAACCAACCCATAAATAAAGCCACAACCAACCCATAAATAATTGAGTTAGTAACGTCAAAACCAAATAGCTTGAAGATTGGTTCGGCCTTCAGAGAAACGTGTATTCCGCTTGCGAATTGTAACGCCGAACCAGCCATATTAAAACAAACTCCTCAAAGAATATCGGCCAACAGCCTCTAATAGTATTTTCATAATCAAGCCTTATTCTAACAACTCTGGTCAGACTCTTGCAACTACTTTATTCCCTCA
>PDWI01032300.1_pt1 | contig 10414 bp, 5 predicted proteins | sample 1430891 | NCBI WGS metagenome assembly PDWI01 (sample SAMN01162508, study PRJNA174530) | Oral metagenome, whole genome shotgun sequencing project. | biome: Marine environment; feature: Marine mammal; material: Swab sample of the gingival sulcus; isolation source: swab sample of gingival sulcus... | reverse complement strand
CGGTGCTGGAGTGCATACAGGCCAAAATAGGTAATTTTGGCAGCTTCCGGATGTTTATAAAGACCAAATACTCCGCATTCGTCCTTTGGCCGTTCCGATTGGAGGCATTTCGGTGGTATGGTACATAGATCAGGGGCTGTTTTTTCAATGTCTGGATGGCATTGGCAATGGCCCTGGCGCCGCTGGTGGTTGTGGCGTAGGGAATATTATATTGTACCGCTGCCCTGCGAATGGCAAAGCCGTCTTTCTTGGTCTGGGATGATGCCCCGGTGTTGAGGATAAATTGAATTTCCTTGTTTTTTACCGCATCCACTACGTTGGGGCGACCTGCGGACACTTTTTTGACTGCTTTGGTGGGGATATGATGCTGTGCCAGAAAATCGGCGGTTCCGCGGGTGGCCATGATGGTAAATCCCATGTCGTGAAATTGCCGGGCCACGGGCAGGGTTTTTTCCTTGTCCTTATCCTGAACAGAGATGAAGACGGTTCCCTGGTCGGGTAATTCCTGTCTTGCACCAAACTGGGCCTTGGCAAAGGCGGCTCCCAGTTCCCGGTCAATACCCATGACCTCTCCGGTGGATTTCATTTCCGGGCCTAATACCGGATCAACCCCTTCAAAACGGTCAAAGGGCATGACCGCTTCCTTCACGCAATAATAGGGTGGTGTAATTTCTTTGGTAAGACCAAGTTCAGCAAGGGTTTTTCCCAGCATGACCTTGGTGGCAAGTTTGGCCAGAGGGATCCCGGTTGCCTTGGACACGAAGGGAACGGTACGGGACGCCCTGGGGTTGACTTCAATGATATAGACCTGATCGTCCATAATGGCAAACTGGATGTTCATAAGCCCCCTGACATCAAGTTCTTTGGCAATGGCTTTGGCTGCCCGGGTCATTTCGTCAATATGTTCCGGTGACACCGACCACGGGGGAAGCACACAGGAAGAATCCCCGGAATGAATGCCTGCTTCCTCAATATGTTCCATCATGCCGCCGATGATGGTTGTCTCGCCGTCGGAAATGGCATCCACATCCAATTCCACGGCTTCTTCCAGAAATTTGTCAATGAGTACGGGCTTGTCCGGTGACGCCTGGACTGCCAGATCAAAATAGGCTTCCAGATCTTCCTGGTCATACACAATTTTCATGGCCCGCCCCCCCAGAACAAAAGAAGGCCGTACCATAACCGGATATCCGATGTGTTGGGCCACCTCCTTTGCCTGTTCACAGGAATGGGCAATGCCATTTTCCGGCTGGCGCAGTCCCAGTTTGTTCATCATTTCCTGAAACAGGTCCCGATCCTCGGCCCGATCGATGCTTTCCGGTGACGTACCGATGATGGGGACACCGGCACGTTTAAGATCAGACGCCAGATTCAGGGGGGTCTGGCCGCCAAACTGCACAATGACCCCAAAGGGTTTTTCCTTTTCCACAATGTGGAGAACGTCTTCTTTGGTCAGGGGCTCAAAATACAGCTTGTCCGAGGTGTCGTAATCCGTGGACACGGTTTCCGGGTTGGAGTTGACCATGATGGACTCCACATCTTCTTCTTTCAGGGCAAAGGAAGCCTGAACACAGCAATAATCGAATTCAATGCCCTGGCCAATGCGGTTGGGCCCGCCTCCCAGGATCATGACCTTTTTTCTGTCTGAAACCCTTGCCTCACATTCATTTTCGTATGTTGAGTAATAATAAGGAGTTGCAGCCCAAAATTCCCCAGCGCAGGTGTCCACCAGTTTGTACACGGGCACAATGCCCATACTTTTTCTGGTCTGTTCTATCTGTTTTTCGGTAAGCCCGGTCAAAAAAGCGATCTGGGGATCGGAAAATCCGTATTTTTTGGCCTGTATCAATAGATCTTTTGGCAGGGTTTTTCCGGCCAGGCGAATCTGTTTTTCCAAGTCCACAATCCGCTCCATCTGGTGCAGAAACCAGGGATCAATGGCGGTAATTTCGTGGATCATGGTAATGGGCATACCGTGTTCAATGGCGTATTTGAGGTAAAACAGCCGCTGGGAATTGGGAGTGGACAGCTTGTATTCAAGATCGGTTCCGGCAACGCTCTGGGGGGCTGGGTCGTGCCCGTCAGCACCGAATCCGGCCCGCCCGATTTCCAGAGACCGCAGTCCCTTTTGCAGGGCTTCGGTGAAAGTCCGGCCAATGGACATGGTTTCTCCCACGGATTTCATGGCCGTGGTCAGAATATCGTCGGTTTCCGGAAATTTTTCAAATGTCCATCGGGGGATTTTGATCACGCAATAGTCAATGGCCGGTTCAAAACAGGCCATGGTCTTGCCGGTGATGTCGTTGGGAATTTCGTCCAGGGTATACCCCACAGCGAGCTTTGCCGCGATCTTGGCAATGGGAAAGCCCGTTGCCTTGGACGCCAGGGCAGAACTTCTGGAAACCCTGGGATTCATTTCCACCACAATCACCTCTCCGTTTTCAGGATTGATGGCAAATTGTACGTTGGAACCGCCTGTGTCCACGCCGATTTCCCGGATAATGGCGATGGAAGCGTCCCGCAGATGCTGGTATTCCTTGTCCGAAAGGGTCTGGGCCGGTGCCACGGTAATGGAGTCGCCGGTGTGCACACCCATGGCGTCAATATTTTCAATGGAGCAGATGATGACCACGTTGTCCGCGTGATCCCTGATCACTTCCAGCTCAAATTCTTTCCAGCCCAGAACAGACTCTTCCAGCATGACCTGGGTGATGAGGCTGGCATCCAGACCTGCCTTGGCAAGCATTTCCAGCTCTTCCATATGATAGGCCACGCCACCACCGGTGCCGCCCAGGGTAAAACTGGGGCGAACAATGATGGGAAAACCGATTTCATCGGCAACCTTGCGCACTTCATCCAGGTTGTGGGCAAACCCGCTCTCGGGAATGCGAAGGCCGATTCTCTCCATGGCATCCCGGAACAGTTCCCGATCTTCGGCCTTGTTGATGGCGTCCACCGAGGCCCCGATCATCTTGACCTGGTATTTTTTTAAAATTCCGGCCTTGTCTGCTTCCATGGCCACATTCAGGGCGGTCTGGCCCCCAAGGGTGGGCAGCAGGGCACAGGGCCGTTCCCTGGCAATGATTTTTTCCAAGGTCTGCACGTTGACCGGTTCAATATACACCCGGTCTGCGGTTTGGGGATCCGTCATAATGGTGGCGGGATTGGAATTCACCAGGATGACCTCAAATCCTTCTTCTTTCAGGGCTTTGCATGCCTGGGTTCCGGAATAGTCAAATTCGCAGGCCTGACTGATGATGATGGGCCCTGCTCCGATAATCAGAATTTTGTGTATGTCGTTACGCTTTGGCATGGTTCATCGCATTGGTAAATTGGGTGAAAAGGTAGGTTGCGTCATGGGGGCCGGGAGAGGCTTCCGGATGATACTGTACTCCAAAGGCATTGTAGGTGTTACTTTGAATACCTTCAATGGATTTTTCATTCAGATTTACGTGGGTGACCTGGCAATCCGCTTTTTCCAGGGAATCAAAATTCACCGCAAACCCGTGGTTCTGGGAGGTGATTTCCACTTTGCCCGTAATCAGATTTTTCACCGGCTGATTGCCGCCCCGGTGACCGAATTTGATTTTGGACGTTGTACCGCCCATGGCCAGAGCCATGAGCTGCATTCCAAGGCAGATACCAAAAATGGGACGTTGTCCCAACAGGTTCTGGATGACCTTGATGGGTCCGGCCATGGACTGGGGGTCGCCGGGACCGTTGGACAGGAAAATGCCGTCCGGCTCCAGGGCCTTGATGACATCTGCCGGGGTTGATGCCGGAACCACAAGGACTTCGCAGTGATGTGCTTCCAGTTGTCTGATGATATTGTATTTTATGCCGTAGTCAATGGCTACAACCGAGTACTTTTTCCCCTTTTGCCGCCAGATTTTCGGATCTTGCAGGTTGGTGGCTTCCATGGAATCCGGTTTGCCGTTTTTCCAGAAAAACGGACGCTTGGTACTGATTCGTTCCGCCAGATTTTGGCCTTCCATGGAAGGAATGGCCCTGGCTTTTGCCACAAGGGAGGAAGGGTCCAGGTCAAAGGTCGAGATGATGCCCCGCATGGCCCCGGATTTTCTGATGTGCCGGGTAAGGGCACGGGTATCCAGTTCCTCCACCCCAAGAACCCGGGCCTTGATGAGATAATCGGCCAGGGTGCCTTTGGATCGGAAATTACTGGGAAAATTCTGGTATTCCCTGACAATCAGCGCGCCAACCTGAATCCGGTCTGATTCCATGTCTTCGTCGCACACACCGTAATTCCCGATGAGAGGATAGGTCATGGTGACCATTTGTCCTGCATAGGAAGGGTCAGTCAGGATTTCCTGATACCCTGTCATGCTGGTATTAAAGACGGCTTCACCTTCAGTCTTTTTTGTTTCTGTTTGTCGTGGAATTGTATCATACATCATGATTGCGTCCTTATTACCATGGATGAGTAGGGCTTGGCAACCCTGACCGTCCCCCCCTGATCCACCATCAGAATGCCACCTGCAGCGTTGCATTCAGCCCCATCCCCTTGCGGCGTATGCCGAATACGCCTCAGGCGCTGGGGCTTCTGCTCCTTGCATCTGACATCCTACTGGTGATCAGGAAATTATCGAGATGAAATGGGAATCAAATGGTTGTAAAATTAGGAACTCTGTAAAAATCCAGATCAAGAAAAAAGACTTGACATCTGTATCAACTTCGGAAAAAAAAGAGCGCCATGTAGCAGACGTTATTTTGGATTTTAAACTGATGGTTCCGGCAAAAAAAACCGGATACCAGCCAATAAACCGCGGAAAAAGGACTATACGAATGATTCTTGTCTGCCGTATAATCCCTCCGCCAGGAGGTTCTCATGAACGAAACAAAAGGATTTTTCGGTGAATACGGTGGGCAGTTTATCCCCGATGATCTTCTTCCCATAGTCAACGCCATTGGCGATGCCTTTGATCGTTACAGGGATGATCCAAAATTTAATGCGGAAATGCGTGCCTATTTCCAACATTATTCCGGTCGTCCTACGCCGGTGTACTTTTGTGCCAATCTTACCCGTGAACTGGGCGGGGCAAAAATCTATCTCAAACGGGAAGATCTGAACCATCTGGGTGCACACAAAATCAATAATACCATTGGTCAGATATTACTGGCCAAGCGCATGGGCAAAAAACGGATCATTGCCGAAACAGGGGCCGGTCAGCACGGCGTTGCCACAGCGGCCACAGCAGCCCTTCTCAACATGGATTGTACCATTTACATGGGAGAAGAAGATATCCGCCGCCAAAAACATAACGTATTTTGCATGAAAATGATGGGGGCCAGGGTCCAGCCGGTCACCCGTGGACAAAAAACACTCAAGGAAGCAGTGGATGAAGCCTTTGAGGCACTTATGGCAGACCCGTATGAAACATTTTATGTGATTGGCAGCGCGGTCGGCCCGCACCCATATCCAACAATGGTGAAATATTTCCAGTCGGTAATCGGGACGGAAGCCAGAAGTCAGATTCTTGACAGTGCCGGTCGGCTGCCGGATTATGTTATGGCCTGCATTGGCGGCGGTTCAAACGCCATCGGAATTTTTTCCGCATTTCTCAAAGACAAGGAAGTTCGCCTGCAGGGGATTGAACCGGCGGGCAGAGGTCTTGTGCCCGGACAGCATGCAGCCAGCCTGAGTCTGGGTACGCCCGGTATTCTTCATGGATTCCGCTCCTACCTTTTACAGGACGAAACAGGAGAGGCCGCAGAAGTGTACTCCATTTCCGCAGGACTGGATTATCCTGGAGTGGGGCCTGAGCATAGTGCGCTGAAAGACGAAGGCCGTGCTGAATATGTCACGATTAGTGACGCAGAAGCCATAGACGCCCTTATAACCCTTTCCCGTTCCGAAGGAATTATCCCGGCTCTGGAATCGGCTCACGCCATGGCACAGGCCATCAAAACAGCACCGACACTTGACCAGGACAACATCATCCTGGTTAATCTGTCCGGCCGGGGAGACAAAGACATGGCGCAGATACAGGAAGTAGTAGATTTAACGTAATTTTGAACAGTTCTTTTGCGTGAAAAGCAGCGGCCATACAGCGGAAACATAAAAAAAATCAGCAGGTACATTCCAAGTGCCTGCTGATTTTTTTCTTTGTCAGGGAGTAAATTCAGGGGAAATCAGAATTTATACCCCCGGTTTTTCAGATCTTCTTTGACAAGGACAATGTATTCGGCTGAAAGCTTGTCTGGAGACAATTCATTATCCCACATTTCCACAGCATTCTGTACCCATTTGTTCATAACCGCATCGGGCAATTTCAGGAAATGGGTTCCCTTGTCTTCCATGGTTTTCATGTTTTTCTTGTTCTGCTGTTCAAATAATTCGGCAACTTTCAGTGCACATTCATGGAGAGCATTGTCAAATATTTTTCTTTCTTTTTCGGGTATTGCATTCCATTTTTCCAGATTGACGATAATTTCGCAGTTCTGGGCGCCGGAAATGGAAGGATCGGTCTGATATTTGGCAACTTCAAAGGTTTTGGCAAGAAAACTTTCCGTGTGGTTTCCACTGATCTCCGCGTCAATGGTTCCCCTGGAAAGGGCAACATAAATTTCAGAAAATGGGATAAATACTGTGGGAATTCCCATTTTTCTTAGAGCTTTGGCAATGGTTCCAGATGCCCGGACCTTCATTTTTTTCAGATCTTCCCAGGTTTCAATGGGTTGCTTTGAAACAATGGTGTATCCGTCCATGACCATGGGAGCACCAAAGAATACGTTTTTGCTGGCATAGGCATCACGCATGAATTTTTGTACCTTTGGCTGATACATGAAGTCCAGAATTTCCTTCATTCCCCTGGGATCCCCAGGCAGGGCAAAGGAGGTTGCAGCCATGGGCAGGATACTGCTGTGGTAAGAACTGCAGGTAATTCCCATCTGAATGGACCCCATTGCCACAGCTTCAAAGATGTTGGGACCTTTTACCAGGGCACCGGGAGGCAGCATCTGGATGGTGATGTCTCCGTTGGTTTCCTTTTTAACTTTTTCAATCATTTCGCTTGTGGCAACGGTGATGGGATGGTTCATGGAGAACATGGTCTGCATGGTAAATTTCATTTTCTTTGCAAATGCATGCTGGGCACCCATGAAACCCACGATCATTACTGCCAGAAGAATAAAAACAAATTTTGAGTGGTTTTTACATTGTTTCATAAATTTCAATTCCTTTCCTTACAGGCGTTTTCCCTGTCTTGGGGTTGCAGTTGAACTCCTTTCGAATATACACGAAAGAAAGCCCTGTGTACGTGATGGATGAACATCCAAACTATGTTAGAAAGTATCAAATAAAAAATACGAAATCAAGCAATATTTCCCAAGTCTTTTTTTTACATGCGTAAGATTTCTTTTTGTATGGATAAAATTCGGTACGTGTATTATTCGATGGCAGACTCAAAAATATGGTATTCTTCGAGATGATAGGAAGGTTCCGGATGAATGGATACCGGAAGGGAGAATCTGCTGGCTATATCCGCGATGAGATGATTTTCGCTGCCGTGGAGCAGCTGGGCAATCCTGGGGTGGACCTTGAGGGAGAAACGTTTTCCCATAATATCATTGGATTCGGCCAAAAGATCCCTGTAAATTTTATGGCAGATGGACTGACCCGCCAGCAGATGCCCGTGTCCGCCGCAGTAAAAGCAGGGTTCACATAAAATCCGGGTCAGGTTCTTCCGAATCCGTTTTCTGGTCATCTGAACAATGCCAAGCTCGGTCAGGGGCAGAATATTGATTTGTGCCTTGTCCTTGGCCACGGCTTCGGAAAGAAGGTTCATAACCTTTTCCTTGTGGGCTTCTTTTTTCATGTCGATAAAATCAATAATAATAATGCCACCGATATTTCTCAGACGAATCTGGTAGGCGATTTCCTTTACCGCTTCCAGATTGGTTTTCAGAATGGTGTCATCAAAATCATGGGTCCCCACATAGCGGCCTGTGTTGACATCAATGACAACCAGTGCTTCGGTGGGTTCAATGATGATATAGCCTCCAGATCGCAGCCATACTTTCTTTTTCAGGGCCCTGGCAATTTCCGCTTCTATATTATACGCCTCAAAAATTCCTTCCCTGCCCCGGTATAATTCAATCTGCAAGTCTGAATCCGGTATGAACTTATTCATAAATTCAAGGATATTGCCATATTCTTCGGGGGAGTCCACCACGAGGCGATCCGCCTCATCCCCCATGAGATCCCGTATGGCCCGGAAGGTGGCGTTCAGGTCTTTGTATAGTAAATTTGTGGCAGAGACCTTTTGGTAACGGTTCTGGATCTCCTCCCAGGTTTTTGTCAGGAAGCGGATTTCTTTTTTCAGGCAGTCTCTGTCAATCCCCTGGGCCAAGGTACGGAAAATATATCCAAACTGGTTTTGTCCAAGTTCCAGGAGCATTTCCTTGAGACGGGTTCGTTCTGCTTCGTCTTCAATACGCCGGGAAACTCCAATATTTCCCACTGTGGGCATGAGGACAAGGTATCGGCCCGCCAGGGAAATATGGGTGGTAACTCTGGGGCCTTTGGTTCCAATGGAGGATTTGGTTACCTGGACCATAATTTCCTGACCCTGGCGTAAGATACTTTCAATTCCGTAGCCGGATTGGGATGAAAGGACGCTCCTGTTTTCATCAATGGGCTTTTGATTCTCCTGGGGATTTTGTCCAAATTCCTGAAAACCGTTTTGATCTGAAGGATCAAAAACATCATCCACATAGAGAAAGGCGGCGTGTTCAAATCCAATATCCACAAAAGCGGCCTGCATGCCGGGCAATACCCTTTGCACCCGTCCTTTATAGATATTTCCTGCGATGTTGGTATCATCTTCCCTTTCAATGAATACTTCGGCCACTGTATTGTTTTCAAGAAGCGCGACCCTTGTTTCATGGGGAGTATAATTGACTATGAGTTCTTTCAACATGGGGATTCCTTATTCCTTATATGAAAGTCTCTATAACCTACTAAATTACTTTCATTCTTTGTTGTGGACCGATCTGGGGGGATCCCATTCCCAGTCAGCCCGTGGCTGTTATATTGCCACACATATCACGATTTTTATATCCCTGTGTCAAGGGGAAAGAATCATAAGAAAGGAATTTTGTTACATGGCAGCCTCCTGGTGCCTCTCGGCCATTGAGATTGTCTGCCTTCCATGGACAATCCATACAAGTGCTGGACAACTGGTCCGGGAATATGCCAATCCACCTGCGGCGTTGCATTCAGCCCCATGGCCTTGGGACGTATGCCCAATACGCCTCAGGCCCTGGGGCTTCTGCGCCTTGCATCTGGCATCTTGCTGGCGGCCAGGAAATAGACTTATGTATTATAAAATAAGAATGTTGTAAAATTATGCGATGGATTTGGGTCGCCAGTGCAGTCACGACATGGGGCACCATAATGGTGCACACCTCATATGGACAGCCGAAAGTATCATTGTAAATGATTCGCAGATATCTTCTTGTATGTCATTTTTATCCCAGCATCCCAATTCCCAAGGCACCTGCCTTGACGCCATTGGCCGCCGAAGGCATGATGTGTCCCCTTGTGGAAATGACCACTTTGGTAAGGGGAATATTCTTACCAGATTTTTCCAGGGCTTTTTTAATAATCATGGGCAGGCCGGAGCAGCAGGGCACTTCCATAATCACTGCTGTAATGCTTCTGATCCGGGACTGGGCAAAGACCTGGGACAGTTTCTCCACATAGGCTTGGGTGTCATCAAACTTGGGACACCCAATCATCACTGCTTTATCCTGGAGAAAATCCCTGTGAAAATGAGGATATGCAACAGGAACACAGTCTGCTGTCACCAACACATCTGAATTGTCCAGGAAAAAAGCACCGGGTGGTATTAAACGAATCTGGACGGGCCAATGGGTCAGGGCAGATCCCTGTCCTGCCACATCGCCTGCATCCTGGTTCGCAGGAGCAGGCCCGATGCCAGATCCAATTTCTTTCGCCGTTCCAGCAGGAACGGCGGTTTCCTGGGAAAAGGTCTGCAGGGCAGCAGAAGGACATCCTGTACCAGCCCCAATGGTTCTGCTCCCTTGGGGCTTTCTGGCTTCCAGCATTTCCTGGACAGCATCCTCATCAAAGGCATCGGCTGGCCGCTCCACAATGCGCAGGGCATCCTGGGGGCAATCTCCCATACATGCCCCCAGTCCGTCGCAATATTTATCCGCAATCACCCGGGCTTTTCCGTCAATGATCTGAATGGCGCCCTCGGCGCAGGCAAGAACGCAGTTGCCGCATCCATCACAAAGGTCTTCATCAATTTCAATGATGTTTCTGATCTGCTTCATCACAACGGTCTCATCATATAATGGTGTCATAGAAAATTTACCTTCCTTCCATCATGGCTTCCACGTCAGCTTCCACATCGGAAATAAGCTTGAT
>PDWI01018047.1_pt1 | contig 10414 bp, 8 predicted proteins | sample 1430891 | NCBI WGS metagenome assembly PDWI01 (sample SAMN01162508, study PRJNA174530) | Oral metagenome, whole genome shotgun sequencing project. | biome: Marine environment; feature: Marine mammal; material: Swab sample of the gingival sulcus; isolation source: swab sample of gingival sulcus... | reverse complement strand
GATGGCACCTGGAACGCCGCCAGCTACCTGAACAATGACGCTGGCCTGGATGTCGGCCTGGTCGGGCTACCGGCTGGCGACAGCGGCAAGCCGCTCGGCCTGATTCTCGGCTCCGGCTTCGGCATCGCCAAGAACTGCGAAAACAAGGAAGCGGCCCTCAAGGTGCTCGGCGGCCTGCTGAGCAAGGACGCCCAGGACTACGTGGCTTCTTCCGGTCGCTCCTACCCGGCCCGCGCCGAGTCGCAGCCGCTGTACTTCGACTCCATCGACGAGAAGTACCGCGACGAGGTTAAGGCTGCATTCGAGGCTGCCTTCGCCAACGTGGAAGGCCAGCACGTCTCCGATAACTGGAGCAAGGTCAGCGCCTACGTCACCCCCGAGCTGGTCAGCGTCTACACCGGCGCGAAAGACATCAGCGAGGTGCTGGAAGCTGCCCAACAGCAGTTCGGCAGCTAAGTGAGCAAGCGCGTGCCCCGTCGGGGCGCTTTGCGACGAACCGAGGCACGTCAGGCGTTCGGGTTTGTAAGCCCGGCCCTGGCGGGCCTCGGCCTGTTCACGCTATTCCCGGTGGGCCTGTCCATCGTCATGAGTTTGTATGACTGGCCCACTTTCGGGGATCGCACCTTCATCGGCTTCGGCAACTACGTTCGCCTCATCACTGCCAGCCCCGACTTCCTACCGGCGGTTCGCAACACCTTCGTATTTACGGCCCTCTACGTGCCGATCAACGTCGCCTCCGCCCTCGCGTTGGCGACCCTGCTGGGGTCTCGGATTCGCGGCCGCAATGCGCTTCGCGTGCTGTTCTTCATCCCAGTTGTGACTCCGATGGTGGCCAACATCTTGGTATGGAAGATGCTGCTGCAGCCCCGTGGCGCCTTCAACGGCATTGCCGAGTCGTGGTTCGACTTTTCCCTACCCAACTTCTTAGCCCACCCACAGTGGGCCATGATCATGCTGGTCGTCATGAGCGTCTGGCAGGGGCTCGGCTACAACATGCTGATCTTCTCCGCCGCCCTAGAACAGCTACCAGACAGCGTGATCGAGGCGGCCCTCATCGACGGCGCCTCCGGCGCCACCATGTTCTTCCGGGTTACGCTGCCGCTCATCTCACCGGCAGTTTTCTTCGCCACGGTGATGACGATGATCACGTCGCTGCAAGTCTTCACCCAGCCGCAACTATTGACCGGCGGCGGCCCCGGCAACTCCACCCAACCGATCGTGCAATTCATCTACAACCAAGGCTTCAAGTTCCAAGACCTGGGGCTAGCCGCAGCGGCAGCCTGGCTGCTGTTCGCCATGATCATTGTGCTTACCGCGCTGCAGTTCCGGGCCCAGAAGAGGTGGGTGCACTATGAGTCGTGAAACCGGCCGCAGCAAGATCGGCCTAATCGTCCAGCACATCACCGTCTACGTAGCCGCGATCATCTTCGCCTCGCCGCTGGTGTACGCCTTTTTCTCCGCGCTCAAGCCGAACAACGAAATGTTCTCGGTGCCGCCGCGGCTGATCGGCTCGGAAGTTCGCTGGAGCAACTTTGTTGACGTGTTCACCTACGGCCCGTTCGTGACCTACATCACCAACTCGCTGTTCGTTTCTGTCGTGGGCACGCTGCTGGTGCTGCTGGTTTCCAGCTCCGCAGCCTTCGCGTTCGCGCGGCTGCGTTGGCGGGGCCGCGACGTGGTCTTCGTGCTCTTCCTGGCGACGCTGATGGTGCCCGCCGAGGTCGTCGTGATCCCCATGTTCACCCTGATGCAGTGGTTCAACTGGGTCAACACCTACCAGGCCCTCATCTTGCCGTTCGCTTTCAGCGCCTTCGGCACCTTCCTGCTGCGCCAGTTCTTCCGCAGCATCCCCTACGAACTGGACGAGGCGGCCCGGGTCGACGGGGCAAGCACGTTCCGGATCTATGCGGGCATCATCCTGCCACTGGCGCGCTCGGCAATGGCGGTGCTGGCGGTGTTCACCTTCTTGGGCTTCTGGAACAGCTACCTGTGGCCGTTGATCGTAACGGTGGACTATTCCCAACTGGGTACGCTGCCCATCGGCTTGGCCAGCTTCTCTACCCAGCAGGGCACGCGCTGGGATCTGCAGATGGCCGCGGCTATCGTGTCCATGGTGCCGACCACCGCTCTGGTGGTGGCGTTGCAGCGCCACCTAGTAAAGGGCATCGCTATGGCTGGATTGGGAGGACGTTGAGGTGAGCTTCCTCGCTGGAATCGACATCGGCGGAACCAAAATATCGGCTGCGCTAGTACAACCCAGCGGCGAGGTTATCGCCACTGGCACCGTCCCCTCGCCCGCAAGCCAGGGCGGTGCAGCCATGCTGCAGGCATCGACATCACTGCTTCGTAGCCTGGAACGGGATGCTGGTCAGCCGGCTAGAGCCGTCGGCGTGGGTGCTGCTGGGGTGCTGCGCGATGGCGTGGTGCGTGCCGCGTCCAGCCTGTTTCCTGGCTGGGTCGGCACCGACATCGCGGGTGAACTGGGAAGCCGATTGGATCGGCCGGTCGTCGCGATCAACGATGTAAACGCATTCCTGCTTGGTGAACTGACCTGGGGCAGCCTGGCCGGGAGCAACAGCGCCCTGGCGCTCATGCTCGGCACCGGTGTGGGAGCCGCGCTGATGCTGGACGGCGAGGTCTATTTCGGCCCGTCCGGTGCCGCCGGGGAACTGGGACACGCGCCCGGCTACTCCGACTACACGTGTACCTGCGGCGGGCGCGGCCACCTGGAGACCGTGGCCTCGGGCCGGTCAATCGGGCTGCGCTACGGGGAACTCACCGGCCGCACTGGCCTCTCCGGGGCGGACGTGGCGGAACTGGCCAGTCGGGGCGACGAAGCGGCGCTAGCGACGATCGAGAACGCGGCGGCGGCTATCGCCGTAGCTATCACCCAGGTCACGCTGCTGCTCGATGTGCACGACATCGTGTTCGGCGGCGGCCTGACCGCATCGTGGGAGCTGCTTCGCGACCGGATCGAAGCGCAGCTGCGCAGCAACCCGCCGGTCACCGGCACCCTGCCCTCGCTGCAGCTGGGCCAACTCAACAACGCCGCGGCCGGGGCTGCGGCGGCCGCGCTGGCGCATCACACGGCTACCCCACCGCGATCCGATAGCGGCAGGCCATGACCACCGCCGCCGATATTTGGTGCCCACCACTGCCGCCGCTATCGCCAGGCGGCATCGCTAGGCCGCGAATCGGCATCGGCGGGATCTCGATTGAGTCCAGCACCTTTTCGCCGCACCTCAGCGGGGATGAGGCGTTCCGTATCCGAGAGGACGACGAGCTCATCGACTACTACCCCTTCCTGCGGCCCTACCCCTTCCTGCGGCCCGGCACCGAACTGCGGCAGGCCGCCGACTGGGTGCCGTTGAGCCACGGCCGCTCGCTGCCCGGCGGGGCCGTGGTGCCAGCTACCTACGAACGGATGCGCGACCGGCTCGTCTGCCTGGCGGCCGAGTCCGGGCCGTTCGACGGGTTCTTGCTCGACATTCATGGCGCGATGAGTGTGGTGGATCGGCTAGATGCCGAGGCCGATCTAGCAGCTCGGCTGCGAGCGGCTCTGGGGCCGGACACGCTGGTCTCCGCAACGATGGATCTGCACGGCAACGTGTCGGCCGAACTGCTGACCCAGCTCGACCTGATCACCTGCTACCGCATGGCCCCGCACGAGGACGCGATGAACACCAAGGAGCGGGCGACGTGGAATCTACTAACCAGGCTCCGCGGCCCACTCGGCCAGGATCCGCAGGCCAGGCGGCCCCACAAGGCGTGGCTGCAGGTGCCACTGCTGTTGCCGGGCGAGAAGACCAGTACCCGGGTCGAACCAGCGCGCAGCATCTACGATTTTGTCGCCGAGGTCGCCGACCGGGACGAGATCTTGGATGCCGCCTTGTGGGTCGGCTACGCCTGGGCAGACGAGCCACGCTGTCAGGCAGCGGTCGTCGTCACCGGCGACGATGCGGCCGCAGCAGCGACCGGCTGCCGCGAGATAGCCGAGCGCTACTGGGCCGCCCGCGATGACTTCGTCTTTGTCGGCCCCACCGACTCGCTAGCCGGGGCACTGGATCAGGCGCTGAGGCCTGCCGCACCCCGGCCGTTTTTCATCTCGGACTCCGGCGACAATCCCACCGCCGGTGGGGCCGGTGACGCGGCCTGGACGCTGGGCCAGCTTGCCGCAGATCGCCGCCTGCGCGGCGAAGAGTACACGGTGCTCTACGCCTCGGTCTTTGATCCGGCGGCCGTGGCCACAGCCAAGCAAGCAGGTATCGGTGCCACCATCACCGTCGCGGTCGGCGGCCGGGTCGATGATCGCACCAGTCCCCCGGCCGAGCTGACGGCGATGGTGGCGAATATCGTCGAGGGCGATCCGGTTTCCGGAACGCAGGTCGTGCTGCGGCAGGGCTCGCTGCACTGCATCGTGACGACTCGCCGCAAGCCCTTCCACCGGTTGCAAGATTTCCGTGACCTCGGCCTGGAACCAACGACGGCGGACGTGGTCATTGTGAAGATCGGCTACCTGGAGCCCGAGCTACACCAGGCAGCCGCCGATTGGGTGTTGGCGCTGACCCCCGGCGGGGTCGACCAAGACCTGCTTAGATTGGGACACCACAACCTGACACCGGGGGTTTGGCCGTTCGACACCAGCAACGATTCCCCGGATCTGGCCCCGGTCATCAGCCGCGGAAGGTAGCTATGCTGAACTTCGAGGAACGCATCGGGCCTGATTTGGGTGTGACCTACCCACCCATATCGATACCGCAATGGTATCGAGACGCGAAGCTGGGGGTGTTCATTCACTGGGGCATCTACTCGGTTCCCGCCTGGGCCGAACTCCCCAGCACCGGCCACGGCGTCGAGCACGTCTACCGCCACCACAGCTACGCGGAATGGTACGCCAACACGGTGCGCATTCCGGCCAGCTTGGCTGCCAAGCGTCACCTCAGCCGCTATGGCGTCGGCACCAGCTATGAGGACCTGGCGGATCACTGGCAGACCCCCGACTTCGACGCCGAGCGCCTGATCGGCCAGCTACTGGCAAGCGGGGCGCGCTACGTCATCCCGACCACCAAGCACCACGACGGCTTCTGCCTGTGGGATACCGCCACCACCGCCTTCAATTCGACCCGGCGCGGACCGCGCCGCGACCTCATCCAAGAACTGAACGATGCCACCGGGGCGGCCGGGGCGCGGTTCGGCGTCTACTATTCCGGTGCGCACGACTGGCACGTCGCCGACTTCCCACCCATCCAGTCGGATCGAGAGCTGTTCCTGAGCCGCCGCAACGACGAAACCTTCGCCCGCTACTGTCACGCCCAGGTCACTGAACTAATCGATCGGTTCCGTCCCGACGTGTTGTGGAACGACATCGACTGGCCAGACGGCGGTAAGGGCAACCAAGACTACGGCGTCGCGGCACTGTGGCGGCACTACCTCACCCGGGTTCCAGCTGGGGTCGTCAACGACCGCTGGGGGGTGCCCGCGCACGGCTTCCTGACCCGGGAGTACACCCAGGTCGATGCACTGCTGCCCGAGGTCTGGGAATCCACCCGGGGGCTTGGCCACTCGTTCGGCTACAACCAGGCCGAAACGGCGGATCACTGGCTCACCGGCACCGACCTGGTGCAATATCTGGTCGATGTCGTCGCTAAGAACGGCAACGTGCTAATCAACGTCGGGCCCCGCGCAGACGGCACCGTGCCGGAACCGCAGCTAGCCGCGCTGCACGAACTGGGCGGCTGGCTGGGGCGCAACGGCCAAGCGATCTTTGGCACCCGGCCGTGGCACCGCCCCGCAGACCCCGGGCTGCGCTACACCACCGACGCAGCCCGGCTATACCTGCACGTCTTGTCCCCCGCCGCCCCAGCCCAACTGCCACCGGAGCTACGGCACCTCGATTCGGTCACTTGGCTAACTGGCGAAACGACCGCCGTTGTTGCCGATCAGATTCAGGCTCCGGCGTCCTTGGCCCAAGAGCCGGTGGCCGTCGCCTGGGTGCCGCTGATCAGCTAGCCGTAGGCCAACGGCGGGCCGCCGGGAGCGTCTGGCAAGCTAGGAGCCATGATGCAAGTGTGGGCTCATCGCGGGGCCAGCGGCTACGCCCCGGAAAACACCATCCCGGCCTTTGAACTGGCCCTAGCCCAGGGCGCGGGCGGCGTCGAATTCGACGTCCAGCTGAGTGCCGACGGACATCCAGTAGTGATCCACGACGAGTCGCTGAACCGCACCACCGCTGGCCACGGCGATGTCGCCGAGCTCACGCTGGCACAGATCCAGCAGTACGACGCCAGCGACGACAAGGATGGCTATAGCGGCGTGCGAGTGCCAAGCCTGGACGAGACCCTGGCCTTTCTCGCCCCCACCGGCAGCCACATCAACATCGAGCTCAAGAACTCGCAGGTCGACTACCCCGGCTTGGAACAGGCGGTGCTGGCCTTGGTGGAGCGCCACCAGATCCGCGACCGGCTGACCATTTCGTCGTTCAACCAGCACTCGTTGCGCCGGGTGCGCCAGCTCGACGCCACCGTCCGCCTGGGGATGCTGTATACCGACCCGTTCTATCGGCCCTGGAAACACGCGAAGAAGCTCGGGGTGCAGGCCGTCCATCCGCCGCTGTACGACGCCACGGCCAAGCTGCTGCGCAAATGCGCCGAGCGTTCGCTCGGCTCGGCGATCTGGACGGTAAACGACGCCGACGATATTCAGCGAATGGCCCGCTACGGCGCTAACGCCATCATTACCGACTACCCGGATCAGGCCATCCAGGCACTCGCCTAGTCGCTGGCCAGCCGCCGCAGCAGGCTGAGTTCGGCGATAGCCGCGCGGCGCAGGTCAGCCAACTCCAGTGACTCGTTGTGGCTGTGGATGTAGGACGTTGGGTCTGCTACTGCGGTCAGCAATATCTCGGCGTCGGGGTATCGCTCGGCCAGTCCGGCCCCCAGCGCAATGCTGCCGCCGATGCCGACGCGAGCCGCTGGGCAGCCGAAGCCGTCGACGAAGGCGGCATCAACCACTTCGCTTAGCTGCGGCGACGGTGTTAGCACCAACCCGGCGGCCTGCGAATCCTCGGTGACCTCGACTTGGACGCCCCACGGAGCGTGGCGCAGCAGGTGTTCCCGCAGCGCAGCCTGGGCGCGCGCCGGGTCGTCGCTGGGGGCGATCCGGATGCTTAGCTTTGCGCTCGCGCTTGGGATCAGGGTGTTGGAGGCATCGGCGATGCGGGTGGTGTCCAACGCGATGACGGATGCCGAGGGCTTTACCCACATCCGTTCGGCCAGGCTGCCAGTGCCGATCCATTCGACGCCTGGCAGCAACCCGGTCTCTTCGTACAACCGATCCGCCGGGTAGTCCGAGGCTGGCTGTGGATCACTCACCAGGCCAGCGATGGCTACGTCGCCGTTGTCGTCGTGCAGGGTGGCGAGCAGTCGCACTAGGGCGGTCAGCGCGTCCGGGGTCGGCCCGCCGAATTGGCCCGAATGCAGGCCCTGCTTGGCGGTGCTGACGGTGACCTCGGCGGTGATGTTGCCGCGCAGCGTGGTGGTCAGCGACGGCATACCTACATCGGCATTGATGGCATCGGCAATCACGAAAATGTCGGCGGCGAGTTCGTCGCGATACTGGTCGAGCAGCGCCGCCATCGTCGGCGAACCGATCTCTTCCTCACCTTCAAACAACAACTTGATGCCGATCGGCGGCTGCGGCCCCAGCGCCCGCAGCACCGCCAGATGCAGTGCCACGCCAGCTTTGTCGTCGGCCGAGCCCCGGGCGTAGAGCCGACCGTCGGTTTCGCGTGGCTCGAACGGATCGCTGTCCCAGGCCGCCGCAGTTCCCGGCGGCTGCACGTCGTAGTGGGCGTACAGCAGCACCGTCGGCTGACCGGCGGGGGCCGGGTAGTGGCCAAAGACGGCCGGATGACCACCGGCACGCAGCAGGCTGACTTCGGGGCAGCCAACGTCTCGCAGCAACGCTGAGATCAACTCGGCCGTGGCCTCGACATCGGCCTGATGTTCAGGCTGGGAGGACACAGACGGGATTCGGATCAGCCGGTGCAGCGCGGCAGTGGCCGCTGGCAGGGCGGCGTCAATTTGAGCAGCAAGTTCAGTCACCGGCCTAGCGTATCGGCTTGGCTTTGGCTATTGCTGCGGGGATAGGCTGACTAGTCGCTGTGGCGCGTAGAGTGGAGCCACAGCCCGCCCCAGCAACGACGGAGACTCATATGCCAAACCAGTGGTGGCGCGATGCCGTCATCTATCAGATCTATCCGCGCTCTTTTGCCGATGCGAGCGGCGACGGTGTTGGCGACCTGCCAGGAATCATTTCGCGGCTGGATCACCTTGCGACCCTTGGGGTGGATGCGGTGTGGCTGAGCCCGTTCTATCTCTCCCCGATGGCCGATGGCGGCTACGACGTGGCCGACTATTTCACCGTCGACCCACTGTTTGGCAGCAACGATGATGCCGACCGGCTGATCACCCGGGCCCACGAGCTGGGGCTGCGCGTCATCATCGATTTGGTGCCCAACCACACCTCCGACGAGCACCGCTGGTTCCAGGCAGCCAAAGCCGCCGAACCCGGCAGCCCCGAGCGCGAGCTGTACCTGTTCCGGGATGGCAAGGGCGCCGAGGGTGAGCTGCCGCCGAACAACTGGCGCTCGGTGTTTGGCGGGCCGGGCTGGTCGCGGCTGCGCCGCCCTGATGGCACTCCTGAGCAGTGGTATCTGCACCTGTTCGACGTCAAGCAGCCGGATCTGGATTGGAGCAGCGAGCGGGTGCGCTCGGCCTTCGATGAGATCCTGCGTGGCTGGTGCGATCGCGGCGTCGACGGCTTCCGGGTCGATGTGGCTCATTCGCTCGTCAAGGCCGCCGGAATGCCCGACGACGACGGCATAGATCGGCCGCTGGCGGCAGGCCAAGTTGGCCCCGCCTGGGATCAAGACGGCGTCCACGAGATCTATCGGCGCTGGCACCGGGTGCTCAGCGAATACGACGGCGAACGAATGCTGGTTGCCGAAGCCTGGCTGCCTGATCCGAATCGGGTGGCCCGCTACGTGCGCAGCGACGAGATGCAGCAGGCTTTCAACTTCGATGTCCTAACTTGCCCGTGGCAAGCCTCGGCCTATCGCCGGGTGATCACCGAGACCCTGGCCGCGAACGACGCGGTCGGCGGGACGAGCACCTGGGTATTGAGCAACCACGATGTGGTGCGTCACGCTTCCCGGCTGGGGCTGGCCGACACCGCCACGATCGAGGGCTTCGGCGCTGACGATCCGCAGCCAGATGCGGAACTTGGGCTGCGTCGCGCCCGAGCCGCCACGATGTTGCTGCTGGCGCTGCCTGGTTCGACCTACCTCTATCAGGGCGAAGAGCTGGGCTTGCCGGATCATACGACGTTGCCCAACGACGCCCGGCAGGATCCGATTTGGCAGCGCAGCGACCACACCAAGGCGGGCCGCGACGGCTGCCGGATCCCGATCCCGTGGCAAGCAGACGCCCCTGCGTTGGGCTTCAGCCCGAATGGCAAGACCTGGCTGCCGCAGCCAGAGGGTTACCGGGCGCTGGCCGTCGATCAGCAGCTGGGCGATCCCGACAGCACGCTGGAGTTCTATCGCATGGCGCTGCGGTTGCGCCGCGAGCACCAGTTGGGCGCGGGCAACCTTCGTTGGCTGCCGACCGACGACCACGTCGTCGGCTTCGACAATGGCCAGCTGCGGGTGCTGGCCAACATCGGCGGCCCGCCGGTAGCGCTGCCTGCTGGCTACCAAGTCATTGCGTCGAGTGCTGCCATCGCTGATCAGTTGCCAGCCGACGTCACCTGTTGGCTGGCGTCAGCAACTGCAGTTTCACAACGGCTTTTTTAGCGTTCCCGCAGCCTGACGGGACTGCTTTGGCATAAAATTAACTCGTCTGGCTACGTCAGCCACTGGAGGGAAACATGTCAACGCCGGAAAACCAAGACCACACTCCGCAGCAGCCAGGAAACCAACCGTATCCCGACACCGATGGACAACCCCCGCGACAGGCCGCTGCCGAGACTGTCGACTATTCCGCCACTGGCCAAGCCGAAGCAACTGACTACAGCCACGAGTTAGGGGCGACTACGGATGAGACGGCTGCGCAGGCTACGGGGTACTCCTCAGGCACCGAGCCCTACCCGGGCCAAGGCTACCCGCAAGGCAACGGCTACCACCAAGGCCAGGGCTACTCCCAGACCCAGGGCTACCCGCAACAGGGCTATCCCCAAGGCGCTGACTACACCCACGCCCAGTCCTACCAACAGCAGGGCTATGTCCAAGGTGCCGACTATGCTCAAACCCAGGGCAACCAGCAAGACGCTGCCTACGGCAACCAGTGGGCTGGATACACCCAAGGGCCACCACCACAGGCCCCCAAATCAAACAGCAAACTACCCTGGATCATCC
>PDWI01010430.1_pt1 | contig 10414 bp, 10 predicted proteins | sample 1430891 | NCBI WGS metagenome assembly PDWI01 (sample SAMN01162508, study PRJNA174530) | Oral metagenome, whole genome shotgun sequencing project. | biome: Marine environment; feature: Marine mammal; material: Swab sample of the gingival sulcus; isolation source: swab sample of gingival sulcus... | reverse complement strand
CGCGATGGCCCGGCGCAACGAGGGCGAGGCCTACTACGAATCGCAGCAGGCGCGGGCGGCGCAGGCAGCAACTGATTTTGAGCGCACCCTGGCAGTTCGTCGCGAACAAGCCGAAGCGGAGTTCGAGCGGCAGGCCAGCGAACGCGAACAGCGACTGGCTGCTATCGAGAGTGAACTTGAGGTGTCCCAGAACGAGGCCCGCCGCGTGTTGGCTGATGCGCGGAGTCAAGCCGATGACACCCTGGCGAAGGCGCGGTACGAAGCCGAAACTATGGTGACTGAGGCCAAGGAGACCCGGGATCGGCTGCGCCGCGACTCCGAGCGCGAGTTGGCGGCCCTGGGATCGCGTCGCGATGCGATCTCGGCGCAGTTGGCCAATGTTCGCCAGATGCTTGGCACCCTTGGCGGTGGCGCCGCGATGATGGCCGAAGAAGCCAGCCAGGAGCAAGAGCAGCCCCAGGAAGCTGACGAACAGCCCGAAGCCAAGGGCGAGCCCGAAGCGGACTAACCGATTCGTTCGTCGCGCCTAAGTTGAGCCAGCGTTGTCGCGGAACAGTTTGTGGCGATGACGCTTGATCCGCCGCCCAACAACGGCGAAACGATTAGTTGTTGGACGGTGGGCCAGTCAGCAGCCGGGTCGACGAACAGGGCCCGATTGTCTCGCGGCGGTGTGGCGGCCACCTCGGCGTGGGTGAGCCTGCCCCAGGCTGCATCAGTCGCCGATTGTGGTGCAGCGAAGTAGTCGTCGGGCTCGGCGAGTACCTCTGCGTAGTCGATGCAGCCAGGCGGTGCGGAGCCCGCTAGGCCGCGGCCCAGCGGATCCAAGCTGCAAGCGACACCTGGCGTTTCGTCCGCCGCGATGTCTGGGCCACCAACCCGCAGCGCAGCTGGTCGATCAGCCTGCTTTACGGGGCAGCCGTACTGCCAGCACGCCAACAGCCAAACCAAGGTGACCCAGTGGCCGGGGTTGCTGTCTAGGAGGCGAAGGTCTACCGGATCACCGGGTTCGACCAGCAGTGTGTCCAGGAGGTTGCAGGTCTTGTCCACCCAATTGGCGTAAGTCGCATACGAAAGCTCCACCCGACTCGCGCCGTCGTAGTGGGTGAGCAGCGGTTTGCCCGCGGATCGCCGCAGTTGTTGGCGCATTGCTGCAACAAGCATGATGGCAATTCTAGGTGGCTAGGCTGAGGTTGTGCGTTACGCGGTGATCATGGCAGGCGGATCGGGGACCAGGCTGTGGCCCCTGTCCCGGCAAGGAACCCCAAAACAACTACTGCAGCTATTCGACGGCAAGAGCCTGTTGCAACTGGCATACGACCGGCTGGCCGGGTTACTGCCGCCGGAGCGCATTCTGGTGTGTACCGGGGCGTCCTATGCGGCCGCGGTGGCCCAACAGCTACCCGAGCTGTTGCCGGAAAACCTGTTGGGTGAGCCGGTCGGCCGGGACTCGCTGGGAGCCGTGGCCTGGTCGGCTGCGGTGTTGGCCGAACGTGACCCGGCCGCGGTCGTGGCGATGCTTGCGGCAGACCACATCATGGAGCCGAAAGCCAAGTTTCAAGCCGCCCTGCGGTTGGCCTTCGAGGTCGCCGAGCAGTCCGACGACGCACTAGTGACGATGGGGGTGGTGCCGAGCTACGCACACACCGGCTACGGCTACCTTGAGCGGGGCGAAGAGTTGGCAGATTTTCCCGGGGTGCATCAGGTACGACGATTCAAGGAGAAGCCGGCCGCCGAGGTCGCGCAGCAGTACTTGGCGAGCGGAAACTATTGGTGGAATTCGGGAATGTTTTGCTGGCAGGCTCGCACACTGCTGGCCCAGCTCGCGGCGCTGCTGCCGGATGAGGCCGCCAAGGTGTCCCGCATGGCGGCCGACCCGGCGTGCGTCCCGGCGGTATTTGCCACCCTGGAGCCAAACTCCGTCGACTTCGCCATCATGGAGCCGGTCAGTGCTGGCGCGACACCCGCCCAGGTGGTCGCGGTCCCGCTGGACCTGGACTGGCGCGACGTTGGCGGCTATGTCAGCCTGGCCGAGCAATTCAGCGTTGACGCTGACGGCAACCGGATCCTCGGCTGCAGCGTCAGCCTTGCCGCCAGCGGCTGCATCATCATCAACACGCAGCCCGATCACGTCGTGGCTGGCTTGGCCGTCGCGGACACGCTGATCGTGCACACCGACCAAGCGACGCTGGTCGCTGACATTACTGATGCGCAGCGGGTGAAACAGCTGGTCGATCTGGTCCGGGATCGCGTCGGCCAGGACTTCTGCTGATGCCCTGCCAAGCGAGGCTTGTTGAGCGGGCTTGTATGCTTCTCCCGGTGGCATCTAGCGCTTCTGGCACGCGATTTGCCAGTTCGACACGCCGACAAAGGTTGACTAAACTCGAATTGCACGTATGTAATTTGCCCAGGAGGCACAATGAGTGATGTATGGGCCTGGATCACGCAGCCCGAGGGTGTGTATGCGTGGCAAGAGGAAGCCCTGTGTGCGCAGACCGACCCTGAGGCATTTTTCCCGGAAAAAGGTGGCTCGACCAGAGAGGCAAAGCGGGTATGTCAGGAGTGTGCGGTGCGAACTGAGTGTCTCGAATACGCATTGGCGAATGACGAGCGCTTCGGTATCTGGGGCGGGCTGTCAGAGCGGGAACGCCGCCGGCTACGACGTGCGGCGATGTGACTTCGACCACTTCCGGCCAGGAACTGTGGTCGTGGCTTGACGATCCCGACGCAGCAACCGAGGTAGTTTTTCCGGATACCTCAGGAGTTATCGCCGTTGTGGTGGTCCACAACGGCTCGGACTGGTTGCCTCGGCACCTGAGCAGCTTAGAAAAACTGGACCCAAAGCCCGGTGCAATCATTGCGGTCGAAGCTGGCTCAACTGACGACAGCAACGAGTTGCTCGAAGTCGCGCTGGGCAGCGGGATCATCGACTCAATCGTCACCGCCGAGGCCACAGACAGCTTCGCTGAATGCGTGAACCTGGCCCTCGCTAGCTCCCGGCCGGAGTATGTGTGGCTGCTGCACGATGACTGCGCCCCCTGGCCAGATTCGCTAGGGATGCTGGTGCGCGAATCGGCGGCCAGCGAAACCGCCATCTTGCTGCCAACCTTGTTGGCACCGACTCGGCGCAACTATCCCGACATCGTGGTGGAGGCCGGGCAGACCATTTCGGAAAACGGGGTTCGCGTCGGCTTCGTCGAAGAGGATGAAATTCACCAGGGCCAATTGCCTGCCACCCAAGTTCTCGGCGGGTCTACCGCTGGCATGCTGATCCGGGGCGAGGTGTTTCAAGAACTCGATGGGTTGGCACCAGAAACGCAGTTGCACCGGGAAGGGCTAGAGTTTTGCTGGCGGGCGCTGGATGCGGGGTATTCGGCCATGACCTGCCCGCAGGCAGTTGTGGTTCACCATCAGGCTGGCAGATTCGGCGAACGCCACTCCGAACTTGGCCCCTATCATTTGGTTGACCGGTTGGCTGCGTTGCGCATAATGGCCGCTCGCGGCTCAACCAAGCTCGGGCGCTGGGCGTGGCTTCGGGCAATCGGATTCTTCCTAGCCAAATCGCCAAGCCAGGCCCGCTCCGAATTGGCGGCGCTGCGCCGTCATAACCGAAGCCCCGAGGCGGTCGAATCGCTGCAAGCTCGGTTAATGGACGAGCCGGTTGATGCCCGCGACCTGCTGCCCAAGCGACGCTGGTGGTTAGACAAAGTAGTTGGCAGTGTGCTGGCCGAGATAGGTGGGCGTGCTGAGGATGCTGGCTCCACTACCAGCCTGGACGAACTAACCGGCGACGATTTCGCTGATCGGGGCGTGCGGCGTCGGCACTGGTTCTCGCCGCAATTGTTTGTCGTCGCCCTGGCCGTGCTGGCGGGGCTGGCGGCACTTCGCACCCTGGTCGGGGGACCGATTGCTGGCGGCGGCCTGTTGCCCGCACCCCTAACCTTTGCGGATGCTTGGCGCAGTTACTTGACTCCGCTACCTTCAGCTGTCGGCTCCGCCCCGCCATGGTTGGGATTTGCCGCGCTGGGTTCGCTGCTGACGCTGGGACAACCTGGCTGGTTCGGGTTGATCACCTTGGTGCTCGGACCGGCGGCCGCAGTGGCGGCGGCTGGCGCCATGCTGCGCCGCCTTGACGTGGACTCGGTTGCCGCCGCCGGAATATCACTGGTGTGGGGTGGGGCCACCGTCATGTTCGGTACCGTCACCGGGGGTGACATTTCGGGCCTCGTATTGGCCATTTGCCTACCGATGATGGTGCGCAGCCTGGCTGGCATCGGCAGCGTCGATAACGATCTCGCTGAACGGTTACGTTCCCCGGCCTTGCTCGCCTGGTGGCTGCTCATCGCGGTTGTCATTTGGCCGGCGCTGTGGCTGCTGGCGTTCCTGGCCGCCGTGGTGGTGATCATCAACCGTCCCCGCCGCGTCCTCGAAGCTGGCGTGGTGTTGGGCATCCCGCTGCTGTTCTTGCTGCCCTGGCTACCTGAATTGGCGGCCTCGCCCGGTCGGCTGATGACCGGGATCGACCCGATTGCTTGGCCAGAAGTGCCCGCCATCTCGATCGATCAGCTGGTGGAGCGGCTTGGCTCCTCGGGGCTGCCGTGGTGGGGCACCCTAGCTTTCTTCGCCGGGTTGATCATCCTGTCTGGCGCGGCCATTATCGCCGAGCCAAGCCGGGTAAAACGATTCATCTGGATCGCCGTCATTGCGGTGACGGTCCTGGCTGGCCTCGTGGTTTCCCGGCTCGGCATGCCGATTGGGGATGACATCACTAGGCCGCTGCTGTCTGGCTGGGCGCTGCTCGCGATCGCGGCATTCCTCTGGCCGCACATGCGCAGCGAGGCGAACCGGCTCCTTTCCGGGCTATTTGGGCTGTTGGGCTTGGGGGCAATGGTGCTTTGGGGCTTCATTGGTTTCCACGGTCCGGTCGGCCCGGCTGCCCAGGCGTTGCCGAGCTATGTGACTGACGTGGTGACCTCAGAGCGGGCCACCAAGGCGCTCTTGATCACCCGCGAAAACGATGAACTCACCTGGAACCTGGTCTCGGCTGAGCATCCGGTCTGGGGCAGCGCAGAACGCCCACTGTTTGGCGGCGATCAGTCGGCCTATGCCGAGCTGGTGCAGCTGTTCGTGGGCGGCGACGCACCCGAGGACCTGAGCAAGCGGCTCTCGGATCTGGCCATTAGCCATGTATATGCCCGTGGCTTCGACCCCGAACGCATCGCTGCCCTAGGCAATGCCGCCGACCTTGTCGGTGCCGAGGCCGGGGATGACGCCGTCGTCTGGTCTGTCGTCGGACTGGTCTCTCGCTACCACATCATTGATGGCGACGAGGTGAGCGTTGTGGTCGACGGCCAGGTGGCCGCTGCGGATCACGAGCGGCTGTTGCAGGTCGTCGGTAAAGCCGACGCGAATTGGCAGGTGCGAGTCGATGGGAAACTACTGCAGCATGCTTCCGGGCAGCCAGCAGCCACCCTCGTGCTGCCAGCAGAGCTGGGTGGCGAGCTGGACGTGTCGCGTCACGCCACCGGTTGGCTGCCGTGGTGGCACGGATTCCTGCTGGCGCTGCTGCTGATTCTGCGATTGCCGACCGCAGGCACTAGGCGTCGCGCGAGAAGGGGGATGTGATGTTGCTACGCACGTTGGAAACGTTCGCCTTGCTGGTTAGCGTGGCGTTGGCGGCAATCTCAATCACGCTAATCAAGCCCGCCGATCTACCGATCACTGAGCCGCTGGAACCAGTTCGGCTAGCAAAGGCCGTGTGCCCGGCTGGTACGCCGCACGTCGGGCCGAGTGAGCATGTTGGCGCAATCGATGCTTCGGGAAAGCAGCTAGCCACCGCGCAGGTATTGCCTGCCAGTAAGCAACCAACGCTGCTTAGCGGCGACCAGCTGCTGGTGGGGGGCTCCCTAGTGGCGGCAGGGGATACGTTGACCGATTGGCAGCCGTGCACCCCCTCACTCGCCAGTGGCGCGCTGGTGCTGCCCAGCCCAGCGGCAACGGAATTGGTGCTGACGAACTCCGACAAGGTAGCCGCCTCGGTGGACCTGACCTTGTTGACCAAGGACGGCGAGGTGTCCCCGGTTGGGGCGCGCGACATCTTGGTCGGTGTGGGGCAGCAACGCCGGGTTGGGTTGAATGCGCTGGTCTCAGGTGAAGACCCGGTTGCGGTGCTCTACAAGGCACGAACCGGGCGGGTGAGCCTGCATGCAATCACCCAGTCCGGGCAGATCTTGGCGGGATTGTCTGCCGCCTCGCCTGCCCAACAGCTGTACCTGCCAGGCGTCGACGCAGGTGCCAAGACCGTTCGGGTGCTGTTGGCCAACCCAGGCAACGAGCGGGCAACAGTCACCATCTCCGCGTTGGGGGCCACGCCGCGATACACCCCAAACGGCGGCGCTGATATCAGCATCCCGGCCCGTTCCAGCTTGGCAATCGAGCTGAGTGGGACGCTGAACGAAGAAGCAAGCACCCTAGTCGTTGACGCAGACCGCGACATCATCGCCGACCTGGCAGTCGCGGCTGACGGCAGCGATCAGGCCCGCATCGCACCGGCCACGAGCTATCGTGACGTGGCTGCGGTGGTTCCGGCCAAATCCCGGCTACTGTTGGGCAACCCGGGGGAAGCCGACGTCAGCGTGCGGTTGCGCCACACGCCGCTAGGCGGGAAAGAAGAAATCTCTCGGCTAGTGATACCGGCCGGACAAACCAGCCAGTTTGAGCTGCCTGGTGATCAGCCCACCTTCGTGGTTGCCGAAACCACTGGGAAGATAGTGGGCGCAGTAGCTCTGCCGGGCCCAGGCGTCGCGGTCGCGCCGCTGCAGCCCTACGGTGATCCCGAAACCATCGCCGTGCCAGCCAGGCTGGATCTCAGCCTTCGCTAATCGGCCGGTCAGGGGCCTGGCGCAGCTAGCCTGCCCAGTCGTCGCTAAAGTCTTCCGGCGGCATGGCCAAGATGGCGCTTAACTGTTCCACGATTGTTCGGTGGACGAGCTGATGTAGCTCGCTGCGCGTCTGGGCTCGCAGCTCCAACGGCCGCTGGTAAAGCACTAAAGTGGCCTTCCGGTTTCGGCTGGCCTCCAGCCCCGCCGACATGGGAACCCTGTCGCCCGTCCAGTTGCTACGCAGCAGCGGCACCTCTTCGATACCGATCCGGACGCTGGCGAAGGAACCGGGCCGCTTTTCCTCGATTCGCTGCACCGCGTCCTCGACGCAGCTGGTGAAGAACTCGGCGCGGCTGGGGCGCCGTAGCCCGATTGGCAGTGCTGCAGACGGAATCGCCAACGGTCCACGGATGCCTCGGCCGTGTCGGTCCCGTGTGCGTGGCATGCGGCAATTCTAGCCGCCGCTCAGGTATCGTCGCAGCGTGCGATTGTGTAGCCGGACGGGGTGCGTCCTCCCAGCCAAAGCCACCTTGACTTACGCTTACGCCGATCAGCAGGCAGTGCTGGGGCCGCTGTCGAGTTCTCCCGAGCCAGGCGGCTTCGACCTGTGTGACTATCACGGGCAGCGCACCAGCGTGCCCGTCGGCTGGGAACTGCTGAAGCTACCAATCGACGACTCGCAACCGGGTGTCGTCGCCGACGATCTGCTCGCGCTGGCCGAAGCGATCCGCGATGTCGGGCAGCAGCCTGATGAGCCTGACGAGCGACCCGCCGCGCCGCAAGGACGCCGGGTGGGGCATCTAACGCTGCTGCCGGGGGCAGCTAACCAGGGCTGAGCCGTGCTGCACCCGTCGATCTTCAAAGCCAACGACATTCGTGGCCGCGTCAGCGGTGCCACGGTCGACTGGGATTTGGCTGGGGCGCGGGAGCTAGGCCGCGCCTACGTCGAACTGTTGCAGTTGGTGGGGCAGGAATTTGTGTTGGGCCGCGACATGCGTGGGCTGGGCCGCGAACTGAGCCAAGCCTTCATCGCGGGGGCCTGTGGTGCTGGGGCGAGCGTTGTTGACATCGGCTTGTCGGCAACCGACCAGCTGTGGTTTGCCTCCGGCTGGCTTGGGCTGCCAGGGGTGCAGTTCACCGCCAGCCATAACCCGGCCCACGACAATGGCATCAAGTTCTGCTTGCGAGACGCCAAACCCGTACCCGCTGATTTCATGGTCAGGTTGCGAGACATCGCTTCATCCGCCGCCAGTGATAGTCCGGTTCCTGGCGGCTACCGCGAGCTGGACACCCTGGCGGCCTACGCGGCAAAGCTCAACGAGCTGGTGCCGGTGGCTGGGCCCGGCGGGCTAAAGATTGTCGTTGATGCCGGCAATGGCATGGCTGGCCATACCGCCCGCAGCGTCCTGGCCGGCCGCGGCCTCGAAATCATCGGGCTTTACCTGGAGCTAGACGGCACGTTTCCTAACCATCCGCCCAATCCGCTGATCCCCGAGAACTTGGTGGCCGCGCAGCAAGCGGTCCGGGAACATCACGCCGACCTGGCGCTGGTGTTCGATGGCGACGCCGACCGCTGCTTCCTGATCGACGAGCACGGTGAGGTGGTCGACCCGTCCGTGATCACGGCCATGATCGCGCTGGCCGAGCTGGAGCAAGAGCCAGGCGCCACCATCGTCATCAACTCCATTACCTCCTGGGCGGTGGCGGCCGCAGTCGGGGACCGGGGGAAACTGGTGTCCGCCAAAGTGGGCCACACCTACATCAAGGCAGCGATGGCCGAGCAGCAGGCGATCTTCGGTGGCGAGCACTCTGCCCACTACTATTTCCGTGATTTCTGGTCAGCCGACACCGGAATGCTTGCCGCGTTGCATGTGATGGAGCTAGTGCGGCGATCCGGGGCCACGTTGTCGCAGCTGGCAGCGCAGTTCGACGGCTTTTTCCGCTCCGGCGAGATCAACCTGCAGGTGGCCGATGTCGCTGCCTGCCAGCAGCGGCTGGCAGCCGAGTTCGCCGACCGCGCGGTTGCCGACTACGCCGACGGGCTGACGATGACCAGCCGCGACCGGGACTGGTGGTTTAACGTGCGTGCCAGCAACACTGAACCGTTGCTGCGGCTCAACGTGGAGACAACAAGTCAGCCGCAACTGGTTCGGCTACGCGACGAGATCCTCGCTGCAGCATCGAGCTTCGCGCTAGATTGAACCCCAACACATCGTCGAAAGGAACGCCGTGAGTGAGTCAGAGATGGAGCTTTCTGCAAAACTGCTGGCGGTAATCGTTTGTCCGGCATGTCACGCCAAGTTCGCCGTCGACTATGACCGACACGAGGTGGTTTGTACCGGTGTCGGATGCGGGCTCGCGTTCCCGGTGAAGAACCAGATCCCAGCGTTGCTACTCGATCAGGCGCGGAGCACCTAAGCCCATGTTTGACGACGCCTTGGTTGAATCCCCGGAGCTGGTTGCCGATCAACAATTGCGTTGGCTAGCGACGACGGGTGCCAGGCTGCGCGAGGCTGCCTCGGCCACCGAGGCGGTACGGCTCGATCGGTTGGAGCGGCCACGGGCCATGGTGCTGGTGGGCCGGGGCGCTGGGATGCTGCGAGCCGCCCTGGAATCGGTGTGTCCGGTGCCCGTCGTGCGCTGGTCGCGGCCGGGGCTGCCCGGCTGGGTGAGCGCCCTGGATTTTGTGGTCGTGCTGGGCGGTGAGGCAGCCGGAAAAGCCGAGCTGCAGGCCGTGCAGGACGCGGCCCGGCGGGGTGCCGGGTTGCTGGTGGCTGCGCCGACTGACAGTCAGCTGGCGGTGACGGCGCAGTCGACTAGAAGCATGTGGTTTCCGGTCGCTGACGACGAGCTGAGTCAAACCATGACGGTGCTGGCTCGGCTCGGCGAGTTCGGCTTGGGCCCCCACGTCCTGCTCGAGCATCTGGCTGACGCCGCCGACCTAGTCGCGGCGGAATGCTCACCCCGGCTCGATTCTTCGCAGAATCCGGCCAAGAACTTGGCCTTGGGGATCGGCGACGAGCTGCCGCTGCTGTGGGGCGGTACCAGGCTGGCGGCCGTAGCGGCCAGAAAGCTGGCAATCAAGTTTCGTAGCGCAAGCGGGCAACCAGCGTTGGCGGCCGACGCTGCCCAACTCGCGGTGCTGGTGCGGCAGAGCCGCCGCCGGGATCTGTTCAGCGATCCCATCGAGGAGCAGACTGCCGCAGCGCCAGTGCTGGTGCTGCTCGACGATCAGGTGGCCGACGAGCAACGCGGCGCGGACGGCGAGTGGCTGGCCGAGCTGGCGGCCAACTTTGGGGTGCCCAGTTGCCGCATCTCTTCGGGGGCGGCAGAGCCCGCCATCAGTGCGAGCCAACGCTACGTGATGCTGCTGCAATATGGCCGCTACGCCGCCGCCTATCTGCGGGCCGGTATGGGCGAGGCTGACGAACAGATCTGGCAGACTCCTACACTATGAGCACTGAAGGCGGCACCAAAGCTGTGCTGGCGGCGGCAGCCGCCAACTCGTTCATCGCGGTAACCAAGTTCGGCGCTTG
>PDWI01010428.1_pt1 | contig 10415 bp, 10 predicted proteins | sample 1430891 | NCBI WGS metagenome assembly PDWI01 (sample SAMN01162508, study PRJNA174530) | Oral metagenome, whole genome shotgun sequencing project. | biome: Marine environment; feature: Marine mammal; material: Swab sample of the gingival sulcus; isolation source: swab sample of gingival sulcus... | reverse complement strand
AATTTATAACATCACAACTAACACCAGAGGCGGTGACATCTATATCACTGGAACAGGCTTCACTACTAACTCAATTGGTCAAGTAAACAATACTAACTGTCAAGCTACTAAATTCATCTCATCTACTAAACTACGCTGTACTATACCACCATTAGACAATAATACTTACAATGTTACCGTAATCAATGATGGAACAGCAGATTCACAAACTGTAACCTACAACAATAATTCCCAAGGCAATATGCAAGACTTTAATTCTTGTGGTTGTAGACAATTAGCTAGAGGACAAGCTATCGTCCTAACTGACACTAGAATATCCAAAGGCGAATCACAACCTAGAACCTACCGAGTCAAAAAAATGGCTGATGATAAATGCTGGATGATAGATAATTTAAGGTTTGCAGATAATTCGTGGCAATTAAATGGTTCAACACAATATGATGTTTGGCAATATGCAGATCCAGGTAGTTTAACTACTGGTTGTTCACCAGGTTCTGAATCAGATTGTTATGGTTATTTATATAATTGGTATACTGCAACTGGTGGTACTGGAACTCAATCAATATCTTCAGGTAATGTTAATGGTAATATTTGCCCTAATAATAATAATTCAAGTAACTCAGGAGATGAACTAACTTGGGTTCTACCAACAGGAAGCCAAATAAATTATTCAGACATAGCGATATTAAATACGTCTATGGAAGAAGATGTTGGAGATAATTCAAATTCAACTGGTTCACCGGTTTCAAATTATTATAAAAGTTGGCAACCAGCTAACGCTTTTCAGGGAGTTTTTTCTGGCAGCTATCGATACTCGTTTTATTATGTGGGTTCAGAAGGTGTTTATTGGTCTTCTACTGCCAATTCCAGTACGCACGCTTACTACCTAGCTTTTAACAGTGGTAATGTTTCACCAGGGTATCTTACTCAAAATAAGCATCAGTGCTATGCAGTTCGCTGTCTAATCCGCTAATTTCACAAATAAAATTCTCAATTTTCATAAAATGTGATATTATATAATCATAAAGCTTATGAAAAAAACAAACAAAAATAATAAATTATTTATTCTGACTATTGTTTCGACTATGACAGTAGCTGTATTTAGTTCGTTTGTGATACTTGATTTGTCCAAACGAATTTTAGCTAATAATTATTTAGAGACTTTTGCTAAAACAGTTGATAAACAACCTAAACTAACTAAAGAAGAGCGACCAACGGTCAAAAACGATATTAATTCATCAGACGATATTAAAAATAAGCCTAAACCTGTTTCTAAACCTCAGTCAAAACCAATTTTTAGTACTAAAAAAGTTTTTGTTAATCAAGCGATTCCTTTTTCGAACATCAATCAAAATGACCCAAATTTAGAAAAAGGCAAAACAATTATTAGCCAAAAAGGCATCAACGGCTTGAAAGTAATTCAATATTTGATTAAATACAGAGATAATGTTGAAATTAGTCGTCAGCTAATTTCGGCTAGTATTACTAAACAGCCGGTCAATCAAATCACTAAAATTGGCACTAAACAGCCAGAGCCAAGTGGTACTTTTAATTATGTTGAAGCTCAAAGAGTCTTGACTTATACTAATCAAGAACGGGCTAAGGCTGGATTACCAGCTTTGAAATGGAATAACAGCTTAGCTTATTATGCTCGAATCAGAGCTGGTGAAATAGTTATCAAATTTGACCATATCAGGCCGAACGGGCAAAAATACAATTCTTTAAATCCTAGCTTAATAAATGGTGAAAACCTAGTTGCTGGTATGCCTGTGCCGGTGACTGCTCAAGTGGCGGTTCAAAAATGGATGGAATCAGCTGGCCATAGGGCAAATATTTTAGAACCCAGATTTAAGAGCATGGGAGCTGCCTATTTGATTGAACCAACAGGTATATATAAGAATTATTGGGTTCAATTGTTTAGCGTCCAATAAAATTGCTTAAGCATTGACTTTTTGTACTTACTGTGTTATAATATAAGTATAACCTTAAAGAAAGGACACAAAAATGATAAAAGCAATTAAACAAGCTTTAATCCATTGGAACAACAACTATGATAAATACCATAAAATGCAACATATTTATTTGGTATTGACTTTTGGTTTGACTTTTTTGACTGGTAGTTTTGCTTTGCTTGATAGTTCAATCAAACAGACTAGTTTGTTTTTGGTCAAGATATTATTAGGCGTTTTTGCTGTTAATGCTTTGACAATGATAATCTCTCAAGCCTTTTTGTTTGATAAAATTGATCAAATGACTTCTAAAAAATCAAAAAAATAAAAAAACATGGTATAATGCTAGGGCATAGGGGCATCGTATAATGGCTAATATGAAGGTCTCCAAAACCTTAGATTACAGTTCGATTCTGTATGCCCCTGCCACGAAAACTATTTAGAAAAGGTATTTTAACTGTCTTTGAGTTAAATAGTTGAAAAATATCAGATTATTTGTAATAATTAACAAAGTATTGTCTATGGCGGATGTAGCTCAGCTGGTTAGAGCGTCTGTTTGTGGCACAGAAGGCCGTGGGTTCAAATCCCATCATTCGCCCCAAAATAGCACCAGTTAGGGTGTTTTTTTGCTACTAGATTTTAATAAGATAAAATGATATAATATAGAACATCAAAAGAGTGTTTTACTCTAATATAGTAACAATCATTAGGAGTTATAATGACAAAAAAAATTAAATTTAAATTAGATAAACGACAAGTAATTGGTAAAAAAGTCAAAGCTTTGCGAGAAGCTGGGATCGTTCCAGGTGTTATTTATGGCAAAGGACACGAACCAATCACTATTCAAGCTGAAGAATTGGCTTTGGAACGAATTTTAGATCAAGTTGGTTTTTCGACTCCTCTAACATTATTAGTTGACGATCAAGAATATTTTAGTATTGTTAAAGATTTTGATCGAGATCCAGTCAAGAGAAACATTATTAATGTTGAATTCCAAACTATTTCAGCAACCGAAACAATTGATGCTATGGTTGACATTGTGCTAGTTGGTCGAGGCGAAAGCCCAGCTGAAAAAGCTGGCTTTACAGTTATGCAGGTGCTAGAATCAATCGAACTTCGAGCTTTGCCGAACGAAATGCCTGCAGAAATTGAAGTTAAGTTAGATCAACTAAAAGAAGTCGGTGATCATATTACTCTTGGCGACTTGAAATTATCAGCTGGTGTTGAGTTTACTGATCATGAAGTTGATTTGACTGCAGCCGTAGTTAATGTTTATGATCCAGCTCAAATGGAAGCTAATAACGAAGCAGCAGCTGGCGAGGCTGAGGATGTTTCAGAAGTTGAAGCTGAAAATGGTGGCGAAGCTGAAACAGAAGAAACTGAAACAGAAACTGAAATTAAGAAATCAGAATAAAAACGTTTAATCTTCAAAACACACTTTTGCTATTTGGTGAAAGTGTGTTTTAATATTAGTTATGAATTTAATTGATTATAAAAAATATAAGATAACTCACCAGCCGGGAGTATATCTTTATTATGATCAAAAACAAGTCATTTATGTTGGTAAAGCCAAAGATTTGGCTAAGCGAACTCGTCAATATTTTCAAGCCAAAGCTCATGATCCCAAAACTAGCGCTTTAGTTAAAGAAATTTTTAAGATAGAAACTATAGTCACTGCTAGCGAGTTGGACGCTTTGTTTTTGGAGAGTGAGTTGATTAAAAGATACCAACCGAAATATAATATTTTGTTGCGCGATGACAAATCAACTACATATCTAAAAATAAGCAATCAAAAATTGCCAATAATTAGTTATACCAGAAACCCAATCGATGACGGGGCTGATTATTTTGGTCCGTTTTATAATATCTCTCCTGTCAAACAAGCTATGCGTTATTTGCGTTGGATTTTCCCTTATTTGACTAAGCAATCTGTTGATAAAAACAATTCTAAATTGAACCGTCAAATTGGTTTGGAGCCGTCATTGACTAGTCAGACAGAAATAGATAAGTATTTGACCGACATTAAACAAATCAAAATGTATTTGAAGGGTAAACGCAAGCAAATTATCAAAGATTTGGAGCGCCAAATGAAACAATTAGCTGACAAACAACAATTTGAACAAGCAGCAAAAGTATTAAAACAAATCAATCAGCTAAATAGTTTGCAACACAAAGTTAGAATTGATCAAATAACTAATGATCAAGACTTTAGTCTGAATCAGCTAAGTTTATTATTTAATTTATCAGTGCCAGCTAATAGAATCGAAGGCTATGATGTTTCTCATATGAGTGGCACTAACGTTGTTTCTAGTATGGTAGTTTTTACTAATGGTTTGTCTGACCGGGCCAATTATCGTAAATTCAAAATAAAAATCGATCAAAATGATGATTTTTATAATATGCGAGAAACTTTGGCTAGGCGAGCTAACAAAAATTGGACTAAGCCTGATTTGATTTTGATTGATGGTGGTAAAGGTCAATTGGAATCAGCGATTGCGGCTTTGAAAAACACTGACTTGACCAGGGTACCGATTTTTGGCTTGGCAAAAAAGCAAGAACTAATCATAATAGATAAAAATTGGTCAAATATTGACTTGAACCAGCAATTATTAGATCAAAAGCAAGGTTCTTTTGTCAATCAACACGATTTTATAATAGTTGATCTTGATAATTCAGACCCAATTATCAAGTTGATTCAACGAATTCGTAACGAAGCCCATCGTTTTGCGATTGGTTATCACAGTCGATTGAAAAGGCGCGGTCAAACGATTAGTCAATTGGATACGATTAAAGGCATTGGCCCCAAAACTAAGCAAAAACTAATTAAAAAATATAAAACTATTTCTAATATCAAACAAACGCCTGAGCACGAAATAGCCAAACTAATTGGTCCGGCTAAAGCGAAGCAAATTAAACAAACTTTAAAAAGTGGTCAAAACTAATAAATTTTGTTATAATTAAATTATGAAATTAACTAGTAAAAAGAGTGGACAATCATTTTTATCAAGACTAATTATTAATGGTTTGTTACTTTATGTGGTAGTTTGGTTATATAGTCCTGGTTATATTGACTCACTCAATAGTTGGTGGGATATAGTAATGTCATTTTTGACTGCTTCGCTAATATTTTCGGTTTTGAATGCTATTTTGCGACCAATTTTGATTATGTTGGCTTTACCAGTGGTATTTCTTAGTTTGGGTTTATTCACCTTAATTATCAATGGGATAATTGTTTATATAACGGCTGCTTTTATTCCGAATTTGGCGCTTGATTTAGGAGATGCGATTTTGGCCGGAATTATTATTAGCTTAGCTAATTATTTAATTACTAATTTGTTTTGGAAAGGAAAAAAATAATGCAAACATTAGAAACAATTACTATTGTATCGGCTGTAATAACTGTTTTGTTGATTTTGTTACAACAACGAGGTGCTAGTTTGGGCGCTGGTTTTGGCGCATCAGGCGAGCTTTATACTACTCGTCGTGGAGTTGAAAAACGAATTTTTGAAACTACTGTTGTCACTGCTACGATTTTTATTTTGTCAATTTTGGCAATGATATTTTTAGCAAAATAGGCTTTTATGTCAGCAAAAAACTCAAATAATGGAGCCTGGCGTACTTTTCTATCAAGTGACAGAAAAGTAATTGACAATGCCAAAAAAATAGAAGAGTCGGTTAGTAAGCACGCTGATCAATTTTTGATTAAGAAAATGCATTTGGTTAAGGAAGTTAGACGGATGATTCTGACTTGGTTGAGTTTGATTTTGATAATTTTGATTTTAGTTAGTATCGGTTCTTTTTATGGTCAGAAAAAATTTGTCAAAGCAGCGCCAGATTACCAAAAATATTTTGAGGGATTGGTTGGCGAAATAGAAACTTTGAATCCTATTTTTGCTCGACATCAGGCCGAACGATCAGTTGAACAGTTGATTTTTTCTAGTTTGTATAAATATGATCAAAAAGGTAATTTAAAGTCAGATTTGATTAAAAATTTGACGATTGATCAAACAAAAAAGAACTATCTAATTACTCTAAGGGATGATATCAAATGGCAAGATGGCAAAGCTTTGACTGCCGAAGATGTTAAATATACAGTTGATCTATTCAAAGATCAAGGTATTAATACTTTTACCGGTCAAGCGCTACGTGGGGTAGCAACTGAGATTTTGAGTCGGAATGTAATCGAGTTTAGACTTAGGTCACCTTATATTTCATTTCCTCATTTATTGACTTTCCCGATTTTGCCTAAACATGTTTTGAGCGACAATAAGGCTGGTAAATTAAGAGAGTCAGATTTTAATTATTTTCCAATTGGTTCTGGACCGTTCATGGTTGCCGATTTTGTCCTAAAAAACGACCAAATTAAAAAACAGAACGACATTCGACCAGAAGTCAAGATATCACTAGTCAAAAATCCTTATTATCCCAATTCTAAGTTGCAAGAATTAGAAATTTTGATTTATCAAAATGATCAAAAATTATCTCAAGCTTTGGAGCGCGGCGAAGTTAATTCGGCTTTGTTTAATAATGTTTTGTTGACTGATGCTAATTTGTCTAATTTTGAAGTCAAAAATTATCAAGTGGCGAGTGGTGTTTTTGCCTTTTTCAACTTGAAGAGCAACTTGTTTAGCAAAATAGAACATCGTCAAGCTTTTCAATCGATTATTGACGTTGATAAAATAAGGCAAGAATATCAGAATCGTTATCAAACGGCAGTTGATTTTGATTATCCGATAATGATTGATTACTTTGACAAATCAATCAAACTACCGGCTCAAAAAACCGATAAACAAATAAAGACTATTTTTGCCAAATCAAAAATAGTTAACAAAAAGCAAAAATGGTATAGCAGCGATAAGCCATTAACGGTTAAGATGGTTTCGATTAAAGATAGCAATTATCAATTGGCGGCTGAATTATTAGCTCAAAATATTCGCAATTATGGGATTGATGTTCAGCTAGAGTTGCTTGATTTAAAAACTGATAAAGAAGTTTTTAATAAACGAGTTTTTGAGAAAAAAGATTATGATATTTTGGTCTATGAGTTGGAATTAGGTGCTAATCCAGACGTCTATTCATTTTGGCATTCGTCTCAGATTGGTAAATACGGTTTGAATTTCTCTAATTACAAAAGTGATTTGGTCGATCAGTTGCTATTAACAGCTCGTTCGACTGCTGATCCAAAATTGAGAAAAGTCAAATATCGTAAATTTGTCGAGCTTTGGTTAAATGATCTGCCAGCAATTGGACTTTATCAGAAAACTCATCAATATTTGACCGATAACAAGGTCAAAACGACCAAAAATAGTTCACTTATTAGAATAAATGACCGTTATCATAAGGTAATCAATTGGTCTAATAATACTACCGAAATTTTTCAAACTCCATGATAAATCAATTAAAGATTATTAATAAATCAGTTACTTTTTTTGAATTAGATTTTGTTAATTTGCTAAAAATAACTTTGATTGGGGTGGTATTTGGATTAATTAGCTGGTACGTGGTTAATCTTTTTGGCCAAACTGAGATAATCAATCATCGTCTAGGGCTAATTCTCGCAGGACTGATTAGCTTGTTTTTGCTATTGCTTCTAAAAGTTGAAAGAGCGCTAATGATTGAACTGGCTTGCGTGATTTTACTTTGGTCGAGCCTGAATTGTCAGTTAATTTTGTATCTATTGGTGGCTAGTTTTTGGCATTTATTTTTTGGTTGGCTTAGCCAAGTTCGTCAATTTAAGGCGTTTTTTGGTATAATAACTATAAGTATTTTACTATTAAAATTATTTTTGTGAGGTTTTATGGAACAAAATATTATCTTGATTTTAATTATTGCTGGGCTAGTTGCTTATATTATATTTAGCAAAAAGCCGAAGCAAAATTTGCAAAATCAACAACAAATTAATCAAATGTTAAAAACTGATTTTGTCGAACTGACTCGTAAAATTGATGAATTAAAGCAAGGGGTTAATGATGCTAACCTAAAAATGTCAAATCAGCTTAATAAGAGCGGTGCTCAAATGCAAAATTCAATGAGCCAGCAGTTGTCTGAGTCAAATAAAATCGTGGCTGAAGTGTCACGCAAATTGGCTAAATTAGATCAAACAAACAAACGAGTGGTTGATGTGGCTGATGAACTTAAAACTTTGCAAAATGTGCTGTCTAATCCAAAACAACGAGGTGTTTTTGGTGAATATTATCTTAAGACAGTTTTGGAAAACATTTTGCCGCCTAAACATTTTCAAATGCAATATAGTTTTAAGGATGACCAGATTGTTGATGCGGTGATTTTTTTGGAGAAATCAAAAATTTTGCCAATTGATTCTAAGTTTAGTTTAGAAAACTATAACCGAATGGTTAATTCGACTAATAAATCGGAAAAAGAAAGGTTGTTACTAGCAGTCAAAAAAGATTTAAAAAATCGGATTGATGAAACTAGCAAATATATACGCCCAGCTGAGAATACGATGGATTTTGCATTTATGTTTGTACCGAGTGAATCGCTTTATTATGATTTGCTAATCAATAATGTTGGTTTGGGCAGTAGTTCTCGTGATTTGATTGAGTATGCTTTTCGTGACAAGCGAGTCATTATTGTTTCGCCAACTAGTTTTATGGCTTATTTGCAAACCGTTTTACAAGGCTTGCGCAGTTTGGAGATTGAACAACAGGCCAAAGAGATTCAAAAGCAAGTCGGCAAATTAGATAAACATATTAAAAAAAGTGATGAGTTGATGCATAAATTGGGCAAATCTTTATCAACAACGGTCAACCATTATAATAATTCATACAAGGAATTGTCTAAGATTGATAAAGATGTAGCAAAAATTAGCGATGGTCAAAAGTTATTAGAATCACCAAAATTAGTTGACAAACCAGAGTTGGATGAAGTATAATTTAGCTTATGCATAAGCAACAAGTGGACGGGAGCTTAATGGTCGCTCAAAAACAATCAAAAGTGGCCAAAAATAAGAAACAAACTACAGCTAAACAATTAAAAAAATCTAACAAAATTATATGGAGTTTTTTGTTGGCAGTTATTGTTTTGGTTAGCTTTTTTGCTTATAAAATAACTAGACCATTAGAAATAAAGCTTGGATCGGTAACTGTCAATCAGCAAAATTATTCCAAAGTTAGTTCTATTTTGACTAATTTTGATCAACAAAAAATATTGTTAGTCGATGGTAAGCTGAAACAAACTGTCAAATTAGCTGATCTTGGAGCTGAAGTCAACAAAGAATATATTAAGAAACGGCTAAGTGGTTTTGAAAAAGTTGATTTGAAGCAACGTTTTGCTGGTGAGTCTAAAGAAATTAATATTAAATTCAAAATTAATGCTGATAAAGCTAATTCTAGACTAGACCCGATCTTTCTTAAGGATAAACAAGTGGTGCTTAACCCTAAGCCAATTTATGATTCTAAATTGAAAGAATTTATAGTTAAGGCTGGTCATCAAGGTCAACAAATTGATTTGGTCAAAACTTTTGCTAAAGGTTTTTCTTTTGATCCAGAACAAACTAATCAGTATCAAGTGGTTTATTTGGATAAGAAACCCAAAATAACTGAAGCCGAAGCCAAAAAGACGGCTGATTATATTAATCAGCGACTTAATATTAGAATTAATTTGAAGAATAAAGGTCGCCAATTATATTTTCCTGATCCGTGGGATATAGCAGATTGGGTCCGCTTGACTACTGATTCGACTGGTCAACAATATCAAGTTGATTTTGATGAACAAGCAATAAATAAATTCCTTAATACAACTGTTATGTCGTGGATTCAAAAAGCACCGGTCAATAAACTAGTTTTGAATGATAGTAAAGGTAAATTTATTGCGGTTTTGCGTCAAGGTAGGCCTGGGTACAAAGCGATTGGTCAAAATTCTAATGTTCCAGCTAAAATCAAGCAGGCTTTAATTGATAAAAAACCGGTTGATTTAGAACTGACTTTAGTTGAAACTGGTTTTAAGACTGAATATGTTAAAACTGATCAGAGTGGCAAATGGCTTGAGGTTGATTTGTCTAGCCAAACTGTTAATATGTGGATTGGATCACAAAAACTGCAATCTTTCTTGGTTTCAACTGGTTTGACTGGACCAACTCCACCTGGCACTTATCATGTTTGGCATAAAACTGCGGTTCAAGATATGGTTGGTGGCAGTCGTAAAAACGGCACTTATTACAATTTGAAAAATGTCCATTGGAATACCTACTTTACTTATTCGGGAATTGCCTTTCATGAGGCTTATTGGCATAATAATTTTGGTCATCCAATGAGTCACGGTTGTGTTAATATGCGCTTAAATGATGCCAAAATTATTTATGATTTTGCACCAATCGGCACTAAAGTAGTTGTTCACGAATAGTGTTAGTTTCTAAATTAAATTTTCAACCTTTCCACTTTCATTAGCAAGGATTATTTGTCGTTGCTCAATCGGGCTATGCCAATTATACCTTTTTCTAAGTCTATT
>PDWI01010426.1_pt1 | contig 10416 bp, 14 predicted proteins | sample 1430891 | NCBI WGS metagenome assembly PDWI01 (sample SAMN01162508, study PRJNA174530) | Oral metagenome, whole genome shotgun sequencing project. | biome: Marine environment; feature: Marine mammal; material: Swab sample of the gingival sulcus; isolation source: swab sample of gingival sulcus... | reverse complement strand
GTAAGGAGAAAATATGTCATTACAATCAACAGATCCAATCGCAGATTTGCTAACTCGCATCCGCAACGCTAAAATGGTTAACAAACACCAAATTACCGTTCCTGCCAGTAAGCTAAAAATGGCCATCTTAAAGGCTTTGAAAAATAACGATTATATTACTGATGTTAAACTTGAAAAAGCTGTACCGCAAAATAATTTGATCGTTACTATCAATCCAGAAAATGAAAGTGCTAACTTCACTGAGTTAAAACGATTAAGTAAACCTGGTAAAAGAATGTATGCCAAAGCTGCTAATATTCCAAAGGTCAAAAACGGCCGTGGCCTAGTCCTAGTTTCTACTTCAAAAGGTATTATGACTGGCGACGACGCCAAAAAACACAACCTTGGCGGCGAACTATTGATGGAAATTTATTAAAATTTTCATTATAAACAAAAACAACTGTCCGGAATTTCCGGACAGTTGTTTTTATATGTCTATCAATTCGATCAACCCCATTGTCATTTCAACCGAAATAGAGAAACCTATCCACCAGGACTTATTATTAATTATTAGATTTAACCGTGTGCAATTTGATGTAGTTAAGTTTACTTGTTTAAATCATGGGACAACTAAATAATCAGTTGGTTACAAAATATAACTAACTAGTATAAAAGAGTAGAATTCGACTCCTTTTGCTAAAATATTGCTCCCACACTATGTTTAAGTTATAATAAGGTTATGAACCACGGTCAACTTATTTTTTACCAAACAGATGATGGATTGACAAAATTAAAGGTTAATCTTAAAGACGAAACTGTTTGGTTGACTCAAAAACAAATAGCTTTATTATTTGGCGTCAATAAATCAGCCATATCTAAACATTTACATAATATTTATGAGACCAATGAATTGTCAAGATACTCAACTGTTTCCAAAATGGAAACAGTTCAAATTGAAGGCGAGCGATCTATAAAAAGAAATATTGATTTCTATAATCTCGACGCAATAATTGCAGTTGGCTATCGTGTCAATTCTAAACAAGCAACTCACTTTCGTATTTGGGCTACTAAAACCTTGAAAGAATATATGATTAAAGGTTTTGCTATGGATGATGAAAGGCTAAAAGAGTCTGGCGGAGGTAATTATTGGAAAGAGTTGCTAGATAGAATCCGTGACATTCGTTCATCAGAAAAGGTTTTATATCGCCAAGTGAGAACTCTTATATTGAGAATTTAAGACAAGTACAAAAGAGATTGAGAAAGTAAGATATGATAAATCCAAAATATAATAAACAATTAGTCCGAGAACTGGTAAAACAATCTTTATTCGGTGAAGAAAAGGCTGCCAAGCAAGCAACTAGAGAATTGATTAAAAATCGCTATAAGATTAGAAGTACTTCATTATCAGCTATTTTTGAGTTCTTAGATATTGATGATGAATTTCGAAAAGACACAGTTAGATATTACAACTTTTTACAATTATTAAGCTTGTCTTGTTGGGCGTCTGGAGCGGAGAAGCACAGAGACTTTATTGTTGAAGAAGTATTTCGAGCAGTCGAGAATAAAAATGGTAATGTTCGTCAAGCAGCTAGGCGATTACTCGATGATTTGAAACTGATTGATATCAGAAGCAAGGGCTTTAAAGATCAAAGACAAACAGAGTTGTTAAAGTTTCTAGATATAATTGAGGAAAAAATTGAAAAACATAAGCCAGACAAGATTCAGACTTCGATCAGAAAAGCGCCACCATCTGTTTATAAAACCCTTTGTTTAATATGGCACGATATTACGTCTTATCCTACTATTTATGAGTCAATTGATATTTATGAGAGGCAATTTAAAAAAGGAATTTTACTTTATTTTGAAGAAGACTTTGACGATGATGAAATTAGAGTCGAAACTTATGATTTTGATGATTGGCAGGATTTCTTGGAACAACATATTGTTTGTAAAGATATTAAATCGGCTGAACAATTGCTTAAAAAGCAGCAAAAGCGAGCTGAAAAATATCTTGATTGGGCTTTGAATAATCTTAATCTTTATCAACATAAAAAAGAATTGATTGATAAAATTAGCTTTGATAAATACCAATCAACAGAATTTGTCAGAAAGATTATAGCTAAAGAAATTTCTAAACACGACAATATGGGAGAAAGGCGATTGGTTCTAGCTCGTTATCAAAAACTAATCAGAACCTCCAACAACTTGAATATCAATTCTATCTACCGCTCTAAAAAAGGAACACCGTTTAATCAAACTGTCTGCTGGGCTATTCTAGATGAGCATAATTATTACAATGTTAAGAAAATTAATGTTAACTCATTGCTTGAAAAAATTGATATTATTCATCAAGAGATTGACAACTTTGTGGACGAATTTATCATTCCTGACATTGAAGATTATCAAAAGATGTGTCGAGAGTATAGTTATCAATATTATGACGAGAAGCTCGATTTAACTGAATTGTCGCAAATTACTCATTATTTAGCAAATCTTTTGTTATTAGATCAGACTAGATCTATTCTAAAAAAAGAACCTCGGAAAATAGTGGCTGTCTTGTGGGCTATTTGTGGTCGATATAATAGAACTACCGGCTTAACTAACAAGAATATTGCTAAATTTGCTGGTTGGAAAAGTATTTCCAGCATGAATAGTATTTCTTCTAGATATCTTTATTCGATAAAAGAAAATGTCGATGAAGCAAGCTTAGTGATGATTAATGATGAAGATTATTTTGAACAGACAGAAGATGTTATCGAATATTATCCAGAGATGATAGCAGGTGTTAATAATCAGATTGAATACACTGATCATGGAGAATTTATCGACAAAGATCATCGAGTCGGTCTCAAGTACGATCAGATCTATGAACAATTAGATGTTAATGACGAATTGAGGTCAATTGAAAAACTTAAGAAATTAATCAAAGAAGACAAAAATTATTTTGATCCTTATATCCTATTATCTAGATTGTTTAATCAGATTAATGATAGTGAATCAGCTAAGGATATTATTGATCAAGGTTATAAAAACGCACTTAATTATATTAAGAATAAGCAAGGCAATTCACCAACAAGAGTTGAGTGGGGGTATATAGAAAACCGCCACATTATCAGAATATTAGTCTTTAAGGCTTTTGATTTTTGGGAAGATAATCGATCTGATGAGGCTTATGAATTGTTTAAAACAATCTTAAAATTAAATCCAAATGACAATTCTGGAGTTAGATATCCAATGATGGCTATTTTAGAAAATATGAGTAAGGTTGAATTTGATGACAAATTCGACAACAATGGCTATCTTGATAATTCGATTCATGAGTGGTTCGATCAGAATCTACCTAAGCACGAGAATGATTTTAAGATTTGGAATGATTATTTAAAAGAAATCGGATATTAGATTAAATATGAAATCAAAGACTGTCAATGCCAGCTCAATTTTTCCAGCTTCAAAAGATCAAATTTTTGATTTGTTAAAAGACTTTGAGACTTTGAGCCAGATTGCTCGGCCTTATGTTAGTTTTGAACCGATTGATGGCGAGACTGATTTGATCTGGCAAGAGGGCAAAACTTTTGTTTTTAAAACTAAGCTGTTTGGATTTATTCCGTTTGGATCACATAAGATCAAAGTTTTAGAATTTAACAAAAATAGAATTTATACCAACGAATCAAACACTTTCGTGCCAACCTGGAATCATGAAATTGTTTTGGAAGAAATTGACCAAAATCAAACTAAATACACCGATAAGGTGGAAATTTTCGCCGGCTGGAAAACACCCTTTGTTTATCTCTGGGCTAAGTTATTTTATCATCATCGTCAAAGGAAATGGATTGAAATATTAAACGCTCAACGCGACGTTAATATTGACCATATTTAATGCGTAAGCTATAATTAAAGTATGTCAAATAATGAGATTCTAACAAAAAGTAAAGAAATTATTTTAAGAAATATTGCAGTTTTTAAGCGATTAAAAAATAAATAATGAACTATATAGATTTTAATACTGCGATTAAAATTCACGATTTTATTATTAAACAAACTGGTGGCGCTGTTGGGTTGCGAAATAAAGATTTGTTAGAAAGCCCTTTGGTCGCTATTCAAGACGGCAATTTTTATAGTAGTATAGAATCAAAACTAGCTTTTTTGATGTTTTCAATAGTAAAAAATCACCCTTTTATTGATGGTAATAAAAGGTCTGCAGTAGCCTATTGTTTAATATTAGTATCTATTAATATCAACCCTTTCTTTGTTGATGATTTTGCTAAATTTTGCGAAACCGCAGTTGTTAAAATAGCAATCAACAAACTATCTTTGTCAGAATTAGAGTGTCAAATAAAAGAATGGTTTATTAATAAAAACAAGAAAGGTGGTTATGAATAATATAAAATTATTCCAAAATCAAAAAGTTCGGACTCATTGGGATGAGGAACAAGAAAAATGGTATTTTTCGGTAGTTGATATTGTGGCGATATTGACTGAAAGTTCAAGACCTCGTAAATATTGGAATGCCTTGAAAACTAAATTAACAGAGGAAGGTAGTCAACTGTCCCATAAATTGGGACAGTTGAAAATGAAAGCGCCAGACGGTAAGATGCGCTTAACTGACGTTTTAGACACCGAAGGTGTTTTGCGTCTAGTTCAATCAATACCATCGCCCAAAGCTGAACCTTTTAAATTATGGCTAGCTGAAGTTGGCTATCAACGGATGGAAGAGATTGAAGACCCAGAGCTTGGCATTAATCGATTAATGCAAACTTATCTACGTAAAGGCTATAGTAAAAGTTGGATTAACCAACGGCTCAAAAGCATTGAAGTCCGCAAAGAATTAACTGATGAGTGGAATAGGCGGGGTATTAAAAAGCAAAAAGAATATGCTATATTGACTGACGAAATAACCAAAGCTTGGTCGGGTAAATCGGTTAAACAATACAAAAAATTCAAAAATCTGCAGAAACAATCGCTACGTGATAATATGACCAACATGGAATTGGTCTTAAATATGTTAGCTGAAGCTACTACCAAAGAAATTAGTCAAGAACGCCAACCAGAAACTTTCACCGAAAGTCAAGCTATCGCTAAAGAGGGCGGTGACATTGTTGGTCAGACTCGCAAAAACATTGAGGCTAAAACTGGTAAGAAAATCGTTAGTTCTCAAAATGCCAAAAACTATTTAGAAGGTTAATTATGCAAGAAATAATTTATAAAGCAAAAAATAAGCAAATTAAATTAAAACTTGATTCTAAAAATCAAACTATTTGGGCTAGTCAAAAACAGCTTGGGCAGATTTTTAATGTTAGTATTCAGACTGTTAGTGAACATATCCAAAATATTTTTAATAATAACGAACTATACGAAAAAACAACTATCAGGAAATTCCTGATAGTTCAAAAAGAAGGTAAAATGAGAAAAAGCAGAAAGATTCAGTTTTATAATCTCGACCTGATTTTATCAGTTGGCTATCATATTGATTCTAAAAAGGCGACTAAACTTCGTAAATGGTCGAAGCAAGTTCTGAAAAACTCACAGCCTAAAAATAAGCCACAATGCCAGCCGAAAGAATCAAACGATAATCTAAAACCAATTATTACCATCATTATTTCAATCTTGCTAGCACTTGGTTTAAGTCTAGCGGGCAGTTTTAATGCCAAAACTTTTGTTGGGCCGTTGCCACTGTTTGTTTTTGGCATTGGTCTGGCTTTTGCTATCAACTGGCTGGCTTTTATTCCATCATTCATCTTTAAGACTGAGAAGTTTTATGATTTAGTCGGTAGTCTGTCCTATTTTAGCGTTATTATTAGCGCTTTCATATTAAGTCCGATCAAAGAGGCTCGCTCAATTTTAATTCTAATTTTAGTCATGATTTGGGCGGGGCGACTTGGGATATATCTATTCCGTCGCATTCTTAAAGATGGCAAAGATAAACGATTCGATGATATTAAGACTAACTTTTTCAAATCATTGATGACTTGGACTTTACAGGCTTTGTGGGTCGGATTTACTCTAGCTGCCGCGTTGGCCGCTATTACTAGCTCGCACAAACAACCATTTGGTATTTTTGCGATCATTGGTCTAATTATTTGGTTGATTGGTTTTGGTTTTGAGGCGATAGCCGACTGGCAAAAATCAGTTTGGCGCAAAGACCCAAGCAATAAAGGCAAATTTATTAATGTCGGCTTATGGTCAAAATCCCGCCACCCGAATTATTTTGGTGAAATTACTCTTTGGATCGGAATGGTAATTATCGCCTTGCCAAATCTCCAATCGTGGCAATATTTAACCCTTATATCACCAATTTTCGTTGCCACTTTAATCACTAAAGTCAGCGGTCTACCAATGCTCGAAAGTTATGCTGATAAAAAATGGGGCAACGATAAAGATTATCAACAATATAAGAAAAACACCCCGATTTTAATTCCAAAGTTATAGTGTATAATATAATTATGAAAAGTAGAGCAGTAAAGTTAAAATTAAATATTAAATCAACTTTTATCGGACTAGTTTCGGTGATTATTGCCACTATTTTAATGCTTGGTGTTCAAAAACTAAATCCCGATTGGGCGAGTTGGCGACAGGCGACTTGTTTGCCAGATTGTTTTAATGAAACGATTCACGATGGTTATTTGCGCCAGCCGTTCAATACTTTTTCATCTTTTGGTTATTTATTTATTGGAGTTTATATTTTAGCTTTGCCAAAGTTAAAAAATAACAAACAAAAATTTCATAAAATCATGAAATTAATCTTCGGCTTGTCTTTGGCGATTACCGGATTAGGTAGTGCTTTTTATCATATGTCGCTAACTTTTGTCGGTCAAACTGCTGATGTGGCTGGCATGTATCTAATCGCGGTTTTGACAATTCTTTATGCACTATTTCGTGATAAAAACATTTCAATTGTTCAGTTTGTTGGTTATTATTTAGGCGCTAATTTAATTTTACTAATTCCACTAATTCTATCGCCAGAACTAAGACGCAATTTGTTCGCTGGACTAATCATTATCGGCTTGTTGTTAGAATATTTTAGAGATAAAAAAGATAAAAAGTTATTGCTAGCTAGCGCTAATATTTTGGCGTTTGGCTTTATATTTTGGCTACTTGATAATTCAAAATTGTTTTTCAACCCCAATGGCTGGTGGCAAGGTCATGTCATTTGGCACTTCTGCGGCGCTCTAGCTTGCCTCGTTTTGTATGAATATTATCAAGAAAGCGATGATAAAAATGGCTAAAATAATCATAGTTGATGAAAATAATAAACAAATAGGTGTAAAAGAGCGGGGTTTACTAAATCACCCGCAAGATATCTATCGAGTCTCTTCTTTGTGGCTGACTAATTCGAAAAAGCAGATTTTATTAGCTCAACGTTCGTTCAAAAAGAAAAATCAGCCTGGCGTTTGGGGTCCGGCAGTAGCTGGCACAGTTGAAGAAAATGAAACATTTTTATCTAACATGGTTAAAGAAATTGAAGAGGAAATAGGTTTAACTGGATTAGAATTAACAAAAAGTGCTTTAATTTTTAATCAAAATGGTGATAGACGGTTTTTTGCTCAATTTTTTACAGCAAAAATTGATTTAGACATTAAAGATTTCAAAATTCGCAAAGAAGAAGTCGAACAAGTTAGATGGTTTGACAGGCAAGAAATTAAAAAACAATTAAAAAATAATCCGGAAAATTTTGTTGATAATTTTGAATTATTTTATAAAATTTTAACAGAGGAGAAAAAATGAGTAAAACTATTCCCATAATTTGTGGCTCAGTCGCCAGTAGTCCAAGTCCTCTTGGGGTTAAATTACACAATGCCGGCTATAAAGCTCTAAAACTCGATTATACCTACATTGCCAGCGGTAGCGACTCAATTGAGCAAACAATTAACAACGTTCGCAATTTGCCTTATCGTGGACTTGGAGTATCGATGCCATTCAAGCAAGAAGTGATTGAATTTTTAGATGAGATTGATTCTTCTGTCAAAGAAATTGGTGCTTGTAACACAGTTGTTAACACAAACGGAGTCCTAAAAGGCTATAATACTGACTGGATTGGTACTATCAATGCTATCAAAGAAGTTTATGAGATAAGCAATATAAAAAACGCTTTGATTGTAGGCTCTGGTGGTGTAGCTAGGGCGATTGCTTATGGCTTAAAACAAAATGGCATTAAAGTAACTATTTGTTCTAGAAATAAAGTTACTCGAAAACAATTAGTCTTAGATTTGAATTTGGAGTCAGAAATTGATTTAAGCGAGCAAGATAACAAAACTTTTGATCTAGTTGTTAATGCCACGCCCGAAGCTAGCGAAAATTCGCCATTATTAGAATCTACAATTGCTAAATGTAAAGTTATGTTAGATGTAGTTTTTAACCAAAAAGAAACTTATTTGGCAAAGCTAGCCAAAAAACACGGCGTCGCTTTTGCTACTGGTTGGAGAATGCTTTTACATCAAGCTTTTGAGCAATTTAGGCTATACACAAAACAAGAACCACCAAAAGAGGTGATGTCAAAAGTTTTGGAAGAAGTATTGTCTTAATACCCCGAATTCAGGGTAATTGGAATGTATTAATAATTTTAAAATAAGGAGAAACGATGAAAAAGTTATTACAACTAGTCAAGCAATTTCATAAGGCGTCAGGGTTTGATTTTAACGGTCAGCCGACAGTTGAAATTGATCCAAAGACGATTGAGTTTTATCATAAATTGTTGGCCGAGGAGAGTGATGAGTATCTAGAAGCAGCCAAGAAAAAAGATTTAGTAAAAATCGCCGATTCCTTGGGCGATATGTTGTATGTTTTGTTCGGTATAATGGTAGTTCATGGCATGGAAGATAAGATTGATGATATTTTTGCCGAGATTCATCGCAGTAATATGACTAAAGTTAGCTCAAAAGGTGGGGTTGATGTTGACGACAATGGTAAAATAATTAAAAAATCACATTATCAAAAACCAAATTTAGCGCAATTTTTTAAGGAGAAATAATGTCTAGTACGCAAGAATTTGTCGATTTTGTAGTCGAGCAGATCACTGATTGTGGCGAAATTAGCGCCAAGAAAATGTTTGGCGAATATGGAATTTATGCCGATGGTAAAATTTTCGGTTTGATTTGTAATGATAAATTATATCTCAAGCCGACTGAAGCTGGGCGTCAGTTTATCGGTACACCGAACGAAGAACCCGCTTATCCTGGCGCCAAACCATACTTTTTGATAGAAGACAAAATCGAAGATAACGCGTGGTTAAGCGAGCTAATTAGAATCTCATTACCCGAACTTCCAGCTCCAAAACCAAGAAAGAAGAAAAAATGACCCAAAATAAAGCAATAACTGAAGACGAATTTAATAATGTGGACATTCGAGTTGGTACGATAGTTTCAGCTGATGTTAATCGTCAAGCCAAAAAGCCGTCCTATAAATTACGAATCAATTTTGGTGACTTAGGCATCAAAACCAGCTCAGCCCAAATTACTCACAACTATCCGCTGTACGAATTAGTGGGCAAGCAGGTCATTGCAGTAGTCAATCTGCCACCGAAAAAAGTCGCCAATGTCAAATCAGAAGTTCGAGTTTTGGCTGCTATCAATGATGAGCAAAAAGCTATTTTGGTCGAACCCAACATCAAGACCATTAATGGAACTAGGGTTTATTAATTTCTATTTGCTTTTTTTACTGATTTTTAGTATAATCAACGAGTAATATTAAATAATGCGAGTGAAATTGGGAGATTTTGCGCTTTGTCTAAAAAGACAATCAGCACAGCGTCAAACAAACACTCTTAAGAAAAAAGGATTATACATGAGTCGAATCGGAAAACTGCCTATACAGATTCCTAACGGTGTGACAATCACGGTTGGCGACCAAATCGTTGTCAAAGGCCCAAAGGGCGAGAATAAAGTTGCGCCCCAAGACGGAATCAATGTTGAGGTTAAAGACGGACAAGTTATCGTAACCCGTCAAAACGAAGAAGACAAAGTTCGAGCAGCGCATGGTTTGCAACGAACTCTAATTAACAACGCAATTATCGGTGTGACTAAAGGTTTTTCAAAAACTTTGGAAGTCAATGGTGTTGGTTTTCGCGTAAGTGGTAGTGGTCAAAACCTAGAAATGAGTCTTGGTTTTTCACACCCAATCAAGTACACTGCGCCAAAAGGCATCGAACTTAAAGTTGACAAAATGAATATCACTGTTTCAGGTATCGACAAACAACAAGTTGGCCAAGTAGCAGCTGAAATTAGATCATTCAAAAAACCTGAACCATACAAGGGTAAAGGCATTAAATACGCTGATGAGCATATTATCAGAAAAGTAGGAAAGGCTGGTAAAGCATAATGGCTGAAATTAACAAAAAACTTAATAAGACTTTACGCAAGAATCGCGTTCGTTCGCGCGTTAAAGGTACAGCTGATCGACCAAGATTGACTGTTTTTATTTCTAATTTACACGTTTCAGCACAAA
>PDWI01010425.1_pt1 | contig 10417 bp, 7 predicted proteins | sample 1430891 | NCBI WGS metagenome assembly PDWI01 (sample SAMN01162508, study PRJNA174530) | Oral metagenome, whole genome shotgun sequencing project. | biome: Marine environment; feature: Marine mammal; material: Swab sample of the gingival sulcus; isolation source: swab sample of gingival sulcus... | reverse complement strand
TTAATCAATAAAAATACTTATGTCTGATTTTCTTACTGAACTGAACAAACGCCGTACTTTTGCTATTATTTCTCACCCCGATGCGGGTAAGACGACATTAACTGAAAAGTTATTACTTTTTGGAGGTGCTATTCAATCGGCAGGTACGGTAAAAGGACGTAAATCAGATAAACATGCCACTTCTGACTGGATGGCGATGGAGCAAGAGCGCGGGATTTCGATTACTTCGTCTGTGATGCAGTTTCCCTACCAAGATAAAATTGTTAATTTACTGGATACGCCGGGACACGAAGATTTCTCAGAAGACACTTATCGTACGTTGACAGCAGTTGATTCGGCGTTGATGGTCATTGACTGTGCCAAAGGGGTGGAGGACAGAACACGAAAATTGATGGAGGTTTGTCGTCTGCGTGATACGCCAATTTTCACCTTTATCAATAAATTAGACCGTGAAGGTCGCGACCCAATGGAATTACTCGATGAGGTGGAAAGTGAGTTGGGTATTGATTGTGCCCCAATAACTTGGCCGATTGGTATGGGTAAAGCCTTGAAGGGCGTTTATCATTTGCAAAATGATGTTGTGCATTGTTACGAACACGGTAAAAATGACCAAATTAATCACGGGGAACGTATTGAAGGGCTTGATAATCCACGGGTAGATGAATTATTGGGGGCAGATTTTGCCGCTGAATTTCGCGATGAAGTGGAATTAATCCGTGAAGCTTCAAATGCTTTTGATAAAGATGATTATTTAGCGGGTAAATTAACGCCTGTGTATTTTGGCTCAGCGATTTCTAATTTTGGCGTACAGGAAATGCTCGATGGCTTCGTTGCAGAAGCCCCGGCACCTCGTTCACACATGGCGGTGGAGCGAGAAGTTGCTGCCGATGAACCTAATTTCACCGGGTTTGTGTTTAAAATCCAAGCCAATATGGATCCTAAACACCGTGACCGTATTGCCTTTATGCGAATTTGTTCGGGTACATTTAAAAAGGGCATGAAATTAAAGCATGTGCGTCTGGAGCGTGAGGTAAAAATTCCTGATGCGTTAACCTTTATGTCAATGGATAGAGGCAGTGTTGATGATGCCTATGCGGGCGATATTATCGGCTTGCACAATCATGGTACCATTCGCATTGGTGATACGTTTACTGCGGGCGAGGCCATTCAATTTAAGGGTATTCCCGATTTTGCTCCCGAGCTTTTCCGTCGTGTGCAATTAAAAGATCCATTGAAAATGAAAGCCTTACTCAAAGGTTTGGAACAATTATGTGAAGAGGGTGCGACACAATTTTTCCGCCCAGTGATGGGCAGTGATTTGATTTTGGGTGCGGTGGGTGTGCTTCAATTTGAAGTCGTGCAATCGCGATTAGAACACGAATATAATGTTAAATGTGTGTTTGAGGCTGTTCCTGTGACCACGGCTCGTTGGGTTTCGTGTGGTGATGAAAAAGTATTTGCAAAATTTAAAGATAAGAATGCTCAAAATCTCGCTACTGACCACTATGGACAGTTAGTCTATATCGCACCAAGTCGGGTCAATTTGAATTTAGCACAAGAGAGATTCCCGGAAGTCGAATTTACCGATACCCGGGACCATTTGGCACAGTAACTATTAAAAATATTGCAAGTTAATGATGAATATTCAACCTATTGCCCACATTCAAACACCTTTTAGTGAAAAGTTTGCCATTCCTCGGCAAGCCCAAATCGTCAATGAGGCGAGAGGTGTACTGACCTTTGAAAAACAGTACCGTCATCCTGAAAGTTTAGACGGGCTATCGGCTCATTCACACTATTGGCTGATTTGGGGATTTAGTCTTAACGAGCATAAAGAAAAGACCTTAACGGTTCGTCCGCCTCGCTTAGGCGGAAATACCAAAGTGGGTGTTTTTTCTACTCGCAGTCCATTTCGTCCCAATAATTTGGGGCTATCGGTGGTGAAACTAGAAAGTATTGACCACGATAATTTTTCAGTGATTTTTTCGGGCGTGGATATGTTATCAGGTTCGCCCATCTATGATATTAAGCCCTATATTCCCTACGCTGATAGCCGTCAAGATGCCTCATCTGAATGGGCAAATTTTTCTCCTGAAAGGACTTTTTCAGTGACATTTTCACCCGAAGTTCGGAAAATACTGGAAAATTATGATGAGCAGACGGGGTTACAGTTAATGAATTTAGTTACTGCCTTATTGGCATATGATCCGCGTCCCGCCTATAAAAATGGCAAAATAGATGATAAAATTTACGCCACGAAATTATATGATATGGATATTGCTTGGCAAATAGCGGACGATAATGTCGCTGTTATTTCGGCGATACGGAAGTCATAGCCATCATCGACAACATTAATGAATGAATTGAATGAAAAATAAAACAGTATTACAAACACCTCAAACTTTAGCTTTTAGTAAAATGCACGGCTTGGGCAATGATTTTATGGTCGTTGATGCCACGGAAACACCATTTTCTCTCGATCATGTGACTATCAATCGTCTGGGAGATCGCAAAACCGGTATAGGATTTGATCAGCTATTGGTGGTTGAGCCATCTCAGAATGACGGTATCGATTTTAATTATCGTATTTTTAATACGGATGGCAGCGAAGTAGAACATTGCGGTAATGGTGCCAGATGTTTTGCTAAATTTGTTAAAGACAAGCAACTGACAGACAAAACAACATTAACCGTTAAAGTTAAAAAAGGTATTATCACGATAAACTATCATGATGATGATCATATTGAAGTCGATATGGGAAAACCCATATTAAATCCTGCTGATGTGCCATTCCGTCACGCATCTAATGACTATCAACCCAGTTATGAGCTTAATATTGCGGGGCAAAAAATAACCGTTTCGGTGTTGTCAATGGGTAACCCGCACGTGGTTTTATTTGTTAAAAATTTATGGACAATGGATATCGAGCCATTGGGTAAAGCCATACAGGAATCGGATTATTTTCCGAATTCTGTTAATGTCAATTTTGTTGAAATTATTGATGACACGCGTATTGAATTGCGAACCTATGAACGTGGTGTCGGAGAAACAGATGCTTGCGGTACAGGAGCTTGTGCTTCTGCTTTTGCAACACGTGAAACGCATAAAGCTCATCGTTATACAGAACACATTCATGTGAAAGTTCGCGGTGGCAATATCACTATTCGATTTGATGATGAGCAACGTATTTTTATGACAGGACCTGCACGCCATGTTTTTGATGGTATTGTTAGCCTATAATTAGCCCGTAACTACCCTATTAGCGAATCAGTAAATAATGACCGAAAATAATAAAGAGAATATGCTGGAAATGAAAAAAACAGCAAAACAACATCGTCCGATTAAAAGTTTTGTCCGCCACCACGGGCGATTGACGGCGGGGCAGCAAAATGCTTTAGCCAATTATTGGCAGGATTTTGGCATTGACTTCAAAGAGGAGGAGCTGGATTTAAAAGCCTTGGGAGATTTTGATAAAGTCGTCCTTGAAATTGGTTTTGGCAATGGTGAATCTTTGGTTGAAATGGCAAAAAATGCCCCCGACACGCTATTTATTGGGGCAGAAGTTCATCGACCGGGGGTAGGGCGCGCTTTGATGTTGGCTCATGAGAATGAACTGAAGAACTTGCGAGTCATTGAGCATGATGCCGTCGAGTTTATTGACAAGATGTTACCCGAGCAGTGTTTAGACCGTGTACAAGTTTTTTTCCCTGATCCTTGGCATAAAAAACGCCATTTTAAGCGTCGTTTAATTCAGCCTGCCTTTTGTCAAAAATTACATCGAGTGCTAAAACCGGTAGGTATCTTACATGTCGCCACCGATTGGGTACCTTACGCTGAACATTGTGTAGAGGTTATCAATCATATTGATTTTTTCAAAAATTGCTCACCAACAAGGGATTATATTGCAAAGCCTGATTACCGCCCAGAAACCAAATTTGAGCGTCGTGGACTAAAATTAGGACATGAGGTGCGGGATATGCACTTTCAAAAGTGCTAGATAAGACGAAAAAGTAGCATCTTTTATGACCTATCCTAGTAAAATATGGAGAATTTTATTAGTCTTAGTGATTAAAACAATATTTTAAGTTTTTATAGGTTTTAGGGTTGGGATAATCCTTGCAATTACGATAAGGTCGGTTATTATATTGCGAAGAAATATAGTGTTCAATAATTCGTCTGGTAAGTAGTGGCTGGTTGTTTCTTGTCCTAAGTATTGAGCCTTTTTTTATAGCCTGTGTACTGATAAAAGAAATAAGTTATGGTCTTTATGAGTAATATAGAAAGTATTGGAAATGGGCTTGTTTTAGCTAAGAGTAAAAACTGTTAGAAAATTTAATTAGTTGTAATTAGTTGTGGTGGCTGTCAGGTTTGAAAGTCATTCATTTAATACAGTGTACTAGTGGTTCTTGTGAGTTAAAAATATGTCAAATAAATATAACGCCGCTGATTTAGATGTTTTAAAAGGATTAGAGCCCGTTCAAGTACGCCCAGGTATGTATACCGACACGACGCGTCCCAATCATTTAGCTCAAGAAGTCATTGATAACAGTATTGATGAGGCTCAAGCTGGTTACGCGACACGAGTTTGTGTCGTTTTACACAGTGATGGTTCGCTTTCTGTGACTGATGATGGGCGGGGAATGCCCGTAGATATTCATCCTGAAGAAGGAATTTCGGGTGTAGAATTAATTTTGTCAAAATTGCATGCAGGCGGAAAGTTTGGCAATAAAAACTATCAGTATTCTGGCGGTCTTCACGGTGTGGGAATTTCGGTGGTCAATGCTTTATCTAAGCGATTAGAAGTTGAAGTACGTCGTGACGGTTTAGTTCATGAAATTGCTTTTGAACATGGTGTCAAAACACAAGAATTAACAGTTACGGGAAAGACACTAAAACGCGATACGGGAACGACGGTACGTTTTTGGCCTGATGAGAAATATTTTGACAGCGTCACTTTTTCTTTACCTCGACTAATTACTAACTTGCGTGCCAAGGCGGTGCTGAGTAAAAATTTGCAGGTGTTACTTGTCGATGAAAAAAACGAAAAGGAATACACTTGGCAATTTGAAGAAGGATTAGTGAGTTATATGACGGATGTCATTGGCGACAGTGCTATTTTACCACTGAAGCCTTTTCATCTATCTCATGCTGATGAGTCTGGTGAGGTGGAATGTGTGTTTTGTTGGTTTTCAGAGCCGAGTAATACGGCAATTTATGAAAGTTATGCCAACTTGATACCCACGACCTCTGGAGGAACACATGTCAATGGTTTGCGGTTGGGGATTGTTGATGCCTTGCGTGAATTTTGCGATTTTAGGAATTTAATTCCCAGAGGTGTCAAGCTAACGCCTGACGATGCTTTTGAGGGTTGCCAGTTCGTTTTGTCGGTAATGATTCAAGAACCACAATTTGCTAGTCAAACCAAGGAGCGTCTGAGTTCTCGCAGTGTGTCAAACTGGGTGGCAAATACCGTTAAAGACCAATTTAGCTTATGGTTAAATGCCAATACGGAGCAAGCGGAACAAATTGCTGAGTTAGTGATTAATCAGGCACAAAAAAGACTAAAAAAATCTAAAAAAATCATTAGAAAAAGAGTTTCAACGGGTCCTGCTCTACCTGGAAAGTTAACAGATTGTTCGAACCAAGATTTAACGCAAACAGAAATTTTCTTAGTCGAAGGGGACTCGGCAGGTGGATCTGCCAAGCAAGCCAGACTCCGAGATTTTCAAGCGGTAATGCCTTTGCGAGGAAAAATTCTCAATACGTGGGAAGTGGATTCTGGGCAAGTATTATCTAGCCAAGAAGTTCACGATATTGCTGTTGCCATTGGTGTTGACCCTGATAGTGAAGATTTGACAGGGTTGCGTTATGGAAAAATTTGCATACTTGCTGATGCCGACTCCGATGGAGCACATATTGCTACGCTGATTTGTGCCTTATTTATGCAACACTTTAAAAAACTGGTTGCTGAAGGGCATGTTTTTGTTGCTATGCCGCCGCTGTATCGAATTGATTGTGGTAAGGTCGTTGAGTATGCACTTGATAATGAAGAGCGTGACGAAATTATCAAAAAATTCGAAACAGAAAAATCTACCAAAGGTAAAAAAATTACCGTCACTCGCTTTAAAGGTTTGGGTGAAATGAACCCATTACAACTGCGAGAAACTACTATGGATCCCGATACACGTCGCTTGGTACAGTTAGTCGTTGAAGATGAAGAATTAACCGTAGAAACCTTTGATAAATTGTTGGCGAAAAAACGTAGTGGCGATAGAAAATCATGGCTAGAAGATAAGGGTAGTTTGGCAATTATTGATTAACTCATATCACTATGCCTAGATGTTCCACTATTGATAAGCAGCAATAAAAAAATTCCATTTTGAGGAAATTATGGTCTTTAAGAATTTAGAAACCCAGCCTATTCGTGATTTTGTTGAAAAATCGTATTTAGATTATTCAATGTACGTCATTTTAGATAGGGCCTTGCCACATATTGGTGATGGTTTAAAACCTGTACAGCGACGAATTATTTATGCCATGTCAGAGCTAGGGTTATCAGCATTATCTAAACATAAAAAATCTGCAAGAACTGTTGGTGATGTATTGGGTAAATATCATCCTCACGGTGATAGTGCTTGTTATGAGGCGATGGTTTTGATGGCACAGGATTTTTCTTATCGCTATCCGTTAGTTGATGGACAGGGAAACTGGGGATCGATTGATGATCCGAAATCTTTCGCCGCTATGCGTTATACAGAGTCTAAATTAACCAAATATGCTCAAGTCTTATTGCGTGAACTGGGACAGGGAACAGCGACATGGAAGCCTAATTTTGACGGTACGTTAAAGGAACCTGAGTTATTACCTGCCATGTTACCTAATGTTTTGCTAAATGGTGCGAGTGGTATCGCTGTAGGTATGAGTACCGATATCCCGCCGCATAATATTCGCGATGTCGTAGCTGCGTGTTTGGCAGTCATTGATAACCCTGAATTAACCGCCAGTGAGCTAGCCAGTATTATTCAAGGTCCAGATTACCCAACTTACGGTGAGCTCATTACACCTAAGCAAAACCTACGGACAATGTATGAAACGGGTAATGGCTCAGTAAAACTGCGAGCGACTTATCAAATTGAAGACAAGCAAATTGTTATCCATTCGCTACCTTACCAAACATCGAGTGCAAAAATTATTGAACAAATTGCTGCTCAAATGGCGGCTAAAAAGCTTCCGATGATTGATGATATTCGCGATGAATCTGATCATGAAAATCCTGTACGTTTGGTTTTGGTTCCTCGCTCTAATCGAGTTGATTTAGAAAAAGTAATTGGGCATTTATTTGCAACCACAGATTTGGAAAGAAATTATCGAGTTAATTTCAATATGATTGGCTTGGACAACAAGCCACAGGTCAAAAATATTGCTCAAATTCTCAATGAATGGCTAGTTTTCCGTCGCCAGACAGTAACTCGACGCTTGCAAACTCGACTTGATGCCGTTAATAAACGCTTGCACTTATTAGAGGGTTTGTTAGTTGCCTTTTTAAATTTAGATGAAGTCATCCGTATTATTCGAGAAGAAGATGAACCTAAAGCAGAGCTAATTAAAACTTTTGAATTGACGGAAATACAAGCAGAGTATATTTTAGAAACGAAATTGAGAAATTTAGCTCGCTTGGAAGAAATGAAAATCAAAGAGGAGCAAACTAAATTACTCAAAGAGCAAAAATCACTCAATAGTTTATTGGGGAGTCCGAAAAAATTGACTAAACTTATTCGTGATGAAATTGAGAAAATTGGCGAAGAATTCAATAGTGAGCGTCGCACGATTCTCGTCGAAAGAGAAGCTGCAAAAGCGATTGATGAAGCGGCACTAACACCGTCCGAAACAGTAACCATTGTGTTATCAAAAATGGGCTGGGTTCGTTCAGCAAAAGGTTCTCAAGTTGATGCACATGAATTGTCTTATAAAGCAGGGGATAAATACCAACATCATGTGGTTGGGAAATCTAACTGCAATGCGGTATTTTTAACTGAAGAAGGCAGAGCATTCAGTCTGCCTGCCCATACTTTACCGGGCGCAAGAGGTTTCGGTGAACCGCTGTCGGGTAAACTAAGTATTGGTAACCATCGTTGTCAATATGTGTTACTTGACCAGGCAAAAAGTAAATATTTATTTGTTTCGGATATTGGATATGGCATGATTAGTGAGTATGAGAATATGGTCAGTCGGACTAAGGCGGGCAAAGCCTTTTTGTCACTAGGTGCTGCCAATGCACTACCACCAATTAAATTATCCGATGCGGTGAAGTATTTACTCTTTATCACTGATGATGCCCATGTTCTGGTTGTCACTAGGGAGGAAATTCCTGAATTGGGACGTGGTAAAGGCAATAAATTGATTCAAATTCCACCAAAATTATTGAAATCAGGGATTAAACTAGCCGAAGTGATACCGCTAACAGGTGATGAAGTATTGCGTTTTAAAGTAGGGCGCAGTAAAGAGAATATTACACCGGAAATGTGGTCGCAATGGATTGCTAGCCGTGCCAAAAGAGGTCGCTTATTACCAAAAGGCTTGGAAAAGTACAAGATGATTGAAGTTGAACACAATGCCAAGCTAGCCATAACAAAGTCTGAAGAATAAGACAAAGCTAATGAGGCCGATACAAAGGTTGTTGTGATTCACAAGCGCAACATGTCACTATTGATAAAATTGTTATGGTGATTGAAGAGCAGTTAGACTAACTTCAAACTATCTTCAATCTGTTTTTAATGTTTAATTTTACAAAGGTACGCGTTGCTCAGGTTCTCTTCCCACCCAATCGCAAACGAATTGCCAAGCAACTCGTCCAGAGCGATTGCCTCTCGCTCCTGCCCACTGGATGGCGGCTTTTCTCGCATTATCATCATAAGTGACATCGGCATCAAGCAACCAGCTTTCGACAGCGGCGAGATAATTGTCTTGGCTAAAGGGATAGAAATGCAACCAAAGTCCAAATCTATCAGAAAGAGACACTTTTTCTTCAGTGGTTTCTTGTGGTTGGATTTCTCCTTGCCCACCAAGTTGAATATCATTATCAGCGATAAATTCCGGCATTAAATGTCGGCGGTTAGAGGTGGCGTAAACTAAAACATTTTCACTACGAACGGATAATCCACCATCGAGTACCGTTTTTAATGCTTTAAAACTATCATCACCCGCTTCAAAAGATAAATCATCGCAGAAAAGGATAAACTTTTCTTGGCGATGGCTTAGTAATTGCAATAAGTAAGGCAATGAAAGCAAATCACTTTTATCCACTTCAATTAAACGCAGTCCTTGTTCACTAAATTCATGAAGTAGGGCTTTGATTAGTGAAGATTTTCCCGTTCCACGTGAACCTGTCAATAAAACATTATTAGCGGGGCGAGAAGATAAAAACTGTTGCGTATTGCGAACCAGTGACTGCATTTGTCTATCAATGCCTTTGAGTCGCGTTAAAGGGAATGTATGTGGTGTTGGCAAGGCATGTAAAACACCTTTCTCTCCAATTCTTTCAAAACGAAAAGCCAAGGCCTGCCAATCGGGCTCACTAAGCTTTGGTGGCAGCCAAGCATCAAGACGTTCTAAAACTTCTGAAGCTTGCTGAAGAAATTGTTTAACTTGTTTAATTTTTTTCATTGCTAATGTATGAGTCATTTAAGTTTATCTTAAAAAAGTACCGTCATCCTGGTAGCCGTTATGTCAGATACTTTCTTACCAAATATTATTCAGAATGACGGTACAGAACAGAGTGAACACATCATTTTATTAATAACGTTTTTCAATATATTTTTCGACAATTTGCATAAACTCATTAGCAATATTATCGCCTTTTAAAGTCACATCTTTTTCACCGTCAATATAGACAGGGGCGACAGGCGCTTCTCCATTACCAGGGAGACTGATGCCAATATCAGCAGCCTTAGATTCTCCCGGTCCATTGACAATACAGCCCATAACGGCGACTTTCATATCGGCAGCTTTGGGGTGCGTCTTTTTCCATTCGGGCATTTTATCACGTAAAAAGGCTTGAATATCTTTAGCCAAATGTTGGAAATAATCACTGGTTGTGCGTCCACAGCCAGGGCATGAGGTTACCTGAGGAACGAAAGCACGCAAGCCCATGGTTTGTAAAATTTCTTGTCCGACAATAACTTCTTTAGTGCGGGATTCCCCTGGCTCGGGTGTTAAAGAAATACGAATGGTGTTACCGATATGCTCTTGTAATAAAATAGATAAGGCGGCAGTTGAAGCGACAATACCTTTACTACCCATACCTGCCTCAGTTAATCCTAAATGTAAGGGATAGCGACATAATTGATTTAATTTTCTATAAACATTAATTAAATCTTGTACCTGTGACATCTTCACCGATAAGATGATTTTATCACTA
>PDWI01042663.1_pt1 | contig 10418 bp, 8 predicted proteins | sample 1430891 | NCBI WGS metagenome assembly PDWI01 (sample SAMN01162508, study PRJNA174530) | Oral metagenome, whole genome shotgun sequencing project. | biome: Marine environment; feature: Marine mammal; material: Swab sample of the gingival sulcus; isolation source: swab sample of gingival sulcus... | reverse complement strand
TGCAGTATTTTTCTTGCGTATCTTGCGGATATCATCAACAGCGCCGATCCCGCCATAAAACAGGGTAAGAAACAGGGTCAGCCAGACCAGCGAATTATCAAGCCGCGCCCAGAGAAGCGTCGTCAGCAGCACGGAGAAAAGGATCAACAACCCGCCCATGGTCGGCACCCCCTGTTTGGCAAGATGGGTTTCCGGCCCGTCTTCACGCACCACCTGACCGATCTGGAAACGGTGCATTATCCGGATAAAGACAGGTGTCAGCAACAGCATAAGCAGAAAAGCCGTCACTGCGCCGCCAATGGAGCGAAAAGTGATATAGCGAAACACATTCATGCCAGGAAATGAGCTGTGAAGTGCGTAAAGGTAATGGTAAAACATTATTTCTGTAACCTTTTATCCGAAATTTCTTTTGGAGACAGAGGGTTGTGCCCCGAAGTTCTGCGTTTCATTTTTTGTTATGACTGAAGTCTACCTGGTTAAGCCATGTTGGGTTATAATAATTGTTTGATAACAGTCTCCAGAGCCACCCCTCTGGACGCCTTGACAAGAACCGCATCGGCAGCAGAATTCATGGCGGCAGTCGCCATCACCAGCCAATCGGCAAGCGCCTCTTTATCCGAGAATAGCGTGATCGCATCAGCTGTAAAGCCTGCCGCCAATGCACCAACTTTCACTTCTTCGGCAAAATCACCCAGCAGCGCCAATCGCTGGATGCCAAACTCTGCGGCACTTTTACCGATCTGCCGATGCGCTTCTTGCGACTCCCCTCCCAGATCAAGCATATCGCCAAGCACCGCAAGGGTTTTCCCTCCGTTAAAGGAGGCAAGCACCTGTAAACCAGCGGCCATTGATGCGGGATTGGCATTATAACAGTCATTAATCAGGGTGAAACCGGCCTTTGCCGTAAGCATCTGCATACGCTTTTCAACCGGACGGAACAACTCAAGACCGGCGACAATCTCCCGTAAGGGAATCCCGGCAGCAGAGGCGATTGCCGCCGCGCAAAGTGCATTACTGACATTATGCCTGCCGGCAACCGCCAACTGTACAGGCAGACTGTTGTCGCCATCGCATAATAGAAAGCGACAGCAGCCACGCTGGTCAATTACCAGCTCCCTACAGAAAAAATCTGCGCCCTGCTCCTGATAAAGACTGAAACAGACCTGCCGCTGGCTATGACCTGCCGCCTGCGCCATCACTCTTGCATCATCAAGGTTGACAATCAGGATATCGTCTGCGCCGGCATCGGCAAAGATCTCTCCCTTGGCGGCGGCAACCCCATCCACACTGCCCAACCCCTGCAGATGCGCACCATGAATATTACTAATACAACGAATATGGGGCCGGGCGATCGCCGCCAGTCGGGCAATCTCCTGCGGCTCACTCATTCCCATCTCCAGAATAACCACCCGCTGTCCGGTACCGAGAGGCAGCAGGGTTAATGGCAGCCCGATCAGATTATTATAGTTACCGGCTGTCTTCAAGATAGTCGTTGCCGGATATCTCTCTCCTGCTGGATAGTGACAGGAGAAGATAGCACCAACCATCTCCTTTATCGATGTTTTGCCACAGCTGCCGGTAATGGCGATAATTTCCAGCTCTCTGTTCTTTTCAGCCAGATAAGCGCCGATACGCTGCCTACGAAAGGCGGCCATATCTCCCAGAGCTGCAAGCGTATCTTGCACCTGAATCTGGCAGATGGATGGAGGAAGGCTGTCGATAACACGTTCCACCACCAGACAGCGATTACCCGCTTCCACCGCAGCTGCTGCATAGAGATGACCATCATGCCGCTCACCTTTAAGGGCAACAAAGATTCCTCTGTCATTGCTGCTGCGGCTATCGCTAACAACTTCGCCAAACACTCCTTCTGCGCCATGGCTCTGACCGCCGGTTGCTTCCGCCAGGGTGGCTGATGTCCAGGCAAAAAGCGCTTCCTCTGCCTGCCAGCGATCATCAAAAAAACGCTTGCCCTCAGCGGTAATCTGATATGCTTCATGTCCTTTACCGGCGATAAGGACAATATCCTCCGCGGCCATTGACCAGATCGCCTGGCGGATAGCTTCCGCCCGCCCGGCAATGGCAACACAACCTTTATCACCACTGCTGCGCTGTTGCAGCCAGCTCTTATCATAGACCGGACAGCCGTCCGCTACGACTCCGGCAACCACTTCGTCAATAATACTTTGGGGGTTCTCCGTGCGCGGATTATCATCGGTAACAACCACCACATCCGCCAACCGGGCAGCAAGTTGCCCCATTAACGGGCGCTTGCCGCTGTCCCGATCACCGCCACAGCCGAAAACCACGCAAAGATTGCGGTGCGGCAGAGAACCAAGACTGGTCAACACCTTCTCCAGCGCATCAGGGGTATGGGCATAATCAACCAGTACCACCGGCAGGTTCCCTGCCCAGAAACCATCGACACTGACCCGCTCCACCCGGCCGGGCGCAGATTTTGCACGTGACAGGGCAAAACCGATAAAGCTGTTTTCCACGCCAAGACCATGGCATATCCCCCAGGCAGTCAGTATATTTTCTACGTTATACTCCCCCACCAGCGGGGTGGTAAGGTGGAAATTTTCTGAAAATGCCTGACAGTATATCGCAGTCTGTTCCAGCTGCAGCTCCGACTTGAGCAGACGAATATCAGCACCCTCCTGCCGTCCCCACTGGACAATTTCCGCATCAGGGCAGGCAGCGGCAAGCCCCTTCTGTCGCTCCAGCAGAATCGCAGTGCCACCTTCTCGTAAATACCTGCTGAACAGTAAGGTTTTAGCGGCAAGATACTCCTCCATCTGCCGATGATAGTCAAGATGATCTCTTGATAAGTTGGTAAAGGCCGCAACCGAAAACAGAATACCATCAATCCGCCCCTGAACAAGAGCGTGGGAACTCACCTCCATCACCACATCATCTACTCCCGCATCGGCCATCTGCCGTAAAACCTGCTGCAGTTCAAGCGGCTGTGGCGTGGTCAGACTGGTCGGAAGTATCACCGGTTTTTCGCCCGGTAGCTGATAGCGGTTGTTAACAGTGCCAATCACCCCCACGGCGCGGCCGCTCTGCAGCAACACCTGTTCCGCCAGATAAGTAACAGTGGTTTTACCGTTGGTGCCGGTAACCCCGGCAAACCGCAGCTCGCGTGCCGGATAGCCATAAAAACAAGCGGCGAGCGCTGCCACCACCTCAGCTGTAGCAGCAACGGTTACCACCACAATTTTCCTTGCGGCAAGCCGGCTGATAACTGCTGAACCGATATGCCCCTCACTGCATAACACTGCGACAGCGCCTCTTTCTGCAGCATCAACAAGGAACTGATGGCCGTCAACGCTCTCCCCTTTAATAGCAATAAAAAGACTCCCGGCAATAACCTTGCGAGAGTCAGTAGAGATTGAGGAGACAGAGAGATCGGCAAAAACGGTCTCTCCGGAGAGCAGCCGTATATCCACACCTGCCAGAAGTTTTTTTAACGCTATCGTTGCCATAACGGCTCCATCACCCTGCTCTCCTGTTACCTGTTCTCCGCCTGCAATGGAAAACCCTCAAATTCAACAGCCGGCCCCTGTTCCAGTACCAGCCGACAAAGCATATCCTTTTTCAAATCTGTTCCTGCAGCGGGAAACTGCTTTTTTACCCAGCCCGCTCCTTCCAGGGAAAATTTCACCGGCACCCCCTGCAGCTGCCGCAACGCTTTACGCAGGCTCATACCGTGAAGATTTGGCATCTTTACCGGCCTGTTCCCTTCTGCCGGCATCATTCTCAACGGTAAAACGTTCCTCTCCCTGATAGTTACCGTACTCTTCTGTTTCCGCCGGCACCAGCCCTTCTGCCCCCTTGGTAACCATATGTAGAATAGAGATGCGTCCGATCCGTTTTGCCACGATCTTGCTAAGACTTAATGAAGAGTTCCTGGTCTGTGCCTTGACAAAAGGGCCACCCTCACGTATCTCGGTTACCAACAGCAGCGCCAGCGGATTTCCTCCCGCCGGGATATCAGCAAACACCACTTTGTTACGAACGAACTCCCGTCCACCACCCTTCAACAAAAATTGACCAATACTCTTCCCTTCAATGATCAATCCATGTTTCTGTTTTTTTCCCGCTGCAGCAAAAAGCCGCTGGACCGTCACATCGGGCAATGTCAGCTCCCCGGAAGAGAGGGCGGGATGGGTGATCTGGCGCAAATCCCCGGTAGTGTTATCCAGTATGCCACCCACCGTATACGGGACTTTTGCCGGCTTGCCGTGTAGCAGGGTACTCAGTGCAACGAGGAGATTTATCGGCGTGCTTACCTCTGGAATCATCTCCATCTGCCGTTGCTGTTTTGCCTTGCGAATCTGTTGTCCCCGCCGACTTTGCACCTGCTTTCTACCGGTATGGAAATCAACATCAAGGACTTGCCCGAAACCCAGCTTTTCCACCAGCTGCAGTTGTTTGCCCCGATCAAGCAGCAGAGAGGAGACACTCCAGGCCCCGGCAAGAACCGCATCATTTTTTGTTTTATAGAAGCCGGCACAATCCCTGATCAACGCCCTGATCGAATCGGGAATAAAAAACGGGGAAAAAAACATATTCTCAAGCACCTCACTGCTGTAATTAGCATAGGTGTTTGGGTTAAAACCCGGTGCCTGTGCACCGGCAAGGATGGCACCGCTTTTACTGTCGAGCAGATATGCCGCCGCCCGGATATTAATACCCTGCAACACCGCCTCCCGCCTGATTTCAGAGAGCAGCTCTTCGAGAATTTTCTGGATTTTCAGATCCAGCGTCAACACCATATCCTGCTGATATGCCAGCGGGATCCCCGATTTCAGCAGCTGCTGTTTCTTTTTGGCAAGAAACTGATCGTACAGCGCCTCCAGCCCGGAGAGACCAATACCATTTTCCGCAAAACCAAGAATATGCGCCCCATAAGCGCCGTAAGGATAATAACGCTTTCTCTCTTTTTGCAGATGAACCCCGAGATTGGTAAGTTTTTTCACCTCTTCTTCCTGCTGTTGGGTAATATCCTCGGCAATCCAGATATGAAGCCCGCCTTTTTTCAACCGTTTCTCAATAACAGCTTCACTTAACGAGAGTGCCCGGGACAAGGCCTTTGCCGTCTGCGCAAAAGAGACCACCTCACGACTGCGCACATAGACAGCAACCCGCTCAATGGTGGTGGCAAGCTCCTTACGGTTACAATCAAAAAAACTGCCGCGGGTCCAGCCATTTACCTCCTGTTCCACCCCACTCTGCACTGGTTTCTCTTCACTTTCTTTAGTAAAAAAAAATGAAAAGCCGGCATACAGCAAACCGCCGACAAGCAGGCAGAGCAACGCAGGAAGAAACAGATTCCTGCGCCGCCGCCTGGTTTTTTTTGCTGTTCTTTTCGTATAGGCCATTGTCTGCAGAGAACTTAATACCGGAACAGACCACGCTTACGATCAAAAACAGCAACCTGCCCTTTGGCGGCAGGAGCAAGATCAAGCTTTTTGCTGACAAGTTTCTCCAGATTATCCGGCCCCCAGGCCATTGCCCGTTTCGCCAGCAACGTAATATTTTCTGTCTCCAGTTTACTCTGCTGTTCGGTAAGCGATGCAACACTCCGTTCGGTACTGGCAACAAGAAGAGAGCAGACAAGATTACAGACAAGTGCAGCACAGACCATGACCAGCCCGATACGTATCAATTTCCTGCAGACAACCGGATGCAGAATAAACCTAATATTTTCTTCTACAAAGACGACAAAACCAGACTTTGCTCTGCCGGTGAAAACATTCTGCTGCCAACCAACCCTGCGTCCATCCCGCCGACCGGCTGTGCGTACCGATGAGCCGCCATATTGTAGTTTCATAATATCCCCCTATTCTCTATTGCTGCGCCTGCAGGCAACCCGAAGCCGGGCGCTCCTTGCTCGCGGATTTACTGCCACTTCATCTGCCGATGCCATTATCGGCCGGGGAGTCACCACCTCAAGCAGCGGATGTTCCCTGAATCTCTTCTTCACTATCAAATCTTCCAGAGAGTGAAAGCTGATAATGCAGACAACGGCACCGCATTTCAAAAACCTTACGCCCTCATCTATCACCCTGTCCAGATTCTCCAACTCACCATTAACCGCGATACGCAGCGCCTGAAAAGTTTTGGTTGCCACATGAATCTTTTTGGGATGGAACCGTTTTGGCACAGCAGCGAAAACCAGATCAACCAGCGCTCTGGTCGTAGTCACCGGCTGCAGCTGTCGTCCGGCAACAATAGCCGCCGCTATAGGCCGAGCCTGCCGTTCCTCTCCGTAATAGTAGAAGATATCGGCCAATTCACGCTCTGTTGCGGTAGTCTGAAAACTGAAGCCCCGCCCCTCGTGCAGATCAAGTTGCAGGGAGGAGAGACCCACATCGAGGAGCAGGCCATCAATTTCAGAGATACCGCAATCCTGCAGACCAGCCGCCAGTTCAGCAAAATTTCTCCGCTGGAAGTGAAATCTGCTGCCAAAGAGAGCCAACCTTTCCGTTGCCCGGCTGAGAGCGCTCTCATCCCAGTCAAAACCGATAACCCTGCCGCCGGGGGCGGATGCCAGAAGCAGGGCTTCTGTATGTCCACCGAGGCCCAGAGTACCGTCTACATAGACCCCTGGACTGTAAGGTTTCAAATAACGGATGCACTCTTCAAGTAACACAGGAGTGTGTAGCGAGCCTGCCATTAAATCAGCCCTTTCTTGGTCAACGAAGAGATCCCTTCTTTAAGAGAACCTTTCATCTTTGCAAGACTGGCTTCACAAAACTCTTTGTCCTGAATCTCAAACCACTTCACCATCCCCGTCAGCATCACATCTTTATTGGGGATAAAACCCTCTTCCCGCAGTCCAGGCTTAAGCAGAATCCGCCCCTGCTTGTCAAGAGGACACTCCTCGGCACCACCAACCATATAGATGACAGACTCCGCTTCACCAGACATCATCCCCTGATCAATAAGACGCTCTTCAGTCTCCGCCCATATCTCAAGAGGATACGCCCTGATATGATCGCCCAGAGGAACAAGCATCAGGGTGTCACTGTCATACTCATGCAGAGCATCGCGGAAGCGGGAGGGAATATTCAACCTGCCCTTCGCATCCAAAGTATGACCTGATCTGCTGCGAAATCTGCCCCGTAACATTACGACTCTCTTTTCGTTCTCCACTTAGAACCATAGAAAACCACTTTGCACCACTTTGCTTTAGTTGTATACCACTTCAAATCGCAATGCAAGAAAATTTACTATGAAAATTCGTGGGAACAAAAAGATAAGACAGTATACATACAACATGGGGTGTTAAGCAACATAAAACACACAATATGGGGTGGCCATAAAGAATATATTGGCACAAAAAAAAGAGATAGCAGAAAAAGCAGACTGCTCTGCCCGCAACAAATTTGCTGCTAATCCGGATTTTTCATCAAAAAATCCGTGCTAACACGCCGAAAATAAAAAAGGGGGGAATGTGGTGGAAAATGGGTACGGATAAAGGCGACAAATAAAGTAATTATCTACTCCTCTCACCAGTAACAGCTCTATATCTCTCTTCCATTTTTTGCTTGGGTTTTGGCGATAACAGTAAGTTTCTGCCTCTCCTCACTGCTGATATCACAGGCTACGATATGGCCTCCGCAGGCATCGACAATGGTGGGAACGGCCAGACAGCACTCGACACAACCATATCCTTCCATAAGAGCGCTTACCGTAAACAGTGCCGCTTTATTCTGCAATACCGCTCTGCTGATATGCAGCAGAGCGTCTGCAACCAGATAACTTACCCAACCCTTTGCCCTCACAATATCGGCAAAAGAGTTCTCCACCTTACTGAAAAGCATCTCCAGCTGACAAGCTGCGATCTCTCCACGCTTAATCAGGGCCGCCAGTGGACGTCCCGCAACCCTGGCCTGAGACCAGAGAGGGAAGGAGATCTCTCCGTTTCCAGCTACAGGGACACAAAACTCTCCATCTATTTCCCCGATCAACTCCCTGCAGAGAACTTGAAGCCGAAGGGTCTGCATCACAGTACCGCAACCGAGAATCTGCTCTTTTGGCAGACCGGAATAGCGGCCGGCAACCAGCTGCAAGATTCCGGTGGGATCAAACGCGATAACAACCACCCCCTGAAAATCATTGCTGCCAAGAGAGAGCTTGGCAAAGATTGCCCGATAGATTGCAATATCTCTCTGTTGCGCCATAATCCCGGCAGTATTGGCTGTTCGTTGCCCTGCACCGGCAGCGATAACAATGATATCCGCATCAGCTAACTCCCTCCAGTGCCCGGCACAAACTTTTACAGCTCCCTCTCTGCCGCAACCATATGGAACAAAAGAGAGCTCTTCTGCCAAGCCAAGAGCAAGCTCAAAGTTAAGATCAATCAGTACCAGTTCATCGACCACCCCACTTTGCACCAACGCATGGGCATAAGCCGAACCAATTCTTCCCAGACCAATAATCCCGGCCTTTACCGGTTTTATACCTTGCAACTGAGTACCCATCTCTTTATCCACCAGCATGGCTGAACCAGATAGTCTGTCAGCCACGACAAGAAATCAAAATCGGAACTTCGGGAAATTAACATCTATCCTGAGCCAATTTCCAGATAAACTTTTTATAATATCCCATAAACTACAGCTGGAATTAAATAAAACAAACAGGAAATAACATTTGTATTTTCCGTCAATAAACATTACACATTGCAAGGGTCGCAAAAGAAAGTATTTTTCTGACTTGTCAATATCCTGCAGAAAAACACTCAGCCCATGCGAACTACAGGAGCCGCGGCAACAGATTCAACAGCGCGGCAGAGTTTAACGGGTGGTATACAGCGGATACAGCGTGTCAAATCACCAACCCTTTATGGTGCCCGATACTTATACTACGCTCTCCTTTTACTAAAAAGTAAAAGGAGAGCTTACATAAGGGATTATATATTCATATGGTCAAGAAAACCAACAAAGAGAAAACAGAAGAGAAAAGAGTCAAGGTAACTACCGGCGCCTGGTGGAAAAGCTCTCCTGTCACTGAGGAGAAAAAAAAGGTTACAGTAAAAGGGAAAAAACAGAAACCGACAAAATCGCAAAAAAAAGAGAGTACCACACCATCACCACAGCCCTCCCGACAGATAGAACAGAAAGAGGATGCTGCACCGGTAAAAAAACGGACAAAACCTGACCCTAAAAACCGCAATAAAAGTCCTCAACAGCCGCGAAAAGCCAAAAACAGAAACGAAAAGCAACAAAACGACGTAACTCACAATTCTGGCACAGAGAAAACAGCAACCGAACAAGGTTCCAGCGAACAGGGCGCAGCAGCAGAGCAGACAGTCGCACCACAAGCAGAAAGCGCACCACAGAAAAGAAAACGGAGCAGAGGACGAAGGGGGAAAAAAAGCGCCAGAGATAATGGCAGCGATGAAAAGACTACCAGCGAACTGAACCCGGCAGAGAAGAGCGAGGAAGTTCCGCCCCCTGAAGAGGTGACGGCAGAAAAGAAGAGTCAGAAATTGCTTATCAACGCCGAAGAGCCGGAAGAGTGCCGACTGGCGCTGCTTGAAGATGGACGACTGGAATCGATCCATGTCTCCACCGCATCAAAAGAGCAACGGAAAAATAATATCTATAAGGCAAGAGTCGTGGCGGTAGAGCCCAGCCTGCAAGCAGCTTTCGTTGATTATGGCACGGAAAAAAATGGTTTTCTGCCCTTTGGCGAGATCCATCCCGAATACTTTAAAACGAATCTGCCGGAAAAAGCACAGGAGTTGATCGACAGGCAACAGTGGAAAAAACTCTCCATCATTGATGTTGTCGATAAAGGACAGGAGCTTTTGGTGCAGGTGGTCAAGGAAGAGGTTGGCAAAAAAGGCGCCAATATGACCACTTTCCTCTCCATCCCCGGCCGCTGTGTGGTGCTGATGCCCGGTTCCGACTCTGCCGGCATCTCCCGCAAGATTTCAGGAGAACAGCGCCGCTCACAGCTGCGCGATATCATGAAAGGCTTTACCCTGCCCGAAGGAGTTGGCTGGATTGTTCGTACTGCCAGTGTTGATATTACCGAAAACGCCCTGTCCCGTGATGTTTGTCGGCCTGCTCTATGAAGATCATCAGACAGTCTCCCGCTTTCTGCGCGAACATTTTGACCCGGCAATCGAAGAGATCCTTGTTGATGACCGGGTCGCCCTTGACCAGGTCAAAGATTTTATCTCCATGCTGCCAAAGGCCCAGCAGCAGGTGAAAGTGCGGCTGCATCAAGGCCTGCGCCCGATCTTTAACCAGTATAGTGTGGAAGACCAGATCGAGTCGATCTATCAGCCACATGTCAATCTTCCTTCCGGCGGCTCAATCGTTATCAACCCCACAGAGGCGCTGGTTGCCATTGATGTCAACTCCGGCTCCACCTCGAAGGGGGCGGATTTTGAAGAG